>ERZ802822.419-NODE-419-length-30461-cov-7.611769_pt1 | contig 30461 bp, 31 predicted proteins | sample MGYA00345649_ERZ802822 | MGnify/ENA primary metagenome ERZ802822 (study PRJEB30503, sample SAMEA104212359) | marine metagenome | biome: Westerlies Biome; feature: [SRF] surface water layer (ENVO:00010504) within the epipelagic zone...; material: water...
ATTGAGCTTGCATATCTGTTGGAAAGAAAGGATATGGAGCGGTAGAAATATTTACAGAAAGTGGAGTTTTTGTCATTTTTAAATTTATTAGATCATCGGCTTTAGATATTTCTGCCCCTGCTAGTTCTAATTTTTGAATAACTTTATCTAAAGAATTAGGGTTTATGGCTTTACCGGTTATCTCTCCACCAGTCATTACTGCTGCCGTCAAGTAAGTAGCTATTTCAATTCTATCTGGCATTACGGAAAAATTAGTTGGCTTAAGTTCTTTTACTCCGTCAATTATCAATTGATCAGTTTCTTCTCCTTCTATCTTTGCTCCCATTTTGTTTAAACATCTGATTAAGTCTGTAACTTCTGGTTCTTTAGCTGCGTTAAAGATCCTAGTTTGTCCTTTTGCCAAAGATGCTGCCATTATTGCATTTTCAGTGCCAGTAACTGTAACTTGTGAAAATTCTATATCAGCTCCAATTAAACCTCCTTTAGCTGAAGCTTTGATATAACCATTACTAGTATCTATATCTGCCCCCAATTTTCTCATACAATCTAAATGAAGATTTACTGGTCTGCTGCCAATTGCACATCCTCCAGGTAAAGAAATTTTAGCTGAACCAAATTTAGCTAGCAAAGGTCCTAAAATTAAAATTGAAGCCCTCATTTTTCTAACTATGTCATAGTCAGCATCCCTATTGATAATATTAGTACATTTAATTTCTAAATTCATGCAAGCCTATCGTCATAAAAGCAAGTCTTTTCATGATAGTATTTTGTATGCGTTTGATGTTGCGGGAACAGCCATCTTTGCAACAACAATTATATTATCCGCTGGGTTTGCTTTGCTAGCGACATCAGCTTTTAAGCCTAATACAGATATGGGGTTAGTTACGGGTATCGCGATTTTATTGGCGATGTTTATCAACTTTTTAGTACTACCAACTTTACTTTCATTTTTAATTAATAAAGACAAAGGACAAATATTATGAGAAAACTATTTTCTAACATCATAATGATAGGATTATTAACTTTTTCTTCATTTGCAAACGCAGAAACTTCTCAGGAAAAAGGATTTCGCATTGCTGCACAATCTGACCGAATGGATAAAGGTTTTGGCACAAGTATAGCTAGGTTAACAATGACATTGACTAATTCTGCGGGGGATTCAACTAAACGTGAATTAGAGATCAAAACTAAAGAAAAACCAAACGAAAATGTCGGTGATAAGTCTGTCACATTCTTCTTTACTCCACCTGATGTTGAAGGAACAGCATTATTATCTCATTCTAAAATTTTAGATTCTGATGATCAATGGCTATATTTACCAGAATTGGCAAGAGTTAAACGGATTTCATCTTCAAATAAATCCGGCCCTTTTGTTGGAAGTGAATTTGCATTTGAAGATTTAACTGCGGCAGAGCTTGGAAAATATTCTTATGAATGGCTAGAAGACACGACACTTGAAGATTTAAAAGTTGATAAGATTAAACAGATACCATTATATCAGCGTTCAGGCTATACATATTTGATCGCATACATCGACAAAGATATCAATCAGCTTCGCAAGATTGAGTTTTTTAATCGAGGTGGAGCACATTTTAAAACACTAACACAATCGGAGTTTAAAAATTATGGTGGTACAATCTATCGTCCAATGGTTCAACAGATGGACAATCATTTAACAGGTAAGAGTACGACGCTACGTGTTGAAGTTTATGAATTTGGGATAGAACTTAATGAAAATGAATTTAAATCCTCTGCGCTTAGTCAGCTTTAAGATCATAGTCTTGTTTGTCATGATTTCATCTTCGGCATTTGCAAGTGATTTTAGTTTTACTCCAAGCGTTACAACAGAATTTCGGTATTTCCCCGAGAGCCCAGCCTATGACGGGCAGTTGGAATATTTTCAACCCTCAGTTTATTTTAGTGGTGAAGCTCGATGGATATCTAAAGACCGAAAAAAACGCCTACGGTTTGAGCCTTTTCTGCGAGTCGATGTACAGGATGACGAACGTTCGCACTTTGATGTAAGAGAGCTGAATTATTCGCAACGTTTTAGTAATTTTGACCTTTTAATTGGGAACGCTCAAATTTTTTGGGGTGTTGCCGAAAGTCGCAACGTAGTCGATGTGATTAATCAATTCGATGAGGTAGAAAATAGCGACGAGACAGATAAGCTAGGACAGCCGTTGATTAGATTTGGAAAATTTACTGATATTGGGAGATTTGAAGTCTATTATCTACCGTATTTTCGTGAACGAACATTTCCCGGTGGAGATGGTCGTCAACGAGGTCCTCTACCTGTTGATTTAGATAATGCTAAATACGATGAGGGACGTGAAGAGTGGGCTGGTGATTTTGCTTTACGTTATCAACATCAAATTGGTCAATTTGATATTGGGATACATGTTTTTACAGGAACGGCAAGAGCACCATTTTTGAAATCAAATGAAGAAGGTACAAGTCTTCTACCTATATATCAAAAGCTCACACAAGGTGGTGTAGATATCCAGCGCACTTGGGATGCTTGGCTCTTAAAGTTAGAAGTTGTAATAGCAGACCAAAGTGGTGATAATTTTATATCTAATGTATTAGGATTAGAATATACATTCTTTGATTTTTCTGACAGCGGTATTGATATAGGTATATTATTTGAAGGGCTTTATGATAACCGTGATGAAAATAAAACAGCATCAACATTATTTGAAAACGATATTTTTGCAGGCGCTCGTTTTACATGGAATGATTTTCAGGAGAGCGAATTGCTACTTGGCACAATTATCGATTGGGAGACAGGATCAATGTTTAGTTCAATTGAATACGAAAGACGTATTGGCGAAAATATGAAATTTGAAGTTGAAGCTCAATATTTCTTGGCGCAGGACTCAGAACCTTTAGCACAATTCGAGCGTGATAGTAATCTAACGCTAAGATTAACGCGGTATTATTAGTGTGTGTTTTAGATAAAAGTTAGTGATAAACTGCAACCATAAATTTTATAATAGTGGATAAATAATGCCAAAAATTACATTGCCAGATGGGCATAAAAAGGAAATTCCAGATAACACAACTTTATACGAGATTGCTAAGGATATTAGTAATTCCCTTGCAAAAGTTGCTGTTGCAGGAAAAATTAATGGACAATTGAGAGATCTGTCTGTAGTTGTAGAAAATGATAGTAATATAGAAATAATAAAGAAGAATGATGATGAGGGGATTGATATCGTACGTCACTCTTTTGCTCATTTAATAGGCCACGCAATAAAGCAATTATATCCAAATGCTAAAATGGCTATTGGCCCAATAATTAAAAATGGTTTTTATTATGATATCGATTGTGAAGAGTCGCTAAGCTTGGAAGACTTGAAAACCATCGAGAAAAAAATAAAAGACTTGGCTAGCAGAAATTATGACGTTGTGAGAAAAGTTGTTACAGCTAAAGAAGCTTTAAGTGTTTTTATTGAAAGAGATGAGCCATATAAGCAAGAGATTGTTAAAGAAATTCCTGATGATGAAGAGATAGCATTATATTTTCATCAAGAATATGTTGATATGTGCAGAGGACCACATGTTCCAAATACAAAATTTCTAAAACATTTTAAGCTTACTAAAATATCTGGAGCTTACTGGCGTGGTAATTCTGATAATAAAATGCTTCAAAGAATATATGGTACTGCTTGGGATAAAAAAGATGAGTTAGATAATTATATTCAAAAAATCGAAGATGCAGAAAAGAATGATCATAGAAAAATCGGCAAACAACAAGACTTATTTCATTTCCAAGAAGAAGCTCCAGGAATGGTTTTTTGGCATCATAAGGGTTGGACAATATACCAATTGTTAAAAAGTTTCATGAGAAAAATTAATTTAGATTCGGGATATAAAGAAATTAATACACCTCAAATCCTGGATAGAACTCTGTGGGAAAAATCTGGGCATTGGGATAAGTTTGGCGATATGATTTTTACTACTCATTCTGAAAAAAGAGATTATGCAGTAAAACCTATGAGTTGCCCTGGACACCTTCAGGTTTATAATCAAGGGTTAAAAAGTTACAGAGATTTGCCTTTGAAACTTTGTGAATTTGGTCTTGTTCATAGAAATGAGCCATCTGGAACTCTCCACGGTTTGATGAGGGCAAGACAATTTGTTCAAGACGACGCACATATTTTTTGTACAGAATCACAACTTCATAATGAAATTACTAAATTAATTAAATTAACTTTTAAAGTTTATAAAGAACTTGGTTTTGAAAATATTAAAGTCGCATTATCCACTAGACCTGAAAAAAGGGTTGGAAGTGATGATATTTGGAATAAATCAGAAAAAATTTTAGAAAATTCTTTAAAAGAAAATGTCCCAGGCTATATAACATTGCCTGGCGAAGGAGCCTTTTACGGGCCAAAAATTGAATTTACATTGACTGATTCTTTGGACAGAGAGTGGCAATGTGGAACAGTTCAATTAGATTTTTCGATGCCAACTGCGCTATCAGCAAGTTTTATAGATGAAAATGGAGAAAAAACTATTCCCGTTATGGTTCATAGAGCAATTTTGGGATCAATGGAGAGATTTATTGGAATTTTAATTGAACATTACGGTGGTAAACTGCCTTTTTGGTTATGTCCCGAACAAATAATAATTGCCAATATAGCGGATAAGCATGTAGAATTCGCAAGGAAAATAGAGAAAGAGCTTGTTGAAAGTAATTTTCGTTGCTTTTTAGACTTGAGAAATGAAAAGATTGGTTATAAGATTCGAGAACTTATTATTGCAAAAGTTCCATATGTTGTAATAATTGGTGATAAAGAAGTATCATCCGGCAATATTTCAGTCAGAGAGTATGATGGCACTGAACATGAGTTAATCAGTGTGGATGGTTTTATAAAAAAATTGAGTAGTAAAAAATAATAATAATTTAGTATATAATAGGAGAGTAAAATTAGTTCAGACAAATATACAAGGCTTAATCAGAGTATTAAAACACCTGAGGTAAGACTAATTGGGGTAGAAGGAGAAAATCTAGGAGTTGTTAAAATAAATGACGCCCTAGAAATAGCAAAGGATGCAGATCTTGATTTGGTAGAGGTAACACCAAATGCAAAACCTCCAGTTTGTAAAGTAATGAACTATGGAAAATTTAGGTTTGAACAAAACAAGAAAGCTCAGCAAGCTAAGAAAAAACAAAAACAACAGCAGGTAAAAGAAATTAAGTTAAGACCTGGGACTGAAGAAAACGATTATCAGACAAAACTTAATAACATAAAAAGATTTATAACTGATGGAGATAAGGCAAAAATTACCATTAGATTTAGAGGAAGAGAGCTTGCTCATAAAGAAATTGGAATGAAGCAAGTAGAAAGAATAGAAAAAGATTTGGAAGATATAGCAGAAGTTGAGCAAAGGGCGAAGTTTGAAGGTAGACAGATAGTTATGGTAATTGCACCAAGAAAATAAATTAAGGAAAAAAGAATGCCAAAGTTAAAAACAAATAGAGGGGCTGCAAAAAGATTTAAAGCAACTTCATCTGGAAAATTTAAATGTAAAAGATCACATTTAAGACATATTTTGACAAAAAAAAGTACAAAACGTAAGCGTGCTTTAAGATCACCTGATTTGGTTGAGAAAGTAGATACACCAGCAATTAGAAAGTTGCTGCCATATATTTAATTTGGAGTAAGTAGAGATGTCAAGAGTAAAAAGAGGCGTAACAGCACACGCAAGACACAAGAAAGTTAAAGCAAAAGCGAAAGGATATTATGGTGCTAGAAAAAATATCTATAGAGTTGCAACTCAAGCAGTTACAAAAGCTGGGCAATATGCTTATAGAGATAGAAAGCAAAAAAAGAGAACATTTAGAGCATTATGGATAGTAAGAATTAACGCTGCTGCTAGAATGTATGACCTAAGTTACAGTACTTTAATCAATGGTTTGAATAAAGCAGAAATAGAAATTGATAGAAAAATTCTTGCAGATTTAGCTATGAATGATATTGAGACTTTTGCAGCAATAGCGAAAGAAGCGAAGTCACAACTTGCTGCGTAATGTCTGGCGATACTCTAAAAAGTGATTTAAAAAAAGTTCTAGAAGAAGCAACACAATCAATTAAAGATATTGACAATCCCTCTGATTTAGAAAAATTAAGAGTCAAATTTCTCGGTAAAAAAAGTCTGCTAAATACCTTTATGAAATCATTATCAGATTTAGATAATGAAGAAAAGGCCCAAGCTGGGAAAAAATTAAATGATACTAAGAAAAAGATCAATGATTTGCTTGGTGAAAAAAAAATATCTTTATCTAAGAGTAAAGATAAAGAAGATGACAGCTTTGATTTTTCTATGCCTGGTAAAGCATCTTCCGTAGGAAGTCTCCACCCGATAACAAAAACTATGAATTGTGCTATTCAAATATTTGAGTCATTGAAATTTGAATGCGTTGAAGGCCCAGAAATTGAAGATGAATTTCATAATTTCACAGCTTTAAATATCCCTGAGACGCACCCCGCTCGAGCAATGCATGATACATTTTATTTAGAGAATAATAATTTACTAAGAACACATACTTCCTCTGTACAGGTAAGAGTGATGGATCAGGAAAATCCTCCTATAAGAATAATAGCTCCTGGTAAAGTTTATAGAAAAGACTCTGATATTACTCACACACCAATGTTCCATCAAATAGAAGGGCTGTATATCGATAAAGAAGTCTCTTTTTCAAACTTAAAGTCAATTATAAATATTTTCTTAAAAAGTTTTTTTGAGGAAGATGATTTGAAAATCAGATTTAGACCATCATATTTCCCTTTCACAGAACCGTCAGCGGAAGTAGATATAGAATATATAGATAATAAAGGTAATAAAAATTGGCTAGAAATTTTAGGTTGTGGAATGGTTCATCCTAATGTTCTTGATATGGCAAATATTGATTCAACTATTTATAGTGGATATGCATTTGGACTAGGAGTCGAAAGGCTAGCTATGTTAAAACTAGGTATAACTGATTTAAGGTTATTTTATGAAAACGATTTAAGATTTTTAAAGCAATTTCAGAGAATATAAAATATGAAACTTACTAGAAGCTGGCTTGAAGATTATATAGATATTCCAGGTAGTACTGAGGACTTGTGTCATCAACTTACTATGGCAGGACTAGAGGTCGATGATATTTCTAAAATTGATAATGATGACCTTATAGATATTGATTTAACTCCAAATAGGTCAGACTGCCTATCAGTATATGGGGTTGCCAGAGAACTTAATAGTATTAATAAACTTTATAAAAGTAAGCCGACAAAAAAAAATAAAAAGATAGAATCATCTTGTAAAAATATAAAAATAAATTTTAATATTTCACAAAAAGAAATATGTCCTAGATACGGATACATGTATTTAAAAAATATTTCTTCTTCGCTCGAAGTCCCAGAAAATATAAAAAAAAGACTTGAAAACATAGGAATTAAATCAATCCACCCAATAGTCGATATATTAAATTATTTAATGATTGATATAGGTCAGCCATTACATGCATATGACGCAGACAAAATTGAAGGTGATATTACAGTAAGATTTGCAAAAAAAAATGAATATATAAAAGCCCTTGATGGAAATGAGTATAAATTAACAGAAAAAAATATTGTAGTTTCAGATTCTAAAGAAATTATTTCTTTAGCAGGAATAATTGGTTCAGATCACTGCTCTGTTAACTCAGAGACAAAAAATATTATCATTGAAAGTGCTTTTTTTGACCCGAAATTTATTGCAAATAAAGCAAGAGAACTAAAGATGCAAACAGAGTCATCGCATAGATTTGAGAGAGGAGTAGATTTTAATTTACCTGAAGAAGCATTAAGTCAATTAAGAACTATTTTTAAAGATAATGAAATTTGTGAATGCTCTGATATTAATATAATAAGCTATACAAATTTACTTCCGGAATCTAAAGAGGTGGAATTAAAATTTGAAAAAATTAGTAGTTTAATAGGTATTGATATAAGTGATAGTGAAATTATAAATTTACTAACATCCATAGGATGTGAATATAATAAGAAAAATAATACTATAAAAAATCCAAGCTATAGGTTTGATCTTAACATACATGCGGATTACATCGAAGAAATAGCTCGAGTTTATGGATATGATAATATTCCCATAGTTCCAGAAAAAATAAGTATACAGCCTAGTAAAAAATATCAGACATTTGAAATAATTAATGAAATTAAGCAGTACCTATATAAAAATAGCTATTCAGAATGCATAAACTACTCTTTTGTGAACGATAGCACACTCGAGAACTATAACTGGAAAAACCAAGAGTTCTTTGATCATTATAAAATATCAAATTATATGAGTGTTGAGCAAAACAAGCTGAGAAGTAACTTAACATCCTCGTTAATAAAAAATATTCAATATAATAATAATGTTAATTCTGAGAATTCTTATAGATTTTTCGAAGTGAGTAACGTCTTTGGAGATAATATTGATCAGGTACTAACATGTGTAGCTTTTGGTGACAGATACGAAGAAAATTGGTCATTAAAAAATAGAAAATTTGATAAATATGATATGACAACAATAGTAGAAGATATTGCAAAAATTTTTGGACTACAAAAAGACGAATTAGACTATGTAATTAAAGATACTAGTAGTAATAAAATGAAATTTATAGAGCTAACACTGTCTATTAGTAATTTATTAAGCAAGGTGACAAAAATTCCTAAAGAAAAATTTGTTAGTTACTCTAAATTTCCATATATAAGAAGAGACTTATCTTTCTTAATTGACGTTACAATAACCTATGGAAGTATTCTGAAATTAATAGAAAAAATTAATGTACTTTCTCTAAAAAAAATATTACTCTTTGATTTGTATGTGGGTAAAAATATACCTGCAGATAAAAAGAGTCTAGGGATGGGCTTTATATTTCAAGATGAAGCCAAAACACTAACTCATGATCAAGCTGACGCGTATGTCAGGGAGATTTTAGAAGAACTTCGAAGTGCATTTAAGATTGAGTTAAGAAAATAATAACAGGATAGAACAATGGCCCTTACAAAAGCTGAGATTGCCGAAACCCTTTATGAAGAATTAGGTTTAAATAAAAGAGAGGCAAAGGAATTTGTGGAAGTATTTTTTAATGAAATTTCTGATATATTGGTGTCTGGTTTAGATGTTAAAATTTCTGGATTTGGCAATTTTGTATTAAGAGATAAGAAAGGACGTCCTGGTAGAAATCCAAAAACAGGAGAAGACGTAGAGATTAGCGCGAGAAGAGTTGTTACATTTAGAGCTGGCCAAAAATTAAAAGCTAGGGTTGAGAATAATGCAGTTAGTAACTAATGGGAAACATAATGAATCTATACCAGGTAAAAGATATTTTACCATCGGGGAAGTAAGTGAATTGTGTGACGTAAAATCACATGTGCTTAGATACTGGGAGCAAGAATTTCCATCATTATCACCGGTAAAAAGAAGGGGTAATAGAAGATATTACCAAAGACATGATGTTTTACTAATAAGGCAAATTAGGAGTCTTCTGTATGAGCAAGGATATACAATAGAGGGCGCTCGAAAAAAATTGTCAGGCGAGGACGCTACAAATGATAATAATTTATCTTCGCAATTAGTACACCAGTTGGTTTCAGAATTAGAAGATGTTCTATCAGTTCTTAAAAAAGATTAAATTATAGTAGAATTTATTAGAAGAAATTATAAATGAACAGTATAGATTTAGAATTTATATTAGTTTTATTAATTATTATTAGTTTCGCGTTAATATTAATCAGTAAAAATAACATAATTGAAAAAAATAAATTTTTAGGATGGTTGGTTGCCCAAGCAAAATCGTTTTTACCTATACTATTAATAGTACTATTCTTAAGATCTTTTTTAGCGGAACCATTTAGAATTCCATCAGGGTCAATGCTACCTACTCTACTAATAGGCGATTATATACTCGTTAATAAATATAATTACGGCATCAGGCTACCAATAACAAAATCTAAAATATTAGAAGTATCTAGTCCAGATAGAGGCGATGTTATAGTTTTTAGATATCCTGGAAATGAAAAAATTAATTTTATAAAAAGAGTTATAGGAATCCCGGGAGATAAAATCAAATATATTGATAAAAAATTATATGTTAATAATATTGAATATAAGCAAAATAAAGAAAAAAAGCATAAATATATGGATGAATTTTCTAGGCCCGAGCTTGATATCTACTTAGAGAGTAATAATAAATCTTCATACAATATTTTAAATGACAATATGAGCTCGGCAAATGATGATGAATTCATAGTTCCGACTAAAAAATATTTTGTAATGGGTGATAATCGCGATCATAGCAGTGATAGTAGGTACTGGGGCTTTGTTCCTGAAAAAAACCTTGTAGGTAAAGCATTTTTAATATGGATGAATTTCAATAGTAAAAATTTTTCTATGAAATATAATAGAATAGGAAGCTCTATAAAATAATATTTTTATGAATAAACCAGATATAGAAAAATTATTATCAACAAAAATTAAAACCTCCCAGTTATATCTAGATTCTTTAACACATAGAAGCGCAAGTAATGCAAATAACGAGCGTTTAGAATTTTTTGGAGACGCAGTACTCGGTCTTGTTATTGCGGAATACTTATACAAAGAATTTCCAGAGGATGATGAGGGATCATTAAGTAGAAAAAGATCATATTTAGTTAGAAAAGAAACTTTATATAAAGTAGCAGTTTTTTATAATTTAGGTGAAAGAATCATTCTTGGTGAGGGTGAAAAAAAAAGTGGTGGATATAGAAGAGAGTCAATAATCTCAGACGCTTTAGAAGCTCTTATAGCAGTTGTTTATTTAGTTGAAGGTTTTGAAGCCGCAAAAACTTTTATATATAAGATTTTTGATAGCTCTATAAGTTCGTTACCAAGTAATGACAATTTAAAAGACTCTAAAACAAAACTCCAGGAGTTATTACAATCTAATAATAGTGATCTTCCAGAGTATGAAACTCATGAAATTAATATTAATAATAAAATAAGTTTTAAAACATTATGTAAAGTAGATATACATAAAATTTGTGAAGAAGGTACAGGGAGTAATAAAAGAAAATCACAACAAGAAGCAGCTGCAAAAGCTTTAAAAGAAATCAATAAGATATATAAAAAAAATGCATAGCGGGAATATCTCTATAATTGGAAAACCTAATGTTGGAAAATCAACTTTATTTAATTTGCTAATTAAAAGACATCTTTCTGGAGAAACAAATAAACCTCAAACAACTAGGCATAAAATAGACGCTGTGCTTCATGAAGAAGAAACAGAGTACTTGTTTGTTGATACTCCTGGCATAAATTTTAATATAAGAAAAGATTTTAATAGAATACTTAATAAGAATGCTTTGTCAGCAATATATGAATCTGATGTAATTCTGCATTTAATAAACTATTTTGATATTGATAGAGACGATACTAAAGTTATAGAAAATATTAAAGACATGGAAGTACCTAAAATATTAGTTTTGAACAAAATTGACTTAGATAAAAATAAAAATAAATTACCTAATATTCTTTCAAAAATACCAAAAGAAATTCTAGATAACTATGATGAGATAATACCTGTCAGCGCAAAGGATTCAGAAAACATTATAAGTCTAAAAAAAATAATTAAAAATTATCTTCCAAAGAATACAAAAGAAAAATTTGCTAATAAAATTAGTAATAAGCCTAATGAATTTTTTGCTGCTGAATATATCAGAGAAGCTTGTATAAAATTTTTATCGGTAGAATTACCATATTCTCTTCATGTAGAAATAAATAAATTTGAAGATGAAGAGAGTATTATATCAATAGCTGGGACAATATATTTAAAGAAAAAGAGTCACTTAAGTATTGTTATTGGTAAAAATGGTTCTATGCTTGTTAAAATCAGTAAACTTGCAAGAATTAATTCAGAAAAATTATTTAATAAGAAAGTTTATCTTAAAATATTTGTTAAATATGATCCAAAATGGAAGGATTCTGAATCATTTCTTAATTCATACAGTTAGATTTATACATGCATACTTCAGAAATTTATATTATAAAAATTACGCCATATAGAGAATCCAGTAATCTTTATGAAGCAATCGCAAAAGATTATGGAAAAATAACATTAATTCATAAGGGTATTAAGGCAAATAAGAAAAAAAATTCTTTAGAACTATTTAGTCCTTACAAGATTAATTGGTCTGGCAAAGGTAACATTAAATTTCTTAGAGATCATGAAGTAATGGAAAAATTAAATTTACTACCGAAACATAATGTTATTGGCATGTATTATAATGAGTTAATGCATTACTTGACCAAAAATGATTACCATATTGAAAAGCTTTATGAGCATTATAATATTAGCTTGAGAAGCTTACAAAAATCAGATAATTTTTTAATTGACTTAAATAATTATGAGATAGGAATTTTGATTTTAACAGGTCATTATTTAGTTTTTGATACAGATGCCAATGATCAAATTATAGATAAAAGAAAAAAATATGAATATATTCCAGATTTTGGCCCAAAAGTAGTGCAGAACGGCAAGGAAACTTATTCTGGAGAAACGTTAGCCGCTTTATCTGGACATCAATCATATAGTGATAAAAGTGTAAAAGAATCTAGGGTGTTAATGAAAAGACTAATAGACTATTATATACAACCAAAAAAAATTAAAACCAGAGAAATACTTAAATATATTTCATTGTAATAAAAGGGCAAAACTATGGTAAAGCTTGGTGTGAATTTAGATCACGTGGCAACAATTAGGCAGCAGAGATATACGCCTTACCCAGATATGCTTACAGCAATAAAGATATCTGAAGAGAGTGGTGCAGATAGCATAACTATGCATTTGAGAGAAGACAGAAGACATATTCAGTTTGAAGATATAAAAATTGCAAGAAAGAATATAAAAACAAAGTTAAATCTAGAAATGGCTCCTACGCAAGAAATGTGCGAGATTGCAAATCAAATCAAACCGGATTTTATTTGTATTGTTCCAGAAAAAAGACAGGAACTTACAACAGAAGGTGGTCTTGACGTAAAAAAAAATTTTGATTCTATAAAAAATGTGGTTACTAATCTTGGAGATTCAGGGGCTTTAATTTCATTATTCATTGAGCCAGATGAAAAAGTTATAGATTTAGCAAAAAAATTAAACGTAGATGCAATCGAACTACATACGGGAAAATATGCAGAGGCAAAAGATGTTAATAAAGAGTTTTATATAAATCAAATTAGAATCGCTGCAGATTATGCTAATAAATTATCTTTAGTTGTTAATGCGGGTCATGGTCTTGATTATACTAATGTTAAGGAAATTGCTAGAATAAATCATATACGAGAATTAAATATAGGACATTCAATTATAGCAGAATCAATTTTTCTAGGTTTAGCAGAAGCAATTAAGAAGATGAAAAATTTAATCGAGAATATTTAGATGAATATATTTGGAATAGGAGTTGACATTGTTGACCTTGTTAGAATAAAGAAAATTTATTCTAAATATGGTGATAAATTTGCTCAAAAAATATTAAATGATAATGAGTTAAATGATTTTAATTCAGAAAAAAATAAGGTTTCTTTTTTGGCTAAGAGATTTGCGGCAAAAGAAGCCATTGGAAAAGCTTTAGGTATTGGGATATTAAACGGTTTTCTATTGAAAAATATTATAATTGGTCACGATGATTCAGGAAAACCAACAGCAAAATTAAATAAAAGAAAACAGCTAGATTTATATTCAAACAAGATTATTTATATCTCGATAGCAGACGAAAGAAAATTTGCGGTTGCAAACGCACTAATATTAAGTAAATAAATATGGAAATAAAAAGCATAAGTTCCCTTATAGGTAATACTCCTTTAGTGAGTTTACAGCGCCTAAACAAAACAGATAATCAATTATTTGTTAAATTAGAGGGTGATAACCCAGCAGGCTCAGTAAAAGATAGGGCTGCTATGAATATGGTTTCTGGTGCTGAAAAGAAAGGCTTCATTAAAGAGGGAGATATAATAATAGAGGCAACAAGTGGAAATACTGGAATAGCACTTGCTATGGTTTGTGCAATAAAGGGTTACAAATTAATTTTAGTTATGCCAGATAATATGAGCGTTGAAAGAAGAGCTGCAATGCAAGCATATGGAGCAGAAATAATACTTGTATCTGAGTCTGAAGGTATGGAAGGAGCAAGAGATTTGGCTTTAAAAATGCAAAATGAAAAAAAGGGTTTAGTTCTTAATCAGTTCGCTAATAATGATAATGTCGAGGCTCATTTTAATACAACTGGTCCAGAAATTTGGAAAGATACAGATGGAAAAGTTACCCATTTTGTAGCTTCAATGGGAACTACAGGAACAATTGTAGGAACAGCGAAATACTTAAAATCTAAGAACCCTGAAATAAAGATAATTGGCGTACAACCAGAAGAAGGTTCATCAATTCCAGGAATAAGAAAATGGCCAAAAGAATATGTTCCAAAAATATTTGACGATAAAAATATTGACGAAATTATTTACATAACGCAAGAAGATGCTGAAAACACAACAAGAGATTTAGCTGAAAAAGAAGGGATATTCTCTGGCCCTTCCTCTGGTGGAACTACATTTGTGGCATTAGAAGTAGCAAAAAAAGAAAAGAATGCTGTAATTGTCTCAATAATTTGTGACCGTGGAGATAGGTACATATCTACAGGAATTTATAATAAATGAATATTTTAGTCTTTGATATTGAAACAGTTCCAGATACAGTAGGGGGCGCAAAACTTTTAGAATTAAAAGATTTGAGTAAGAAAGATATTATTAAAGCAATGGAGCATACTCAATATCAAAAAAGTGGAACTATGTTTCAACCACTGCATTTACATAAAATTGTCGCAATATCAGTTTTATATAAAAATGATGAAAAATTATCATTAATTTCTTTGGGTGAAGAAAGTTCGAAAGAAAGCGAACTTCTTAAATCTTTTTTTGCTGTGATTGATAAATACCAACCTCAAATAGTTAGCTGGAATGGCAAAGGATTTGATTCGCCTGTAATACATTATCGATCTCTTATTCATGGAATATCATCTATTAAGTACTGGGACAAGGGAGAAGATGACAGAGAATTTAAATGGAATAATTATCTAAATAGATATCATGATAGACATTTAGATTTAATGGATGTTTTATCAGGTTTTAAAAAACCAGCCTCTTTGACAGATATTGCACAATTAATTGGTGCGCCAGGAAAATACGGGATTGATGGTAGCAAAGTGACAGAGTACTACTTAGAAAATGATTTAAAAAAAATAAGAGATTATTGTGAAACAGATGTTTTAAATACGTATCTAGTATTTCTAAGGTATAAGTTAATCTCAAACGGTATTTCAAGTGCTAAATATACTGAGTTAACGCAAGAAATCTTTGATTTTTTAGATGTGTCAGATAAAAAGCATTGGAAAGAATTTAGCTCCTTATGCGAAAAAAACCTATAATAAAATCTCACATAAAGTTGCGTAATATATTTTTTCCAAATTATTTAAGTCATTTAAATCAATACTTTCGTTAACTTTATGTGCTGTCTTGTTCAATGGTCCAAATTCAACTGTTTCTTTTGCATGTTGAGAGATAAATCGTGCATCTGATGTACCACCGCTTGTTGATAAACTTGAATCAATGCCTACAGTATCCTTAATTGCTTTTTGAAGAATTCTTGTAAGCTCGCCTTCATTTGTTATAAATGGTTCAGCAGAACAGCTCCATGAAATTTCGTATTTGCAATTAATCTTTGATAATAATTCTTCAAATTTATTTTTAATATCATCTTGAGTTAGCTCATTTGAAAATCTAAGATTAAATACAATATCTGTAGACCCAGGTATCATATTTGAAGCTACTTCGTCAGATTTAATTGAAGATATTTGAAAAGATGTTTTGGGGAAATATTTATTTCCATTATCCCAACTATAATTATTTAGTTCGTTTATTAGTAGTCCAGTACAATGAATTGGATTTTTTGCTAAATCTGGATAAGCTATATGGCCTTGTATCCCAATAACTTTAAGGTATCCGGTTAAAGATCCTCTCCTGCCATTTTTAATGGTATCACCAAATTTATTACTACTTGTAGGTTCACCAACAATACAATAATCAATATTAGTATTTTCTTTTTTAAATTTCTCAATTACTTTTCGAGTACCATATTTTGCAGGACCTTCTTCATCGCTAGTTAATAGAAAACCTATAGATCCTTTATGATTAGGATTATTTTTTACGAATCTCTGTGTAGCAGAAATCATAGAAGCTATGCTTGATTTCATATCAGATGCGCCTCTACCATATAAAATATTATTTTTTACTTCTGGTTTGAAAGGATCAGTATTCCATTCATCTAGATTTCCTGGCGGAACAACATCTGTGTGACCAGCAAAAACTAAAAGAGGTTCTTTAGATCCTTTTCTGAGCCAAATATTTTTAACATCTTCAAGATCAATATTTTCACACTTAAATTTATAGTCTAATAATTCACTTTTTATATATTCTTGGCAACCACCATCTTTAGGAGTAATAGATTCTCTTCCTATTAAATTTTTGGCAATTATTTCTAAGTTTGAAATATTATTCATTAATCAAGATCTCTTAAAATATTATTAATTCCAACTTTTGAAAGCGTTTTTTCATCAACTTTTTTCACAATTATTGCTGCATACATGCTATAACTTCCATCTTTTGAAGGTAGATTTCCTGAGACTACTACAGAACCGGCTGGTATTAAACCATACGAAATCTCACCAGTACTTCTATCATAGATTCTGGTACTTTTACCTATATAGACGCCCATAGAAATTACAGAACCTTTTTCTACTATAACCCCTTCAACGATCTCAGACCTTGCGCCAATGAAACAATTATCTTCTATAATTGTTGGAGTAGCTTGCAGTGGCTCAAGTACCCCACCAATACCAACACCACCTGATAAATGGACATTTTTACCTATTTGAGCACATGAACCAACAGTCACCCACGTATCTACCATTGTATATTGATCAACGTATGCGCCAATATTTACATAGGAAGGCATTAGAATAACTCCGGGAGCTTGATAAGAGCCATACCTTGCTGTCGCACTTGGAACTATTCTTACTTTATTTTCTAAAGCTTCCCTCTCAGATAAGTTTGTATACTTAAGAGGTACTTTGTCATAAAAGTCTGACTCTGCTCCTTTGACAATCGAGTTATTAGAAAAACTAAAATATAATAAAATAGCCTTTTTAATCCAGTCATTTACGACCCACTTCGAATTAATTTTTTCAGCAACTCTGATTTTGCCTTTATCAAGATCTGCCAAAGTACTGTTTACAACTTGCATCAAATCATCATTCTTTGATATATCAATGGAGTTTGTTAAATCTTCATAACCTGCTTCTATTATTTCTTTTGTCATGACACCCTCTTTATTAGTTATATAATTCTAAAATTTTTTGTTTTAAATTATCTTTTATAGCATCTGTATCGATATCTAAATAATCATTTTTATTAACTGGTACTACTCTAAATATATCATTAGCTTCTTCTCCTAATGTAGATATTTTCGCGTCTTTTACCATTAAATCACAACTGTCCATGGATTCACATATTTTTGATAAAAGCCCAGGATGATCTAGTGTACTTATTTCTAACATAAGAATATTTATTTTTTTTGTGATGTCAATATTTATGAAATTATTAAAGCTTGCAATATTTTCAGTCTGTTTTTTTGTAATTTTTTTTATTTTGTAATTTGACTCACTTAACGCGTCAGAAATTTTATTTTTTAAATAATCTAGAGTATATTTGTCTCTAATAGATTTTCCTTCTTTATCTAGAAGCAAATAAGTATCTAGGGCCTGATTATTTTTTAATGTTATTATTCTAGCGTCAACAATATTTATATTTAGATTTCCAATTATATTTGCAGCAATGGAAAATATATTTTTTCTTGAATTCTGATAAATTGTTAATTCAGAACATCCTTTTACTGAGCTTTCTCTTATTGAAACTACATTATTAGGATAATTATTTGATATTAACTCAATATGCCAAGCAATCTCATCATCACTGTGTCTTCTGAAGTAGTTAGAACTCATCAAGAGCCAGATATCATTGAAATTATTTTTTTTAATTTTATTAGCAACCTTTTTTTCAACAGTTACCTTTAAATTTTTTAAGTATCTGTCTGGCTTTTGAATGTTGGAAATATTTTTTCTAAAATATAATTTGCATGATAGGTATAATTCCTTAAGTAATGAATCTTTCCAGTCTGTATATAAATTGGGGTTCGTGCCTCGAATATCAGCAATAGTAAGTAAATATAAATAATCTAGTCTTTCTTGTGTTTTTACTATGTTAGCAAAATCTTTTACAACTTCTTCATCACTAATATCTTTTTTTTGAGTTGTTATTGACATTAATAAATGATTCTCTACTAACCAACATACCATTTGTGATTGATGTTTGTTTATACCGTGCGCTTCACAAAACTTTAAAGATTCTGATGACCCAGCTTTTGAGTGGTCTTTTTTTCTGCCTTTTCCGATATCATGAAAAAGAGCTCCTAAATATAGAATCTCAGGTGAAAGTAATTTTTCGAATACCTCATGAACAAAGTTATGTTTTAATTTACATTCTTGCGAACTCATATAGCGTGTATTTGAAAGCACAGAAAGCGTATGCTCGTCTACCGTATAAATATGAAATAAATCAAACTGCATCATGCCTACAATTTTTGAAAATGGTCTTAGATATGCAGCTAAAACACCATAATCATTCATTTTTCTTAATGCTCGTGCGACACCATTTTTTTGAAAGAATATATCTATAAATAGTTTTCTATTATTTGGATCATTTCTAAATTTTTTATCAATTAGATGTAGACTTTCTTTAATAAGTCTAATTGTATTAGCAGAAATATCATATAAATTATCATTACTATCTTTTAATAAAAGTATTTCAATAATTTTACTTGGTTGCTTCGCAAAAATATCATTATCTTTGATGCTAATAGTATTATTTTTTACATAAAATTCATCATTTATCTTTTTGCAATTTTCACTGGAGAAACCATCTTCAATATTTTCTATGTGCTTAACTAATATTTCATTAAATTGCTTTATATTTGTAATATGCTTATAAAAATTTTGCATAAATATTTCAACGCCAAGATTTGTTTCACAATCATAGCCAAACATTTCGGCAAGTTTTTTTTGACTAGAGAAATACAGTCTTTCATCAGATTTATTATGAATATAATGTAATAAAAATCTAGTTTTAGATAAAAATCTCTCTGAACGCAAAAGAGATAAATATTCCTTCTTGGTAATAATTTTTTTATTATATAAATCGTTTAACGAATTTGTCTTAAATTTTTTTTTTGTTATCCATATAATAGTTTGTAAATCCCTAAATCCTCCGGGCCCTTCTTTTATGTTTGGTTCTAAAAGGTAGCCTGTGTTTGAGTATTTATTGTACCTATTTTTTTGCTCTAGTTTTTTAGCAGACAAGAATTTTTTTTTAGACCAGATATTTTTATTTTTAACATTTTTCAACAAGTCATCATAAAGTAATTTATCACCCATTAATAACCTGCAATCTAATATATTAGTGTATATAGTTACGTCTTTATTGATCGCAGTAATGCAATCATCTACGCTTCTAACCGCGTGACCAACTTGAACTTTAAGGTGCCATATATCTGCTATAAACCTTTCAATATTTTTAAGAACTTCTTTATCATTATAATTTTTAATAAGTATCAGTATATCTATATCTGAATAAGGAAAAAGCTCTGATCTACCATAGCCGCCAACAGAGATTAAACAAATATTTTCTTTTTTAAGGCTATTTCTTCCCCATGATTTTTTTAATAAACTATCAATAAGATACGATTTATTTTTTAATAGTTTTTTAATGTCAATATTTTTTTCATATTCTTTAAAAATATAATCATTAATTACATTTTTTTTATTTTGTGAAAAAGAAAAATTATTTATTAAATTTTTTTTTGACATTATATATTTTCTTCTGGTCTCTTGGTTAAGACTTCATAACCATTTTTTGTTACAAGAATAGTATGCTCCCATTGGGCTGACAAACTATGATCTTTGGTTACTACAGTCCAATTGTCAGGCAGGAGTTTGACATCTCTTTTGCCAAAATTTATCATTGGTTCTATTGTAAAAGTCATACCTTCTTTCAACTCAATACCTTTACCTTTTTCTCCATAGTGCAATATTTGTGGTTCTTCATGAAATTCTTTACCAATACCATGCCCACAATACTCACGAACAACCGAGCAATGGTTTTTTTCTGCAAATACTTGTATATTATTTCCAATATCTCCTATGGTTGCCCCAGGCTTAACTGTATTAATCCCTATTTTTAAAGCTTCATAAGTTAATTCCACTAGTCTTTTTGCTTGTATTGAAGGTTTCCCAACGTAAAACATTTTACTAGTATCGCCGTGATAACCGTCTTTTATAACAGTAATGTCAATGTTTATAATGTCTTGTTTTTTTAATACTCTTTTATCGGGTATGCCATGACACACTTGATGATTTATTGATGTGCATATTGATTTTGGAAAACCTCTATAATTAAGCGGTGCTGGAATACAGCCAAGATCATTTGTAATGTAATTATGGCAAATATCATCTAACTCTTCTGTTGAAATACCTGGTTTTACATGATCTTGAATCATTATAAGGACTTTTGACGCCAAATTCCCGGCAATCCTCATTTTTTCAATTTCCGCAGTATTTTTTATCATAATTTATGGTTATATTTAAGTATATTTAAATGTTATTATACAGATTGTTCTTAGACTAAGTCTATGATATAAACTGTTTCAGTAATATAAAACTAACCTAGAATTATAAAAGATGTATAAGGGTGCTTCGGTTGAAGCTTTACATCTTAATTTTAGGCAATAATTAACCCTAGGAGATAAAATGACAGATATAACAATACCTGCTTTATTAGAAGCGGGAGTCCACTTCGGCCATCAAACAAGCTATTGGAATCCTAAAATGGCCCAATACATATATGGAAACAGAAACCATATACATATAATAGATATTCAAAAGACTGTCCCATTAATGAAAGAAGCATGCTCATTTGCTGAAAAAATTGCTGCCAAAGGCGGAAAAATTTTATTTGTAGGAACAAAAAGGGCAGCTAGAGATAGTATTTCAACTTCTGCCACAGAATGTAACATGCCGTTTGTGAACTATAGATGGTTAGGTGGAATGATGACAAATTTCAATACTGTTAGACAATCAATTAAAAGGCTTAAATCATTAGAGGAAGATTCTTTAAAAGAAAATCAAGATCTAACAAAAAAAGAACAGTTATTGCAATCACGTGAGATAGAAAAATTAAATAATAGCTTGGGTGGCATAAAAGATATGAAATCAATACCTGACGCATTATTTATAATCGATGTAGGCTATGAAGATATAGCAGTTAAAGAGGCTATGAAATTAAATATACCTATAATTGCAGTTGTTGATACCAATAACTCCTTTGATAATATTGATTACTTTTTCCCAGGCAATGATGATTCTATGCGAGCAATAAATTTATATTGTACAGAGGTATCTAATGCAATTAAAAAAGGCCAAGAATTCTTAAAAACACAAAGACCTGTAGTCACAGAAGAAGAAATTACAGCTACATCTGTTAAAAATTCTTCTGATGAAAAAGTTGTGGTTAAAAAGAAAAAAGTCGCAACTAAAAAAGTCGCAACTAAAAAAGTCGCAACTAAAAAAGTCGCAACTAAAAAAGTCGCAACTAAAAAAGTCGCAACTAGAGATTCTGAAGAGTCATAATGTAAGAAATGCGTAAAAATATATAAATAAATTTTAGAGAGATTAAAATGAGTAATATAACTGCACAAATGGTAAAAGAATTAAGAGATAGGACTGGAGCTGGAATGATGGAGTGCAAAAAAGCACTTCTAGATTCTTCAGGCGACATGGATAAAGCTGTTGAAGAAATGAGAAAAGCTGGTCAAGCAAAAGCCGATAAAAAATCTTCAAGAATTGCAGCAGAAGGAGTGGTTACTCTCTCTATAAGTGATGATAATTCAATTGCAAATATAGTTGAAATTAATTGTGAAACAGACTTTGTTGCAAAAGATGAAAATTTTTTAAAATTTGTTAAAACTATATCTGAAGTGTCATTGAAAAATTACAAAGGAAGTGTTGATGATTTTAATAATTCAAAACATCCGTCAGGTAAAACAATAGAAGAAATTAGGCTTGAGCTAGTAAGTAAGGTTGGTGAGAATGTTAAAATTAGAAGAGTACAGAATATTAAAAATGATGGAAATTATATGGGCCATTATATGCATGGAACCAAAATTGGAGTAGCTGTAGTTTTGCAAAAAGAGAACGAAGAACTAGCAAAAGATGTGTGTATGCATATTGCAGCAATGAAGCCAAGAGCACTAAACGCAAATGATATACCACAAGAAGATCTAGAAAAAGAAAGAGAAATATTTGTGGCACAGGCAAAAGAGAGTGGAAAACCTGATGATATTATCCAAAAAATGGTTGATGGTAAATTAAAAAAATACATATCGGAGGTTACACTTGTTGATCAAACCTTTGTTAAAGATAATGAAATTACAATTAGTAAGCTTCTTGAAAAACATGATAACTCTGTTTTGTCATTTTATAGACTCGAAGTGGGTGAAGGTGTTGAAAAGAAAGATGAAAATTTTGCAGATGAAGTTATGGCACAAATAAAAAAATAATTTCTTATGAAACGATATTTATTGAAATTGAGCGGAGAAGCACTTATTGGTAAATATGACTATGGTATTGATCCAGATGTAGTTAATGAAATTTCATCAAATATTGTCGAGGTTACCAAGACAAATAATCAATTAGCAGTTGTTGTTGGCGGTGGAAATATATTTAGGGGAGCGGGATTAGCTGAAGCTGGTCTTGATAGGGTGACGGGAGACAACATAGGAATGTTGGCAACTGTAATAAATTCTTTAGCTCTTCAAGATGCAATAGAAAAATTAGGCATACAATGTCGAGTAATGTCTGCTGTCAGAATAAATCAAATATCAGAAGATTATATAAGAAGAAGAGCAATTAGACATCTAGAGAAAAATAGAGTTGTAATTTTTGCAGCCGGAACAGGAAATCCTTTTTTTACAACAGATACAGCCGCAAGCCTTAGAGCTATAGAAATAAATGCTGACATGGTTCTAAAAGCTACAAAAGTTGATGGTGTTTATAATAAAGACCCAGAAAATCATAAAGATGCAAAGTTATATAAAGAATTATCATATAATCAGGTCTTAAGTAAAGAGCTGAAAGTTATGGATACAACAGCTATTGTATTGTGCAAAGAAAACGGCATTCCTTTGAGAGTTTTTAATATGTTGAAAAAAGGTGCATTAATGAGCATTATTAATGGTGAAGATACAGGAACAATAATAAAATAAAATATGCTTGATAATATAAAAAAAGAATCAGAACAGAAAATGATTAAATCAGTAGAATCCTTAAAATCTAATTTGGCAAAAATTAGAACTGGGAGAGCTCACCCGTCAATATTAGATGGTATAAAAGTAGATTATTATGGAAATGAAAGCCCACTTCCACAAGTCTCAAGTATCAAAGTAGAAGATGCTAGAACACTGATACTTGTTGTATGGGAAAAGGATATGGTTAGTAAAATTGAAAAGGCGATAATAAATTCAGATCTAGGATTAAATCCTGCAGTAGCAGGAACAAATATTAGAATACCAATGCCACCATTAACAGAGGAAAGAAGAATGGACTTCATTAAGCTAGTAAAAAATGAAGTTGAGCAAACTAGAGTAGCAATAAGAAACATAAGAAGGGACGCAAATACTAAAGCGAAAGATTTAGTAAAAAATAAAGAAATTTCAGAGGATGAAGAGAAGCAGGCAAATGAGCATATACAAAAAATAACAGATTCTTATATAAGAAATTCAGATGAAATACTAAAAGATAAAGAAGCTGATTTAATGCAAGTATAAAAAATGAAGATACAAAAAAATCTCCCAAATCATGTTGCTATAGTTATGGATGGAAATGGAACATGGTCAAAAAAAAATAATCTTAAAAGAAGAGACGGCCACCAAGCAGGTGTTAAAACAGCAAAAAAAATAGTTGGTTACTCCATAGAAAAAGGTATAAAAAATGTAACATTATATGCTTTAAGTAATGAAAATTTAGCGCGCTCAAAAGTAGAGTTAAAAAATCTTTTTGATATTTTTTTCTTTTCATTTTCAGAAGAAAAAGATTTTTTATTTAAAAATAAAATTAAAATTAAGTTTATAGGTGATTTAGAGAAACTACCTAAAAAACTTAGAGAAAATGCAATTTATTTAGAAAATAGTACAAAGAAAAATAAAAGATTAAATCTTTTTATTGCTTTAAATTATGGTGGAAAACAAGATATTAAACAGGCAGTAAAAAAGATCTTAAATAAGAAAGATCAAAATGGTAATTTTGAAAATTTTCTACTCTCAAAAGATCTTCCTGAAGTTGATTTGCTCATACGTACTGGTGGTTTCAAAAGATTAAGCAACTTCATACTTTGGCAAATATCTTATGCAGAATTATATTTTACAGATGTTTTGTGGCCAAATTTCAATAAGAGAAATTTTTTTAAAGCCTTAGATTGGTATAGTTCTATAAATAGAAAATTCGGAAAATCTTAAAACATGCAAGATAATTTAAAAAAAAGAATTATTACTGCTTTATTGATTTATCCGCTTATAGTTTCTATTATTTTATTTTCTAATGAAGTAGTAATTAGGTTGTTTTTAAACATTATTATATTTCTATCAGCTTTTGAAATTTCTAAAATGTGTTTTTATAATAATAATTATGAAAACGGAAATGTAAAACATTACTATTTTATTGGATTTATTTTTATATCAATACTTATTTCAAATATTTTAATTAAAAACAATATTTGGCATTTACTTATCATTCCATCAATTGGCATGTGGCTACTTATATTTGTTTACATAATGAGAATAAAACTAGTTGTCATTATTGAAAAATTTAATTTATTTTATTTTTGCTTATATATACTTGCATTAAGCTCTCTTTACTGTTCTTTGTATACAATATATCTGTATTCTCCAAAAGCTTTATTATATCTAGTCTCCATTGTGGCTATAAGCGATATCTCTGCTTTTTTTATTGGTAAACGTTACGGAAGTAAGCCGTTTTTTAATAACATTAGTCCAAATAAAACTAGAGAGGGTTTTGTTGGGTCTTTAGTTGTATGTCTAATATTTGCTTTTATATATTGCATTATAGAAAATTATAATTTTTATTATAGCGCAAAAATTTTAGCTATAACATTCATTATAGTACCTATGTCAGCTGTTGGAGATTTATCAATAAGTTTGATAAAGAGAAAATCTGGAAATAAGGACAGTGGAAATATTTTACCGGGTCATGGCGGTATTTTAGATAGAGTTGATAGCTTTTTGCCTGCAGCCCCAATTTTCCTAATATTTAGTTATTCATTATCTGCTATAATTCAATAATGAAAGAAAATGTTATTATCTTGGGGTCAACAGGTAGCATAGGTGTAAACACATTAGAGGTTATATCTATTCATTTGAATAAGTTTCGTGTTTTTGCCTTAGCTGTTAATTCTTCAGTAGAAAATTTATCAATCCAGTGTCAAAAATATAATCCAAAATATGCTCATGTAAAAAAAGAAGAAGATGCAAAGAAATTAATTTCTATATTAAGAAAACTTAATATAAAAACAGAAGTATTGTATGGAATAAAATCTTTAAATCAGCTAGTTTCTCTTGACGAAGTCGATATAGTTGTTTGTGCTATATCTGGATCTGCTGGGCTTGAGTCTTCTATAAGCGCGGTAAAATCAGGTAAAAAAATTTTACTAGCAAATAAAGAATCTTTAGTTATGTGTGGTAGTCTATTTATGGACTTAGCAAAAAAAAACAAAGCCTCTATACTGCCTGTTGATAGCGAACATAATGCCTTGCACCAATGTTTTGCTTCTAATAAAGAAAAGTTTATAAAAAAAATTATTCTTACTGCTTCAGGTGGGCCATTTTTAAATACTAATATCAAAGAATTTGCTAATATTACACTAGAGCAAGCATTAAATCATCCGACGTGGGACATGGGAAAGAAAATCACCATAGATTCCGCAACAATGATGAACAAAGGCCTTGAGATTATAGAAGCTATGCACTTATTTGATTTAACATTAGGTCAAATAGATGCGATTATTCATCCTCAGAGTCTTATTCACTCAATGGTTTGTTATGAAGATGGCTCAATAATATCTCAAGTAAGTATGAATGATATGAAAATACCAATATCTTATTGTTTAGGTTGGCCAGAAAGAATAAAATCTGGGGTAGATTTGATAGATTTAACAAAACAGCCTCCTTTAGAATTTTCAGACGTATCAAAAGAAAAGTTTCCTTGTTTTTATTTGGCAAAAGAGGTGGCAATAGAGGGAGAATCTTTTTCAACTGCTATGAATGCTGCAAATGAACTCGCAGTATCGGCTTTTTTAGAAAAGCGTATTAAATTTAACGATATCTATAAAATATTGTCTGAAGTTTTAATGTCTCATAAAAAGACAAAATTATCTTCCGTAGAAGAAGTATTTGCGATAGATGAAATCAGCAGAAATATAACAATAGAAATTTTAAAAAAATATAATTAATTATGGATTTAATTTACACAATATCAATTTTTATATTAACAATTAGCATAATTGTAACATTTCATGAGTATGGTCATTATATCGCTGCAAGACTATGTGGAGTAAAAGTAAAAGAATTTTCTATTGGCTTTGGGAAAAAACTTTATGGTAAAAAATTAGGAAAAGATTTTACGGAGTATAAAATTTGTGCTTTGCCTTTAGGTGGATATGTAAAAATGCTTGATGAAAGGGAGGGTGATGTAGAGCATCATGAAAAAAACCGAGCTTTTAATAATCAAAGCTTATGTAAAAGATCTATTATTGTATTCTCAGGACCACTATTCAATTTTATTTTAGCAGCATTTTTTTATTTTTTAATATTTATTAGTGGTTATGATGGGTTTAAGACAAATGTTGGTGTCGTTGAAAATAATAGTGTAGCTGAAAGTATAGGATTGTATGTCGATGATACTATTTATTCAGTCAATGATGTTAAAGTAAGAACTTGGTCCGATGTTACTTTACAAACAGTTAAATTTGCTTCTGAAAAAGAAGATATAATTTTAGAAGTTCTAAGAGAAAACCGAATCATAAAACTAAATCATATAAGCCATGAAGTAATATCTCTTGAGCAACAAAATATTTTAGGAAGTCTGGGTTTATTAAACTTTATAAGTAAATCTCAAAAAATTGGATATGTTGAAGATGGATCGCCAGCATTTAACTCTGGTTTATTAAGAGGTGATAAAATAATATCCATAGATGGTTTAAAAGTTAATAATTGGAATGATATAGTTAGTATTATAAAAAAAAATCCAGATATAAATATTAACTTAAATATCCTTCGAGAAAATAATTACATAAACATTAAGGTTTTACCAGAATTAGTTAGAAGTGATAATTTAGAATATGGTAGGCTTGGTATCAGCCCGTTAGTAGAAGAAAAAGAAATTCAAGAAAATAAAATTAAAGTAAAATATAAATTTTTTGAGAGCATTAAATTATCTTTAATAAAGACATATGATTTTACTTTACTGACATTTAATTTTATTTTTAAGTTAATAAAAGGAGAGGTTTCAGCAAATAGTATATCCGGACCAGTAGGAATAGCAGGATATGCAGCAGACTCATTTAATAGCGGCTATACAAGTTTTTTAGGCTTATTAGCAATGCTAAGTATCAGTATAGGTATTTTAAATTTATTACCAATTCCTATGTTAGATGGCGGCCATTTAATGTATTATTTAATTGAGTTTATTATTAGAAAGCCTATATCTGATAAAATTCAGTTAGTATTTCAGCAAATTGGCATGACACTTCTGATATTGCTTTCTTTTTTCGCTCTTTATAATGATTTATTGAGAATAATGTAATGATTTTTTTAAAAAAAATATTTCTAGTTTTTTTTCTCTTTAGTGTGTTTCAAAATACGCATGCTAATGAAAGATTTATAATTGATGATATTGTTTTAAAGGGTTTACAAAGAATTGATAACGGAATTATATATTCATATCTCCCATTTGAAGTTGGCGACGTTTTTGATACTTCAATGACTCCAAAGGTAATAAAAACTTTATTCAAATCTAAATTTTTTAATGACATCGTGATAGAAAGAGATGGAAATACTTTAATAATTATTTTTGATGAAAGACCTACGATAGTTGATATAGATTTTGAGGGTTTTGAAGGAATAGAAGATGAGCAATTGGAAAAAATATTAGATGCTGCAAATATTGCATCTGGAAGAATTTATGACAGTTCTGTTTTGGAAAGAATAAAGTCAGAGCTAAGAGAGCAGAGTTTTGCAAGAGGTATGTATAGTGTTGATATAAGAATAGAAGAAACAATACTAGAAGATAATAGAATATATTTAAAAGTATTTGTTAATGAGGGTGTAAGAGCAAAGATAAAGCAAATTAAGATTGTCGGTAATAAAAAATTTTCTGATGATAAACTTAAAAAAAACTTCCAAACGGCTTTACCAATTTGGTATATGTTTTGGTCAGACAGTGGAGTTTATTCCTCTCCAATGTTAACAGCAGATTTGGATAGATTGATATCATTTTATCAAAATAAAGGCTTCATGGAATTTGCCATTGAATCAACACAAGTTGCCTTAAGTAAAAATAAGCAAGAAGTTTATATAACTATAAATATAGTTGAAGGTGAGCAGTTCATAGTAAATAAAATAAAAGTTGCTGGGAAATTAATTATACCAATAGAAGAGATTGCAGACTTAATAGTAATTAAAACTGGAGAATACGTGTCAAAATCAAGTATTTTGCAGTCTAGTGAAAATATAAAATCTCGTTTAAGTGAGGAAGGTTATGCTTTTTCAAGAATTAATCCGGTATCAGAGGAATCAGAAGAAAATATTGGAGAAGTGGATGTAAGTTTTTTTATTGATCCTGGCAATAGAACATATGTAAGAAGAATAAATATAATAGGTAACCTTAGCACTCAAGATGAGGTTTATAGGAGAGAAATTAGGCAGATGGAAGGCGGATGGTATTCTGCTAATGCAATCCAAATTTCCAAAAGTAGATTAAAAAGATTAAATTACGTAGAACGCGTCACTATTGATGAGATCAAAGTTCCAGGCTCTGTTAATAAAATTGATTTGAATGTAACGATTGATGAGAAATTGGCTGGTAATTTTAATATTGGTGCTGGGCTTGGCGGATCAGGTGTAGGGTTTAGTTTAAGCGCAGGTATTGAGCAAGATAATTTCTTAGGGTTAGGTAATAAAGTCGCTTTTAGCATAAATACAGCTAAAACAAGTAAAACATACGCTTTTAATTTCTTTAATCCATATCATAATATGGACAATGTAAGTAGAAGTTTTGGATTTAATCTTCAAACTACAGACACAGGTAATACCGATACAGTATCTGATTATGAGGCTGATAAAATATCAATAGAGTATGCTTATGGTTTGCCTATGACGGAGAATAATCGTTTTAATTTAGTACTTAGTTATTTAAATTGGAAAATCAGTGCGACAGAAAATAGTGCCGATGAGATCTTGGATTTTATAAAGTTAAACGGAGGAGATTTTAATAATTTCTCATTTTTAGTTTCCTATGGGATTGACACCAGAGATAGTTCAAGAATGACAACATCTGGATTTAAAACAGCTTTAAGTACTCAAGTTTTTGTTCCAGGAAGTAATTTAGAATATTATAAAATTAGTTTTGAGACAGATTCATACTTTTTAATCAATAAAGCTAAAAATATAGTTTTAAGATTGAAGGGAAAAACAAAATTTGGTCAAGGGTATGGAGGTACAAAAGGGATACCGTTTTATGATAGATTTAAAGCAGGGGGACCTAAATCAGTTAGGGGTTATGAAAAAAATAGTTTATCTCCTTATGATTCCGCTGGCAAGCCATTAGGTGGTGATTTCATGGTTGCTGGAACAGCAGAAATTATTTTTACACCACCTGTAGAAGTAGAAAACTTGAGAACGGCTTTTTTTGCAGATTTTGGAAGGGCTTACAAAGATTATGATTCATTTGAATTCGGCGATTTAAAAGGTTCAGTAGGATTATCTATCAAATGGATATCACCATTTGGTGGAATAAGTGTAAGTATCAGCACACCATTAAATAGTGAAGAAGGTGATAAAACTGAAGGCTTTCAGTTCAACCTTGGCACCAATTAGTCTATAATATAGGAAATAAATTTTCTTTAGGGGTAATAGTGATGAAAAATCTTAAACAAATATTAGTTTTAAT
>ERZ802822.420-NODE-420-length-30455-cov-11.407466_pt1 | contig 30455 bp, 31 predicted proteins | sample MGYA00345649_ERZ802822 | MGnify/ENA primary metagenome ERZ802822 (study PRJEB30503, sample SAMEA104212359) | marine metagenome | biome: Westerlies Biome; feature: [SRF] surface water layer (ENVO:00010504) within the epipelagic zone...; material: water...
GACCTGCCCTCGTGCCCTACACGACGCGCTGCCGATCTTCCTTGAACTTGGTATCCGGGTCGACTTCGACGAAGTAGGCCCGACGTGATCCGTCGGTCAGGACCACATCGGTCAGGTCCGCAGCCCTGTCGATAGAACCGATGATCGAGCAGTTACCAGCGAGCGTGCAGGTGGCTACGGCGGTTCCACCCGTTTGGGGGCTCGGGAAATACAGCCGAACCGATCCATCCTCCATGAGGTCGGCATGGGGGCTCACTCCGCTCAAGCCGAGCGCAGTGGAGGTTCCCAGGGAGCCGACAGGCCGCGGCGCCGCGCTGGCAGGTGCTGATAGGGCGGTCACGCCCACACCGACAGCGACGGCAAGAGCAAGAATTGGCATTCTCTGACTCATGAATAAACGTTAACAAATGTGCTGGTTCTCGTCATCACAGCTGGGGCAGAAGCTCCGCTTCTTGCAGGAAAACGCCACCAGCCGCTTGAAGCGGCAGTTGTCGCAGCGCATTCGAAGAAAGCCGTGCTCAAGGCGGCCGAACTTCAGGTAGGCCTCGAATTCCTGGTGTATATGTGCGGGCAGTGATTTACCCTGCTGGGCCAATTGGTCCACAAGGGCAGGGTAGTGCGCTTCGACGAACTGGCAGAGTCGTGTCTGCTAAGGCTGATGGCGCTCGTAGGTGGTGTGGCCAAATACATCCTTGCCTGGAGGCAGCATACCGATTTGACTCCCACATCTGTGGTGCCGCCGTCACGCACCTTTAAGCAATCAGCGCTGGTCTGGAACATCTAAATCACGCGGGTCCTTTCCCACAGGGTCAAAAAGTATGTTTGGGACCACCATGGGACCACGTCCGTGCTCTCTCACGCCAACTTATGCCCACCCTAATTTTTTAAGTCTCTGTTATAGAGGGCATTCGCTGGCGTCGGATTAAACCTGTGAAGTTTCGAATCCCTCCTGCTCTGCCATCAAACTTAAAGCTCGCTCAGCACGGGCTTTTTATTTTTCAGAGAGTTGCCCCGAGTTTCCCCGCCCGTATAGGCTTGTGTCCTTGCGAGGTCCTTGAGACGGAGTGATCGTGCGACTTTATAGCCATGCTGATTGCGTCAGCCACCAAACACCTGAGGGCCACCCGGAACGTTCTGACCGCTTGGCGTTTCTTTTGGCCCATCTGGAGCAAACCGGTTTCACGCAGGATCATCCCATTCGGGGAGCTGTGCCAATTGAGGATGATCTCGTTTGTAAAGCTCACCACCCCGAGCTGCTGCATCGGCTCAGGCAAACAGGTCCCAAGGAGGGATTGAGACCGCTAGACCCAGATACCTGGATGGGTCCGACGAGCATGGCGGCTGCACTGCAGGCAGCGGGTTCCGTGTGGCAAGGGGTTCAGGATGTGGTTAATGGAGATGAGACCCGGGTGTTCTGTGCCGTGCGGCCACCGGGCCATCATGCTGAGTTCGATTCACCCATGGGATTTTGCCTGCTCAACAGCATAGGCATTGCTGCCATCAACGCACTGAACCTGTCGAACATTGATCGCGTAGCGATTTTGGATTTTGATGTGCATCACGGCAACGGCACGGTCGATTTGTGCAAGAAGTACCCTGAGATTCTGGTGTGCTCCAGTTTTCAGCACCCTCATTATCCTGATCGGCTTTACGATGTGGTGTCGCCGAATATTGTCAACACGCCGTTGGCCGCCGGTGCGTCGGGTGATGATTTCAGGCGAGCGATCTCAAGCTCCTGGTGGCAGGCTGTGGAGGCGCATCGGCCGGATCTTGTTTTGATCTCAGCAGGGTTTGACGCCCACCGTGAGGACCCATTGGCGCACATTAATCTAAACGAAGGCGATTTCGCGTGGGTGACTCAGGAGATCACCGCATTGGCTGAGCAATTTTCGCAGGGCCGCATCGTTTCAACGTTGGAGGGGGGCTACGACCTTCAGGCGTTGGCTGATTCAACCCTGGCTCATCTGGAGGTGCTGGCGAGATGACGCCAGTTCAACCGCAGAGCGGGCCGTTTGTCGGCTTTTTGATGCTCATTAGCTCGATCTTTAATGTCGCTCCTGCCGCAGGTGCTGAGAATCTCGGAGCAAGCTATAGCCTGAGCCAGGCAGCCGAGGGTCGGGGTCTCTATGCAGAGCACTGCGCCAGCTGTCATGGGATGAACCTGCGCGGAAATGAGTCGGGGCCTGCGCTCTCGGGTAAAGCGTTTCAAGACCGCTGGGCCACGCGACCGGTGGGCCAGCTGTTCGACATGACGACCACTAGTATGCCGTCCACCAACCCGGGTGGGTTGGCTGCGCGCGATTACGCGGCGATTTTGGGATTCATGCTGTACCAAAATGGCTATTCTGCGGGCGCAACGGATCTAGATCTTAAGTTGAAGCTCTCACGCAGCGGCGCACTCGGATATCCAGATACGAGTGAGCAGCCACCACTTCCCACTATCTCTGTCTTACCCAATTTGATGACAGAGTGGCTGCATCACCGTGGCACACCTCACAGCATGAACTATTCCCCACTTGATCTGATTAATGAGGCTAACGTGGCCGATTTGGCTGTGGCGTGGCGCTGGAGGTCCGATAATTTCGGCGCGTCCCCGTGGCCCAACTATCAGGTGACGCCCCTGATGGCGAATGGCGTGCTGTACGCGACTGCGGGCGCGCGGCGTGCTGTTGTGGCCATCGATGCTGCAACGGGCGAGACCATTTGGATGTATCGCCTTGATGAGGGGGAGAGGGGGAACAACGCGCCGCGCAAAGGACCGGGCAGGGGCGTCGCTATTCACCGTGGGGCAGACCGAGACACCATTTTTGTGATCTCACCCGGTTATCAACTGATTGCACTCGATGCCCGCACGGGTCAGCCACGCGCTGACTTTGGTGGGGGCGGCATCGTCGACCTCAAATTACAGCTGGGCGTGGAGCTGGACCCTATCACCGCGCCCATTGGCGCCAGCTCACCCCCCATTGTTATGCATGACGTGGTGATCTTGGGCGCTGCGTTTACGTTCAGCGGTGCGCCGGAATCGCCAGAGGCCCTCAAGGGAAAAGTCACTGCCTATGATGTAAATACGGGTGAGTTACGCTGGCGTTTTAATACCATCCCCACTTCCGAGGAGAGTGGCTTTTCGACGTGGGGCGGTGACGCTGCCGAGTACACGGGAAACGCCGGTGTATGGGCCCCCATGAGCGCGGATCCAGATCTCGGCTACGTTTATCTTCCAGTCGAGGCGCCGACCAGCGATTACTATGGTGGCCACCGACCCGGCGACAATCTCTACGGGCAAAGCTTAGTGTGCCTTGACGCTTCGACCGGTGAGCGTGTCTGGCATTTTCAGACCGTGCATCACCCCATCTGGGATTACGATCTGCCTGCGCCGCCTGTCCTTCTCGATATCACGGTGGATGGGAAAGAGATTCCTGCGGTAGCACAAATCACCAAGCAGGGACTGACCTTTGTTTTTGATCGCCGCACGGGTGAGCCCGTATGGCCAATCGATGAGGTCGCTGTGGCCCAGAGCGACGTGCCCGGCGAGCAAACCGCGGCGACGCAACCGATACCGTCACTGCCTGAGCCTTTTGGGCGCACCGGGGTTACCAAAGACCAATTCAACGATCTGACACCAGAGATTCATGCCGAGGCGCAGCGGGTTGTTGCGGGCTACACGCTGGGGCCGCTCTATACGCCGCCAACGCTGGTAAATGAGCAGAATCGTGGCACGCTCGTCCTGCCCGGCTCAGTAGGCGGTGCCAATTGGCAGGGGGCGGCGGCCGATCCAGAGACAGGGCTGATGTATGTTTCCTACGCAGTGTCGCCAGAGGTGGTGGGACTCATCAGTGACCCTGACCGATCCTCCATGCGATACGTACTGAGGGACGCGACACTCGACGGCCCCTTTGATCTGCCCCTGCTCAAGCCGCCATGGGGCTGGATCAGCGCGCTGGATATGAACACCGGCAAGCTGCTTTGGCAGCGCCCCAATAGTCGAACGCCAGGGGAAATCCGAGAGCACCCGCAACTGGCTGGCGTAGCGATTCCTGATACCGGCAATGACGATCGATCTGCGTTGCTCGTCACTAAAACGCTGCTCTTCTCCGGGGAGGGGGCGGGTATGTATGGCGCGCGATGGGGAGGCTCGCTGTTCAGAGCCCATGACAAGCGCTCCGGGGAGATCGTGGCAGAGATCGACCTGGGTCAGCGTCAAACGGGAGTGCCAATGACCTATGCGATCGGCGGTCAGCAGTACATTGTCGTGGCAACGGGTGCGCCCGGGGAGGCGGGGCAGTTGGTTGCCCTAACCGTCAGTCCGTAGGCAATTACGACAGCGCCCCATAAACGAGGTTTTTTATCTGCCCTCTGAAGTTGAAGGTGGAAGAGGGGATCAGCTGCGTCATAAAAATGGCGTACAGATCTTCGATGGGATCCACCCAGAACAGCGTCGAGGCCAGACCGCCCCAATAGAAGTCGCCCTGGCCGACGGTCCCTGAAGCGGCCGCATCCATGGTGGTGGCGAAGCCCAATCCAAAGCCCACGCCGTCGTTACTGGTTTCTGAAAACCCCCCGACCGCCATCTGTGCCAGTGACTGATCGCCAAGGTGATTGCGCGTCATCAGCTCCAAAATCGGCCTTCCGATGATCTGTTTCCCACGGAACTGTCCCTTTTGGAGCAGCATTTCGCAGAAATTCGCGTAGTCACTGACTGTTCCAACAAGGCCGCCTGCGCCCGAAGGCGCTGCCGGTGAGTTGCGATAGCGACTGGTTTCTGGGTCGTCCTGAAGACGCAGAGATTTGTCTGGCGCGCGCTCATAACAGGCGGCAAAACGATCCAGTTGAGTGTCAGAAACAGTGAACCCGGTGTCGGGCATGTAGAGGGGGCCGAAGAGCCGGTCCTGCAGAAAAGATTCAAAGGATTGACCCGATATGGCTTCAACCAGATAACCGCAGACATCGGTGCTCATGGAGTAGCTCCATCGTGATCCCGGCTCATAGAGCAGTGGTACCTTTGCGAGCTTTTCAACAAATTCCTGCAGGGTGTCGGTACCCGCTCTAGATATACCCGCAGCCGCGTAAGCCGGGTCTACGGGTAGCTCCAGCCCGGGCAGAAAGCCGCCATAAGTCAGACCCGCTGTGTGGCAAAGCAGATGTTGCACGGTCATCGGCGCCTTGGGCGCGCGCGTCACCATCGCTTCACCTTCACCTTCAACCCAAACGCGGTGTTCTCGCCATGATGGTATGAATTTGTAGACAGGGTCGGTCAGTTGAAACCGGCCTTCTTCCATCAGCATCATCAGTGCAATGGAAGTGACGGGTTTGGACATGGAATAGATGCGAAAGATGGTGTCGTCGCGCATCGCCTTATCGCGCTCAATATCCATGAGGCCCGTTGAGATGTGGTGCGCCACCTTGCCTTTGCGCACAACCCTCAAGTTGAAGCCTGATATTTTTTTTGGCTCGATATAACGACTGATCAGGTGGTCATCGAGTTTGCTGAGTTTGGCAGGGCAAAAGCCCGCGGATGCCGGATCAACTTGCATAACGTGGAAGGCTCAATGCGTATGACGGATCGGGATTATGGTCTCAAATTTGCGTCCTGTCGCGATGCACAGAAGGTTTGGATTGGCGCACCACTCACGGAAGTCTCTCTGGCGAGCCTTCGTCGAGACTGCTTGTAAAATGTCGGGGCGAGTGTGATGTGCGGTCTGGATGAAAATGCTGGTATAGCGCTTAGCAAATTTGGACCTGTCACACATCTTTGAGATGTGGATTCACTACTTTTGATCGCAATATCCGATAGATATCTCGAAACCCCTCACCGTGAGGTTTGCGATAGCGTTTTTTTAGCCACCGTGTATCGGGGCCGTATCGATACTGCACAAAATGGCTGATTTCATGCGCGATCGTGCCGGCGAGGACCAGCTCGGGAGTGATGGCGTCTCTGGATCCGATGACGGGATCTTGGGCGAAGGCGGGGTACTCCAGAAGAACGGAAGTACCTTTTGTGTACGCCGAAATATCTATTGTGATGCCCTTGGCGCATGCTGAGGAGCGATGGCCAGCGCGTTTCACGGTTACTACGAGATCATTGCGCGCCTCACCATAGTCCACCGGTAGTTCGTAATCTTTACGGGTGATTTCTCGCAGGCATCGTTTGATCCACTTCAGAGCAAGATCACGATCCTTTGCCCTCACACCCGTTCTCTGAATGACTTTCATAAAGAGATGCTAACTGATAGATCATGAGTGTGGGCACCGCTGCCTAGGGATATTGATCAGCGCTAAATAAGGTATCGTCGAAGCGCGGGTATAAACTCACATCTTTCTCGCTAAATGACGGCCGAAAGCATGACTGACTTCGACTACGATCCGATACCCTTGGACCCCCCAGGAGTATTGGCGCCCGGGGTGATATTGGATGACGCCCTGGCTTATCGAGATCGGCTTGCAAGACGGCGCACGGTGCGGGATTTCTCTGATGAGCCCATCGATCGTGCCGTGATTGAGGCCTGTGTGCTCGCTGCAGGTTCAGCGCCGAGCGGCGCGAACCACCAACCATGGCACTTTGCCTGCGTGGGTGACCCTGACACCAAGCGTGCCATCCGCGAGGCGGCGGAGGCAGAAGAGCAGGCTTTTTATGGTGGTCGGGCGGGAGAGAGATGGCTGAATGATCTAAAAAAAATAGGCACGGATGCGTCCAAGCCGTTTTTGGAAACGGCGCCATGGTTGATTGCTGTATTTGCAGAGCGATACGGCATCGATGAGTCAGGTGCGCGACAAAAGCACTACTACGTGCCGGAGTCGGTGGGTATCGCCACAGGATTTCTAATCAACGCTTTTCACCAGCTGGGTATCGCTACGCTCACCCACACGCCAAACCCGATGAAATTCCTGAATCAAATTCTCGAGCGTCCGAGCAACGAGCGGCCCTATGTGTTGTTGGTCGTCGGTCACCCGTCCCAGACGGCGATGGTGCCGCGCGCGGCCACGGTCAAAAAATCTTTGGAGCAGATCGCGACGTTTATCTGACAGGTCAGGCCAGTAGCCACCCCAGATAACTGGTTCGCGGTGCGCCGGCGAATGGTGTGACTAGCTGCACTGCATGGTGCTGGGGCACCGTGAATAAATTCAGAGTATTGAAAGCGGGTTTGAAGGCCTCTACGACATTGCCTGCCTCATCATAGAACGCGAGGTAGCCACCCCAGTTTTCATCCCACTCTGGCGTCATGGAGAGGACCCAGGCGGCGATGCGCTGATGGGTGGGGTGTCGATCATCATGACGTGTCAGAAAGTGGCCGGGGCCATAGAGACTGGCATAACTGTCGGAGGTCCGGATGTCGTCCCGCCCCGTCACGTGCCGCATTAGGCCAAGAAAATCCTCGCCGGTAACCCAGTTGTGCACGGTGTGTATGGGGTGGCCCTGATTCTCGCCCGAGGCCACAGCCTGACTGATGTAGTACTGCTTAAATAGGTACTGAAAGCCAGAACGTGCTCGCCGATACACCCCCGCTGTAAAGCGGTGTTTTTGTTCGATGGTGAGCGCTGCAAACTCGGCCTCGCTGGTCTCAAAATTGTCGGGCCCTTCGTTGTAGCTCAGGTACCAGCCTTCATGCTGTTGCAACAAGTCGTGGAGCGTCTCCGCTGATTCTGGTGAGAGAAAATCAGGGATCTGTACCCGGCCTCGGCTGGCCAGCGTTGTCGCTGCGCCGCTCAGGTCAATTTTTGGATTAATGTCCACTCGATGTGCTCATCTTGGGCGGGTATCTGCAAAGCATACGCCACTCGATGCTTGGATGTGCCGATGAAGTGAATGAGCGTGTAGCATGCCCACATGGAGCAGATAGAAATAGTCGTCGTCGGTGCTGGTCTCGCGGGCTTGTCTTCCGCTCGCGATCTCTTGGATGCCGGCAGGCAGGTAGTGTTGCTGGAAGCGCGAGACCGCGTTGGGGGCAGAACCTACAGCGCACCCTTTGAGGCGGCGGGCCTCACGGTTGACCTCGGCGCGGAGTGGGTTGACCCCGATCAGCATCAGGCGATGATGCAAGAACTGGCGCGGTATGAGATTGACCTTGAAGGCACAGTCTCTGAGTCGCCATCGCAGGGTTTGACACCCAAGACAGAGGCTGCGTCATGGCACAGTATTGTCCGAACCTGCGGTCGCATAGCGGCTCAGCTAAATCCTGACCAGCCGCACTGGTATGAGGGTTTTGATCAGTTCGATCTGCCCGTGACGGCTTTTTTAGAGGCACATTCTCTCGATATTAACGACCTTTCGACGTTCCTCGCCCACGGGTTCGCATTACAAGGCGCGCACCCCGACGACTACAGCATGCTCAATCTGCTTCATGAGTTTGCGTCTTTCGGCGGTGTTGAGGCGGCCTTCAACGGAGCTGAAAGCCGTATCGCGGGAGGTGCGCAATCACTGAGTATTGCGCTGGCCAACACACTTGGCTCAGCGCTGCGGCTGAATTGCCCGGTGACCCGTATCGCCAAAACCGAGGGGGGCGTTATCGTCGAGGGCCCTGCAGGCCAGATTTTGGCCGGGCGGGTGATCGTTGCGCTGCCGCTTAATGTTCTCTCGCACCTGGATCTGGATATGCCATTACCCGCTATGGCCACGCGAGTGATCGCGGAGGGTCACGTTGGTCGAGCTGCTAAAGGTTGGGTCGCCGCTACACTCACCGAGCCCGCGGAATCGGTTGGGTGGCCACATGCGGTCGAGGCGTACTCTCGACGGGGGTCTCGGTCAGACGCGGTCTGCACCTTTGCTGTTGCCGAGCCCGATCACGACGAGGCGTTGGCCGAAAGTTGGCGGGCATTGGCTGCGCGGCACCCCAATGCTGTGTTTCACCAGCAGTACCTCTCGCATGACTGGATAGCCGATCCTTTCTCGCGGGGCTCCTGGTTGAGCAGTGCGCCTGGTCAAATGCGCGGGCTACATGAGCTGGCGGATATGCCGCCCCCAGTGCTCTTTGCAGGCGGTGATCTGTCTCGAGGTTGGTATGGCTGGATGGAAGGCGCGGTGACGTCGGGAAGGGACGTCGCGACCCGTCTACTCGCTTACGCGAGCGATGACAACGCACCGCCGGCGACAGGCTAGGGCGGGCGACTGCTGGGCTCGCTGCTGGTCACATTGCTCAGCAGGTGTGTTCAGGTAATTCGCTGCAGGGCAGGACCGGGACAGTGTCAGAGTAGATTGAAGAGCAATCCTCCGATGAGCGTGCCTAATGAGTAGCCCAGCACGCCCACCAGAACACCTGGTGTGATTTGATCATGCCACCCCTTGGCGGCTGCCATCGCCGGCGCAGTCGTAGCACCAAGCACGGCTGCGTTGGATGCGGTCAGCAATTCTGGCAGCGTCAGGTTCAGCCAACGGCCGACGACCAACAGGCAGAGTAAATGGGTTGTCAGCAAAATGGTGACCAGAGCGATCAAGATGGGGGCTACGCTGAGCATGGCGACGACATCCGCCCCGGCAGCGATCGAGCCAAAGAAAACGAATGACAACACAACGCCGAGTTCAAATCCCCCGGTACACCAGTCTCGTAATTTCGGCACCAACGTAGCGAGAGCGAGGGTCAGTATCGTTAAAATAATGTAGCGCCCCCCCGAGAAGTCCAGCCAAGCGCTGAGTGCATCACTGATAGTCACCAGCAGCGTGGCGACCGCCAATGCTGTGCAAAGTGAGGTGGGTGTTATCGACACCGTATTGGCCTTTGAGATGGTGTCGCCGGAGCTAGGGGTTTTCGTCTGGGGGTGGTCGTGAAAGCGTCTAGCTAACCACTGCACGCCGGGTAACAGCCCCAGCACGCTCAGAAAAATGGCGCTAAACAGATTGTCAGCGGCGGTGGCCGCTGAGAAAAAAGAAGCGTCGCCAGATAGCCCGGTCATTTCGCCTAACGCAGCGTAGTTCACCGACCCACCTATGTAGGTGGCTGCGAACAAGCCGGCAATGGCGCTCTCCTTGTCTTCAGCGTTGATGTTCGCGCTCCCTGCCAATGTGCTGAGATCGAGGAGGGAGATGGCCAGCAGGACTCCGGCGACGGTACCGGCTGAGGCCACCGAAAAGGCGAGCGCAGTCCGCGATGCCTCACGCAGAAGCCGCCGCACGTCTCCCTGCAGAAGAAAAAGAGGAATCAGCACGGGCACCAGATAGGTAAAGACGAAGTCATAGGTGGGAGCTTGATGAGGGATGAGGCCGACATTGGCTGCGACAATGGCCATCAAAATCACCAGAACTGTCCCGGTGAGCAGCTTCCCTAGGCGCGTCGTTTGTAACCAGAAGGCGAGCGCGGCCAGTCCCATCAGGGCAGCAAAAATTCCAAGGTGATTATCCGGGCTCAACATTGGGAGGGGCGTCCTGCTAGTGTCGATATGATGCTACTGTAGCCCGGCGGGAAAAACACGATGCGTCGTTGTGCTGTCCGTTACTCAATCCTCGTAGGAGAAACAGCAATGGGAGAGCCATCGGGTGAACCGCCCAAGCAGCTCAATGTATTGGGGTTGCCCATCGAGCTGTGTTGTCAGGACCCGGTCACCGGATTTTTTCGCGACGGCCACTGCCACACCGGACCCATGGATCATGGCCTGCACACGGTTTGCGCACAGATGACTGATGAGTTTCTCGCTTACTCGGTATCAGCAGGCAACGATCTGGTAACGCCGATGCCTCAATATGGTTTTCCTGGGTTGAAAGAGGGTGATCGATGGTGTCTGTGCGCGATGCGCTGGCATCAGGCTCACGAAGCGGGCAAAGCACCGAGACTTTACTTGCGAGCGACCCATCAAAAAACGCTTGAGATTGTCCCGCTCAATGTACTCAAACAGTTTGCGCTGGACCTGTCATAACCGGATCCGGGTCAAGGAGTACTGCGGCGCTCAAGATGGTGCGAACAAGCGGCTGAGCGGGCCTTCCAATGCCATCCCAGCGAACATAGCCAAGCAAAACACCACGGTTGATTCGTAGCCGTATAGTAAGCTCACCAACGCAGGTCCCGGGCAGTAGCCCGACAGTCCCCAACCGATGCCAAATAGCACGGCGCCGCCCACCAAGCGTCGATCCAACAGCTGCTTGCCGGGCAGTGAAAAAGTCGACGCCAGCAAGGGCGCCTCTCGTGCCGTCACGAGGGGAGTGATGAGAAATGTGACGACTACAGCGCCGCCCATGACGAAGATCAGATCCGGTATCCACGCCCCGGTGATATTCAAGAATCCGAGTACTTTGGCCGGGTCTGACATGCCCGACAAGGTGAGTCCAAGGCCAAAAAGGACGCCTGATATTAAAGCGGGCCACGCCCTCATACCGCACCTCCCATCAAGCTTTGCATCACGAGTACGGTGATGACGCCCAGGGTCATGAAGGTCAACGTGGCGACCAGTGATCGTGGTGATCGCCGGCCTAGTCCACACACCCCGTGGCCACTAGTGCAGCCGCCACCCATGCGCGTCCCGAGGCCGACGAGGAGTCCACTCGTGACAATCAACCACAACGGCGCGGTGGATTCCGCCGGAACAGGTTGGCCAATGACGTTGTGTGTCAGTAAGCCGCCAAGTAGCAAACCCACCAAAAACAGGGTTCGCCACAGGCGTTCTGGTCCTGCAAGGGACCCCCAGGCAATACCGCTGATACCGGCTATCCGGCCCAGTGAGAGCAGCAACCACATGGCGGAGAGGCCCAACAAAACGCCGCCGGTCAGCGGCAACAGATATGCATTCATCAGCACTAAACTCTCGATCAAAGATCATAGGCGACAAGCCAATAATCGGCCGGCGGAGATCGTAACGCAAGCAACACCGCCAAGCAGTCTTCCGGCACAGGCGCGTGACCGTTTTCAGGAGGGTGCTGGGCTACAGATTGCGTTCGGGTGTGGCTGTGTTGTTGGCGCGAGACCCGCGCCAGATACTTTATGAGCGCAGGCTTACCAACCGGATCCGATCAGCGTCGCTTCCTGTTGCGGTCCAAGCGCCACATCGGTCGCAGTCTCGTCGATAAACCGCGCTACCTGCTCGCTGTCGCCGGCACCGGCGGGACGATACTGGGTTTCCTGCTCGAGGAAGATTTCGCTACCCACGACTTGGTTCACCCATTCGCCACCAACCCGGCAGGCCACACCGCGCCAGTGTGACTCGCCTTGACTCAGCAGAAACTCACGGCACCAGCGCCCGTCGGCCGCGGGAAAGGTCAAGACCGAGCGAAACTGTCGTTCATCATCGAGCGCATCCCAGCCAGTGGCGCGCGACGGAGACTGCTCGAGAGCACTCGCCAGCTGCGGATCCATGCTCATGGGGTTGAAGACATCGGTTTGGCTCAGGTCGACCACTAATGCCATCGCTGTCGCGAACGAGGCAGCTACGGCGACGCTCGCCCAGCGCTGCCAGCGCCTTGTCATACCCAGCACGGCCACGTTTTCTGCCGTAACCAGGGGTACTAAATGTTCAGGAACTTGATTATCAGATTGAGCAAAGAGCTGTTTCACCCGCTTGTCGTTGGCTTCCATGACCTCGAGGCGTGCTCGTAGGGCGGGCTCACTACGTAGCCTGCTGATCAGGGCAATGGTTCGCTCTGCGTCCAACTCGTTATCGACGTACATAGACAGCAAATGGTCGTCGTCCACCCGCGTTCCAGCCATGTCTACCACGTTCTGACGATCATCACTCATCGAAATCACCCTGTTCCCTTCGGCCCCTCCCAAGTGGGCCCTGACGAATGCCGGAGGCTTAAGCCTCTCTTTCTGCACTCCACTCCAAATCTTCAGCCAACGCTTTTCGTGCTCGAGCGACACGACTCATGATCGTACCGATCGGCACTTCCAGTAGCGCCGCTGCCTCAGCGTAGGAACAACCCTCTACTGCAACCTGAACCAACGCTGCGCGTTGCTCAGGCGGCAACCGTTCCATCGCCGCCGAGACCCGGTCGAGCTGCACGGACTCGTCAGTGTTGGCCGCAGTGGTGCCGGCCCCTTCCACCGCGCTTTCTGACTGCGCGTAACGACTCCGTACATCTCTGGATCGAATCTCATCAATCCACAAATTGCGGCATACCCGGTGCGACCACTTAGCGACGTGCGCGTCCTCGGGCATGCCCTTCTCTAGCAGGCGCTCCACCGTGATTTGCAATAAATCGTCGGCATCAGCCGGATCTGACGTCAGTGAGAGGCAGAACCGCTTTAAGCGCGGCAGCTCATCAATCAGTTCCTGTCTTTGTTGGGCGGTTAAACTCGCCATATTTAGCCTGCTTTTGTTTTAACGTTTCAGAGTGGGACTTATTCCCTCTCGGGCTGCAGTTTTTGCTTTTAAGCGCGAGCCAGAAAGGGGTTAGACTCTCATCATGTCCAGCATCAACGCGCTACTTCAAGCCAAATATTCCCCGATCAGCAGCCGATTTTGGGCAGCCGCCGCGTTGTTATTGGGTTTTACGCTGATTCAGCCCGGCGTGAGTCAGGAGGTTGAGGATCAGGTTTCCGACATCGTTTCAGAGGCGACGGAAGAGCGAATAGAGCAAGCCATGGAGGATCTGCTCACCGAGATTGAGTCTCGAATCAGTGAAGATGCGCTCCGTATTCAGACTGACCATTGGTTGGTCATGGCAGAAGCGGATGTATTTGAGCAATTGGCGCAGGAAGGTTATCTCTTTGACCGAGTCAGCGAGTTAGACGGTCTGGGATTTTTACTGGCGGAGGTTGCGGCGCCTGCCAGCTTTGATTTGTCGGCGACCCGTGCGGGTATCTATGAGGTGATTGGTGGCGACAGGGCTGACGTCGATCTCAACCACCTCTACACCGCTGGCGTGCCAGATGATTCAGGTGCCGACATAGCGGGTGTCGCCCCTAGTGAGTTACTGGCCTTACCCACCGATCTATCTGACTTGTCGTTGCGCATTGGGATTATCGACAGCAGTGTGGATAAGGGACACGGTGCTTTTTCTCATGCGTCGATTACGACTCGGCGCTTTGTAGAGAACGACTCGCCACCCAACTTCCATGGCACAGCGATCGCTTCCATCATTGCCAGCAATGACCCATCGGCACTGGGCCTTGCGCCCCGAGCTGAGTTGTTTGCCGCGGAGGTTTTCGATCAAACCGATGAGCAGGGCGAATTCGCCAGCACGGTCAGCCTGATCAAAGCACTTAATTGGCTGATAACCGAACAGGTGTCTGTGATTAATATTAGTTTGGCGGGCCCTCCCAACCGACTGCTTGAGACTGCGCTGGCGCGTGTGCGTGAGCGAGGCGTCCTGGCGATTGCGGCGGCTGGCAATGGAGGTCCGATGGCGCAGCCTATGTACCCTGCGGCGTATCCGGAGGTAGTGGCCGTGACGGCAACCGACAACCGCGGTCGCGCGTTTCGCCTGGCCAATCGCGGGGAGTACGTCGATATTGCTGCGCCCGGAGTCAACGTTCGGCATGCGCAGGCGGGAGGGGGTTATGCGGCGTCATCCGGCACCTCCTATGCGGTACCTTTTGTTACCGTTGCTGCGGCCCGCTTGCTGCAATCAAATAGTGAGCCCGCTGTGATGCTGGATGCGCTGTATGCCAGTGCCATTGATATAGGCGCCCCGGGGCGCGATCAAATCTACGGCTACGGGCAATTGCAGTTCCAGTAGTGTTCCAGGCGTCCCTGTCACAAGCCTATTAAATCGCTAGTCATCTCCTGCGCGAGGATTTAGAAAGACAATCTAATTTCGGTGCCCACCACCAGGTCGCTATAACTAGCAGTTGGTAGATTGGAGTCGTAATCAGAGTTCTTGATCATCACCGCCCAAGACGCATAGTCAGTGAATGAAAGTCGCAGCTCGGCCGAAAAACGCCAACGGGTATCTTCGCGCTCGCTGCCGATCATCGGATCGGGTGCTTTGTACTGTCGATCCTCATACTTACACTCGATCTCAAGCTCCAGAGGGAGTCGCCCCAGATTTTCGCGATGCACGTAACGTGCCTTGATCGCATGTGAGTCGTAGTCGTAGCGATTCGCGCGCGCGTTGTCCACGCGGAAGGTATAACCCACAACCGCATAGCGCTTCAGGCCCTGAATGAAATAGTAGCTGTCCAGAGAAACGCTGTGGCTGTCGGCCTCCCGGCCAGGGCGGCGGGCGATCGTTTTCTCGCCGTAAACGTATTCTCCTCGCAAGAACCATTGCTTGCTCAAAAAGCCTGCCAAGTAGGGAGAGAATCGCTCGTAGGTCAGGAACTCTTCATCATCGAGGTCCGCGGAGACATCGAACCAGTTAACGCCCACAGTGGCTTTGCCCAACTGCGCCTCCAGATTCACCCCAAGTGATTCTGTGCGTCGATCAACCTGCGAGAACTCCTGGTAACTGTCATCAACCAATCCTGCTGAAACACGCAGCGACGCGCGATCTTCATAGCTGAACAAGGCTGACCCCTGAATCTCCAGCGTGGTGACTTCATCGGACTCACCCGTCGCGCGTTCCAGTTCATCGAGGCCGACGTTGTCATCCCACGCGTAACCCGCCGCTAACTCGAGGTCAAAGTCGGCCCCCGAAGCCGAGGCGCCGCATAGGCAACCCGTTATCAGCAACAGGGCTCTGGCAAGAGCAATGGAAGCCTTTGTGTGCATCGGGAGGGTTCAGGGGAAGTTGGCAGGGAGCGTAATACACCTAGTGATGATTCGCTTCTCATGCACGGCAATGTTTCTGTGAAAAGTCACTTGACCAAGCTCCACCGTCAGTGGGGCAGTAGTGGGAATGAGCGGACGGATTTCACGGTGACAAAAAAGTGTCTAACGGTGAAGGTTGACCCTGGTCGTTAATGACGAAGGCGTGCTGCCGTGACAGGGCCTGAGGGTCCAGCACACCGCAGCTGTGCGCGATCAACTCAACCTCCTCTCGCATCGAGACCGCGTAGTTGGCGACGCGATCGGCTTTGACAGTAGGATCGAGGCCTTTTTGCAGTTTAGGGTCGTGGGTAGTGATGCCGGTGGGGCAAGTATTTTCGTTGCATTGCAGGGCTTGTATGCATCCGAGAGAGAGCATGAAGCCTCTCGCTGAGCAGACCACGTCAGCACCCAGACACAGTGCCGCCGCCACTCCCGCAGGATTGATCATTTTCCCCGAGGCGATCAATTTGATGCGCTCTCGCAGACTGGCCGAGGTCAATTTCTCGTCCACCAGCGGCAGGCTGGATGCCACCGGCAGCCCCATGTTGTCCATCAAGCCCTGGGGGGCGGCTCCTGTGCCGCCATCCGCACTGTCCAAGGTGATGAAGTCGGGTGCTGACGCCAGCCCCCGCGCGTGAATGGCCTCACAAAAATCATCTAGCCATGCGGCCTGCCCCAAAACCAGTTTGATACCGGTGGGTTTCCCTGACGCCGAACGAACTCGGTCAATCAGATCCAGCAGGGAGTCAGCATCGGTGACCTCCGGGTGACGGTTGGGGCTGATTGAATCTTCACCCGCCGGTATGCCGCGGGTCGTCGCGATCAGGTCGGTCACTTTCTCCGCTGGCAGAATGCCGCCTTTTCCAGGTTTCGCTCCCTGAGACAGTTTGATTTCAAACATTCTTACCTGTGGGATTGCTGCGAGCTCTGCGATTTTCTCGATGTCCAGATTACCGTTATCGTCCCGCACGCCATATTTCGCGGTGCCGATCTGGAATACGAGATCGCAGTCTGCAGTCCGATGAAACGGGGATAACCCGCCTTCTCCAGTATTCAGCCACACGTGGCTTGACGCGGCTCCCATCGAGAGCGCCTCGATAGCGGGCCCTGACAGCGCACCGTAGGACATCGCTGAGATGTTAAAAATGGAGGGGGCTGCGTAGGGTTCGCGCACGAAGCCGTCGCCAAAAATCAGCGGGGTTGCAGCGTGCGCTTCAATTTCATCTTTCGTGGGAGGGAAGGCGCTGTTGAGGAAGAAAATATCGCCGGGACGATTAAGCGGTTTCGTCGAGCCAAAGGCGATGGTGCTGTCGAGCTTTTTAGCGGCGCGTGCCACCCAAGCTCGTTGAGCCCGGTTGAAAGGGAGCTCTTCGCGATCCATCGCAAAGAAATACTGCCGGAAAAAGACACCGAGGTGCTCGAACACGTAGCGAAGTCGACCGATGACCGGATAGTTCTTGCGAATCGCTTGGCTGTTCTGCGTGACGTCGATGACGTACAGCACGACCACGGCGATGAGCGCCATGAGAATCGCCAGCGCCAACAGCATCATGGATGCGTCCAGCACACCATCTAGCAGGTCTAGAAACGCCGTCATTTTTCCTCCCGGGCCACAACTTGCAAACAGCCACAATGAGTAAAAAGTGTAGCACCAGAGAAGGGGGTGCGATTTAGCCCGAGACGACAGCAGTGCTGCCTCACCAGCGGGGTGAGCATCTGATGCCATGGTGTGAGAAGCAGTGTCGATTGGACTGCCGAGAGCGGGTGGTTGGTACCGGAGGCCGGACTTGAACCGGCAAGCTGTTGCCAGCGGGGGATTTTGAATCCCCTGTGTCTACCAATTCCACCACTCCGGCTCGCGTAGACGAGGGCGCGGAGTATACCAACTCCAAGCCACGCGGCAATGGGAGGCTAGGCAATTTTCCCCTGTGCTGTATACTTCTGCGCGATTCAGCCGAGCCACACCCGGTCGGTCCGGTGGATCTGAGTATCTTCAGGGAGAAAAGATATGGCGATGAAACTCATCAAGAAGACGGCTGAGTACAAGATCTTCATGCGCGGTGATGACCGCTACGCGATTCAAGATGCTAACGGCAAGCCGGTGAACGGCGAGGAGAAGGTGCGGATTCTTGTTGAAGAGGATCTGATTAAAGTCACTCTGCCGAGCCCCAAGGAAGAAGCCCCCGAGTCTGAGGAGGCAGCGGACAATGGCGACGAGGCGGCAGAGGTTGCCGCTGAAGCGGATGACGCAGCAGAGGCATCAGACGATGCTGGCGAACCCGAACCCGAACCCGAACCCGAACCCGAACCCGAGGAGGCGCCAGAAGAGGCAGCTCCCGAAGCCGACCCCGAGCCAGAGACTGAAGCAGAAGAGGCCGAGGAAGAGAGTGAAGAGAAGGACAAGTGACGCGGCGCCGATGGGAATCGCAACGAAAGCCGGCCAACGCCGGCTTTTTTGTGGGCAGGTTCCGATAAAGTTCGCCACGGTTACTCAGTGCTGAATTCCGATCGAGATCGATGAAGACCGCCGACTTTTCCTTTGAACTCCCCGCTGAACTGATCGCGCAGGAGCCGCTACCTGAGCGTTCTGCCTCCCGACTTCTGGCGGTTGAGACAGCTTCAGCAGCGTGTTCGCACCTGACTTTTAGGGACCTTCCTCAGCTGCTCACTCCTGATGATTTGCTCGTGTTCAATAACACGCGAGTCATTCCGGCGAGGTTGTTTGCCCAGAAGCAGACGGGCGGACGGGTAGAGATTCTGATTGAGCGGGTGCTGGGTGATGGCAGCGCACTCGCACACGTTCGCGCCAGCAAGAGTCCGCGTGACGGCGCATTGCTGTTGATCACGCCCGATTCCGAGAGCGATGTCTCCGATTTGGCGTTGAGAGTGCTGGGCCGGGAGGGCGCACTGTTTGTGCTCGTGCCCGAGACGGGCACCCTCAAAGACATGATGCGCCGTTATGGTCACATGCCTCTACCGCCGTATATCGAGCGGGAGGACACGGCTGATGACCGTAATCGCTATCAAACACTGTATGGCAGTCGGGATGGTGCCGTGGCGGCGCCGACCGCGGGGCTACATTTTGATCAAACGCTGCTGGAGCAACTCGATGCAGCGGGTGTTGCCAAGACTGAGGTGACCCTCCATGTCGGGGCGGGGACGTTTCAACCTGTGCGGGCGGAGCACGTCGAAGATCACACCATGCATAGCGAGTACATCGAAGTAGATCAAACCTGTTGCGACGCCGTGGTAGCCTGTCGGGCCAGAGGTGGCAGAGTGATCGCTGTCGGTACCACCGCTGTCAGATCGCTGGAGAGCGCCGCTCAGCTATCGGGCAAAGACCAGACGCTAAAGCCCTTCAGCGGCGACACGGATATCTTTCTCTATCCGGGCGCGACTTTTCATGTGGTGGACGCGATGATCACCAATTTCCATCTGCCTGAATCAACGTTGATCATGCTGGTGTCTGCCTTTGCGGGTACCGATACCATCCGCCATGCCTATCGCACAGCGATCGAAAACCGCTACCGCTTTTTCAGCTATGGTGATGCAATGTTTCTGACCAAAGAGCGCAATGGCTGATGGAATTCCAGGTATCCCATCAGGATGGATTGGCCAGACGTGGCCAGATCGATTTCCCTCGAGGCGCAGTGCAAACCCCCGCATTTATGCCGGTCGGCACCTACGGCACGGTCAAAGGCATGTTGCCGCGGGACATTGTCCAGATTGGTGCCGAGATTATCCTCGGTAACACCTTTCACCTGTGGCTGCGGCCGGGCACCGACATCATCAAGGCTCACGGCGACCTCCATGACTTCATGGGGTGGCAAGGCCCCATCCTGACTGATTCCGGTGGGTTTCAGGTATTCAGTTTGGATGCGCTGCGGAAGGTGACCGAGGAGGGGGTCGCTTTCAAGTCACCGGTGAACGGTGACAGGGTATTTCTCGACCCCGAGACGTCCATGCGCATCCAGCGAGACCTCGGCAGTGACATTGTCATGATTTTTGACGAGTGCACGCCGTATCCGGCCACCGAGGCGGAAGCGGAGCGGTCCATGCAACTCTCCTTGAGATGGGCTGAGCGGAGCCGACGCGCCCATGGCGACAATCCTGCCGCGCTATTCGGCATTGTTCAGGGCGGCATGTATCCGGAACTTCGCCTGCGTTCCCTAGAAGGTCTCACGGAGATTGGCTTTGATGGTTACGCGGTGGGTGGGCTGTCGGTGGGTGAGCCCAAAGACGAGATGATGGCGGTGCTCGATGATCTGGCGGGACACTTACCTGCGGAAAAACCCCGGTACTTGATGGGGGTGGGTACACCTGCGGATCTGCTGGAAGGCGTTAGACGCGGTATCGACATGTTCGACTGCGTCATGCCCACACGGAACGCCCGCAACGGCCACTTGTTTACCAGTACTGGCGTGCTGAAGTTGCGCAATGCCAAACACAAAAGCAGCACTGAGACGGTGGACGCAAATTGCGACTGTTATACCTGCGAAAACTTTTCTCGGGGATATCTCGCACACCTAGATAAATGCAACGAAATTCTCGGCTCCCAGTTGGCTACCATTCACAACCTGCGCTTTTATCAGAAACACATGGCGGGCATTCGGCGCGCGATTGAAGCGGGTGAATTGGATGAGTTTGCTCGCGGGTTTTACGCAGCTCAGGCCGAGGAGGGGTGAGAATGACCGACAAGACGCAAGCCGTAAAATCCCCCTGTATTGAAGTGTGTTCACTCAATAATCAGGACATGTGTATAGGCTGTTATCGCACAGCCAACGAGATTATTGAGTGGTTCTCAGCCCCCAATGAGCGCAAGCGGGAGATATTGGCTTCGGTTGATCAGAGGCGGTCCAAGCCCTAGGGATGGGATGATTCGGTTTCTGGGGTCTCGCCGTCAGCTGATGCTTCGGCTTCTAGCGGCCATATCCGAATTTTGCTGATCTGCGTTTTTGCAATTTCTTCGATGTCTAGCTGGTATCCGGGTATCCGGACCGAAGTCCGGGCATTGGGGAACGCTTCCAACGCCTCTAGCGCCAGTCCGCTCACTGTTTTGGGTCCGTCGGTGGGCAGATCCCACTTTCGTTGTTTGTTGAGGTCACGAATGCTCACGGTGCCCGAGCATGTGGTGCTGCCATCAGAATGACTGGTGATCTCCTCATTTTCCTCAACGAGGTTTGAGGTGAACTCGCCGACAATTTCCTCAAGGATGTCCTCGAGCGCCACCAGACCCAGAATATCTCCGTACTCATCTACCACCATTCCCAGGCGCTTCTTCTGTCGCTGAAAATGGAGGAGCTGAGTATTGAGGGGCGTATTCTCTGGGATGAAATAGGGGGCCTCTGCTTCCTCTCTCAGCGCTTGCCGATTCAGCCTGCCGCTATCCAAGACACGGCTCAGGTTGCGCATGTGAAACACGCCCTCAATCTCATTGATATCGTCGCGATACAGCGGCAAACGTGTATGCCCACTGTTTTTGAGTTGACGCATGACGGCCTCGTCAGGCGCCTCAATGTCGATGCCGTAGATTTCATTTCGCGGCGCCATGATGTCGTTCACGGTCATCTGTTCCAGGTCGAGGATATTGACCAACATCCGGCGGTGGCGGCTGGGAATCATCGATGCTGATTCGGTCACGATGGTGCGCAGCTCCTCCTGCGAGACAGCGTCGTCACCCGCCTTATCGGGGGAGAACCCCATCAGTTTCAGAATGCCGTTGGTTAGTGAGTTGATCGCCAGCACCAAAGGCATCAGCAATTTCTGCAGTGGAAGCAACAATGCACTGGCTGGGAAGGCGACCCGCTCTGGATGGAGCGCCGCGATCGTCTTGGGGGTGATTTCAGCAAAAATGAGTATGACCAGCGTGAGTACCAGCGTCGCGATAGCAATACCCGCGTCTCCGAACAACCGGATCGCAATAACGGTGGCGATGGCCGACGCGAGAATGTTGACTAGATTGTTGCCAATCAAGATCAGGCCGATCAGTCGATCCGGTCGCTGCAGCAGTTGTATGGCTCGTCGCGCTCCGCGGTGGCCCGTGCCGTTGAGATGTTTCAGCCGATAACGATTCAGCGACATCATGCTTGTCTCGGAGCTTGAGAAAAAAGCGGAGACCAAAATCAGGATTGCCAGCGCCCCGAAGAGCAGACCTAGCGATGTCTCGTTCAAGAGTGGCTTACACCTCTATGACTGTGGAGACGAAATGGTGGAGAAAAAACGGCAGTGACACAAGCCTGTTTTGGTTGGCTTCATGCCCTATCGAGCCACGCTATTGCGTCAGCGGTAACAGTAGCTCCAATACCAGCTTGGAGCCAAAAAATCCGAGTACCACTAGGCCAAAAGCAATCAGGTTGACCGTGATCGCTGATTGCACCCGCCAACCCCGCCGGAAGTATTGCACCAGCAGCACGGCATACAGACACCACGCCAGCAGAGTCAGTACCGTTTTGTGGACCAGTTGCTGACTGAACAAGTCATCTATAAAGACCACGCCCGTACCAATGGCCACTGTCAGAATCAGAAAGCCGGCGCCGGTCAGCTCGTAAAACAGGGTGGATGCGGCTTCGAGCGGAGGTAACTTGCGAATCACGCCACGGCTTCGGTGCTGGCGCAGCTGCCGCGACTGCACTGTCACTAAAAGCCCCTGTAACACCGCCAGCGCGAGTACCGCAAAACTCACGATCGAGGCGGATACATGGGACAGAATACCTGCGGGCAAGTTGCTCATCGGGCGACTGGTATCTGGTGCGAACGTGGCCACCAGAATAGACAGTGCCGCGAGGGGGAACAGCACGATCAGGAGCGTGTGCAGGGGCCGCACCACCAGTGCGATCAGGCTGATCGCCCCCATGCTGAGAAACATCAGCGACGCGACGCGATAGAACCCGAGACTCGATTCCCCCGCTTGAGCGGGAAGGTATGCAGCGAGCGCGTGAGTGGCCAGGGCGGCGGCACCCACCAGCGCGATCTGTTGGCGCTGGCGATCCTCGCCGGTCTCCAGGTTCAATACCTGGCGCCAAACCGCCAATAGATAAAGCAGCGCCGAGAATATGGCAAGGCCAGCCGTCAGTAGGCTGGGTGTGCTGTCCATAGAGTCTCCGCGCTGTCGCAGCGCTTGTGGGATTGTTTATCGATTTGGGGTTCTTTCATTGCATCCTTATACTACGCCGTTCGAGACGAGATTGGGTATCCCCGCGGGGTAAGCTGACACCATGTTTGAATCATTAAGCGACCGACTGAGTAGCAGCCTGAAGGCTATTTCGGGCAAGTCGAAGCTGACTGAAGACAATATCCGTGACACGTTGCGCGACGTGCGCATGGCGCTCCTTGAGGCCGACGTAGCGCTGCCGGTGGTCAAAACGTTTACTGATCGGGTCAAAGATCGAGCGGTAGGGGTGGAGGTCAGTAAAAGCCTGACCCCGGGACAATCGTTTTTAAAAATTGTTCAGGCCGAACTTCAGGCTGTGATGGGGGGCGAGTCTGAAGGGCTGAATCTCACCACCCAGCCCCCTGCTGTTGTGATGGTCGCCGGTCTCCAAGGTGCGGGTAAAACCACCTCGGTTGCCAAGCTGGCGCGCTACCTGATTGAGCGGGAGAAGAAAAAGGTCTCGGTCGTGAGTGCCGATGTTTATCGCCCGGCGGCGATCGCGCAGCTGGAGACGTTAGCGGCAGAGGTGGGTGCGCGGTTTGAACCCAGCGATGCCGAGGAGAAGCCCGTCGACATTGTGGAGCGGGCGATTGCAGATGCCAAAGTAGCATTTTCCGATGTCTTGCTCGTCGATACCGCCGGTCGTCTGGCGATCGACGAGGAGATGATGGCCGAGATCAAGGCGCTGCATGAGGCCGCGAACCCCATCGAGACTTTATTCGTGGTCGACGCGATGACCGGTCAGGACGCGGCCAACACGGCGAAGGCGTTTGGCAAAACCCTGCCGTTGACCGGCGTCATCCTCACCAAGGTCGACGCGGATACACGGGGCGGCGCAGCCCTCTCCGTTCGCACGGTGACAGAGCGGCCGATCAAGTTTCTCGGGGTCGGTGAGAAGACGGATGCGCTGGATCCCTTCCATCCGGACCGGCTTGCGTCGCGCATTTTGGGGATGGGAGACATGCTCTCTCTCATCGAGGAGGTGGAGCGGAAGGTCGACCACGGCAAGGCCAAGAAGCTCGCTAGCAAGGTACAAAAAGGTGGCCGTTTCGATCTAGAGGATTTTCGCGAGCAACTCCAGCAGATGAAAAACATTGGCGGCATGGGCGCGATGCTGGACAAGATGCCTGGGATGGGCGGCATGGCGCAGGCGGCACAGAACGTCGATACCAAGCAGTTTGATCGCATGGAGGCGATGATTAACTCGATGACGCCTCGCGAAAGACGCAACCCGGATTTGATCTCAGGCTCCCGCAAACGACGGATTACCCTTGGTTCGGGCACGGCGGTGCAGGACCTCAACCGTCTGCTGAAGCAGCATAAGCAGATGCAGAAAATGATGAAGAAGATGAAGGGCGGAGGCATGCAGCGCATGATGCGCGGTCTTGGTGGGATGACAGGCGGCCCCGGCGGCGGCTTACCGCCCGGATTTCCGCGCCGCTAGAGGACGTCATTGGCTGTCAGAGTGGACCTTTCCACGCCCCGCTGTTTACTGTATCCTCCGCGCTCTTTTGATACGGAGCCCTGCAAATACGGGGCTCTCAGCCAATATTGAGGACAAGACACTATGGTGGTCATTCGACTGTCTAGAGGTGGCGCGAAGAAGCGGCCCTTTTATCACGTGACGGTAGCAGACCGTCGCGAGCCGCGTGACGGACGCTTTATTGATCGACTCGGCTTCTTTAACCCTGTCGCTCGTGGCCAGGAAGAGCGTCTGCGCATTGACGTTGAAGCTGTTGAAGGCTGGGTCGCCAAAGGCGCTCAGGTCAGCCCTCGCGTACAAAAGCTGATCAAAGAGTATCAGGCTGGCGCTGAAGCGACTGCTGCCTAAAGCGTCGCTGGCGGCTGGAGGGGCCCGATGAATGAATCCTCGTCCCCCAGCCACGATTTTCTAACACTGGCCGACATTGTCGGCGTCTACGGTATCAAGGGTTGGGTCCGCCTCAGGGTCCGCCTTGATGATCCAAACCTCCTCTTATCCTTATCCGATCTGACGATGATTGCAGCCCCGGAAGCACCCCGGTCTGCCCGTCAGTCTGTCGTGGTAGAAGCGCTGCAGGTTCACGGTAAGGGGCATATTGCCAGGCTGAGTGGCGTTGCAGATCGTACTCAAGCCGAGGCGGTCAGAGGCCACGAAATTCAGGTGGCCGCCGCTCATTTCCCGGCTGCGGGTGATGATGAAGTTTATTGGCGTGACCTAGAGGGGCTTGAGGTATGGTGCACCGAAGACGGGTTGCGTTCACTATTGGGCAGGGTGAAAACGTTGCTCGAGACCGGAGCGAACGACGTGCTGGTGGTTGCGCCCTGCGAAGGGAGTATCGATGACCGCGAGCATCTGGTGCCCTGGATCCCCGATGAAGTGGTCACAGATATTAACCTCCCTGACGGCAGGATAGAGGTGGTTTGGTATGTCGATGTCTGAGAACAGCCCGGATTTCCGGTTTGCTGTGTTGACGCTTTTCCCCGAGGCATTTGCTGCGCTGACCGAGTGGGGTGTTACCGGTCGCGCTTTTCAGAACGGTCTGTGCCAATTGCACCTGCAGGACCCCCGCCTTGAGGCGACCGATCGACACGGATCGGTCGATGACAGGCCTTACGGTGGCGGGCCCGGTATGGTCATGCAGGCACCGATACTTTCTGCTGCACTCAATAAGGCGAGGTCTGCGGTGGGCTCGGACTCAACGGTGATCGCGTTGACACCTCAGGGGCGCAAACTGGATGTGGCGCTCACCCGTCGCCTTGCAGAGGCTTCCAGCCTGATCTTGGTGGCAGGTCGCTACGAAGGCATGGACGAGCGATTTATTGAGCGAGAGGTGGATCTCGAGGTGTCCATCGGCGATTTTGTTGTGAGTGGCGGCGAGCTACCTGCCATGCTGTTGATTGACGCGGTGACCCGCTGGCTGCCCGGTGTGTTGGGCCATGAGGCGTCTGCGGAGCAGGATTCATTTACGGATGGACTTCTGGATTGCCCACACTACACACGACCCGAGGTGTTCGAGGGAGAGTCTGTTCCCGATGTGCTCTTGAGCGGCGACCATGGCGCTATTGCAGACTGGCGTCGGGCGCAGGCATTGCGTCGGACACTGGATCGGCGTCCCGACTTGTTGGTGTGGGATGAGGTGGCGGAGGTGGACCGTGCGCTACTTGAGAAATGGGGTCTTTTACCGGCTGACGGGGGCAGACAAGCTGGATCCGAACAGGTATGATCGCGCGCTCGCGGGAAAGCCGGTCAGAAAACCCGGGCTCAGACGAGCCGAAAAAGCCGGTGCGACGCCGTTTTAAACTGATGAATCAGGGCGAGCGTAGAGACAGTTTTCGGATAAATCGATCACCGCCTGCGGGAGGGTGATGGGAGAAGGTCATGAGCACCAACAAAATTATTGCCGAGCTTGATGCCGAGCAGATGGGCCGGGAATTACCCGATTTCGCACCGGGCGATACTCTTGTCGTTCAGGTCAAGGTGAAGGAAGGCAATCGTGAGCGCCTGCAGGCATTTGAAGGCGTTTGTATTGGCAAGCGCAATCGTGGTCTGAATTCGGCGTTCACGGTACGCAAGATTTCCCACGGTGTCGGCGTTGAGCGGACCTTCCAGACATACAGCCCACTGGTGGACAGTATCAACGTCAAGCGGCGGGGCGATGTGCGACAGGCGAAACTATACTACCTGCGTGAGCTGTCCGGTAAAGCTGCGCGGATTAAGGAAAAGCTCTCCTCCTGAGGAGCAGCGCCGTTTTGCGGGCGCAACCAGCCCGCAGAATCCACAGCTAGGGCTGTTCGCGCCCTTCAGAGCGATCCTTTACACTCCTGACCTCTGCTTGCCGTGCAAGCCCGGATTGAACCAGCGGCGCCTCGAGCGTTGCTAAAAAGGCTCCGCTAATCTGGGGCCTCCATTGAGACCATGGGAGGAATCAGGAAGATGAACCCTTCAAGTCACATTTTGCGGCGAGCCCTGCGGTATGGTGCGCTCGGCTTTGCCCTCTGTGCCATGTTGTTTGGCTCACTCGCCATGGCGGACGATCTCAAGGAAAAAATGGCGGCCGCCCTGACGGGCTTTGCAGGTCAGCCCATTGGTATTGAAGCGGTGCGATCAAGCCCGGCGCCAGGTATCGCAGAAGTGCAAATCGAGAATGGTCCGATGATCTACGCGACAGAGGATGGTAATTATTTTTTCCTCAATGGCGACTTGCATCAGACCAGTGCCACGGGCGCTATTAATCTCACCGAGGAGCGTCGCGCGGTGACCCGTAAGGAGCAGCTGGCGGCGGTGGCGGTAGAGGACATGGTGGTCTTTTCGCCCGATGGGGAGCCCCGCGACTACATCGCTGTGTTTACCGACGTCACGTGTTTCTACTGTCAAAAGCTACACCGGGAGGTCGACCAACTGAATGCCAAGGGCATTGAGGTCCGCTATCTGGCTTTTCCCCGAGGGGGAGTGGATTCCGAGGGCGCGCAGAAGCTCGCTACCGCATGGTGTGCAGAGGATCAGCAGGCCACGCTCACTGAGCTTAAGGCAGGTGTGGAACTGCCCGTCAATGACTGCGCCGACAACCCCATCGCTGCCCAGTACCAGTTGGGTCAGGACATGGGGGTATCTGGTACTCCAGCTATTGTCACCAGCTCGGGCCTCATGGTGCCGGGCTATCGTCCCGCGGATGATCTCGCTGCCTTATTGGGGCTTGATTAGGCGGCATTTGAAACGAGCGTCGAATTCGTGGATACCCATTTTCAACGCATTGAGCGTCTCCCGCCCTACGTCTTCAACATCATTGGTGAATTGAAGCAGGCCGCCCGTGCCCGCGGAGAAGACATTATCGATTTCGGCATGGGCAACCCTGATCAGCCCACACCGCCTCACATTGTCGAGAAGTTGCGTGAGACGGTTGGGCGCGGCGACACGCATCGCTACTCCCAGTCAAAAGGTATTCCCAGACTCCGTAAAGCGATTTGTGATTGGTATCAGAATCGCTACTCGGTATCCCTCGATCCCGAGACAGAGGCTATCGTCACGCTGGGTTCCAAAGAGGGCCTGGCGCACCTGGCTTTGGCCACTACTGGTGTCGGTGACGCGATCCTGGTGCCGAACCCCAGCTACCCGATTCACCCCTATGGGTTTGTGATTTCTGGTGCCGATCTGCGACACGTACCGATGCAGAGCGAAGCTGGCTTCCTTGAGGAACTGGAGACCGCCATTCGCAATACCTACCCCAAGCCTAAAATGCTGGTGCTCAATTTTCCCTCCAACCCAACCGGACACTGTGTCGAGTTGCCCTTCTTTGAGCGGGTGGTGGAGATCGCAAAACAACATGATCTGTGGGTGGTTCACGATCTTGCGTACGCCGATCTGGTTTTCGACGGGTATGAGGCGCCCAGCATTCTGCAGGTGCCCGGTGCGCGAGACATTGCGGTGGAGTTCTTTACGCTTTCCAAGAGCTACAATATGCCAGGATGGCGGGTGGGATTTTGCTGCGGCAACCGCGAGCTCGTTGCCGCACTGACACGCATTAAGTCTTACCTCGACTACGGCATCTTCACGCCCGTGCAGGTGGCAGCGATTGCCGCCCTCGAAGGGGACCAGCAATGCGTTCATGATATTTGTGACATGTATAGGCGCCGGCGTGACGTGTTGTGCCAGGGCCTCAACGAGGCGGGCTGGCCGGTGGAGCCCCCTAAAGCCACGATGTTCGTATGGGCCCAAATCCCGGAGGCATTTCGCCACATGGGGTCAGTAGAGTTCAGCAAGTTGCTTCTGCAGCGGGGCGGTGTTGCGGTCTCGCCGGGTGTAGGTTTTGGAGAATATGGCGAGGGTTTCGTGCGATTTGGGCTGATAGAAAATGAGCACCGTACCCGCCAAGCCATCCGGGGGATCAAGCAGGTGTTGCGTCAGGGCCCACCGATTAAGGCGGAAGGGCTATCAGCATGAGTCGTAACCCGCTGAATATTGGCGTTTGTGGCGTTGGCACGGTTGGGTTGGCGACGATAGGCATCCTGCGAGATCAATGCGAGGCGTTGTTGGCGCGCTCTGGACAATCGATGGTGGTGAGTCATGTCGGTGCGCGACGTGAGCATCCCGATCATGATTATGGGGACGCCCGCGTCAGTCGCGATGTGCTCGACGTGGCGCGAGACCCCGACGTGGATGTGCTGGTGGAACTGATAGGCGGCACCACCGTGGCTCACGATCTGATCAAGCTGGCCATTCAGCACGGTAAACATGTTGTGACCGCCAATAAGGCACTGATTGCCGAGCACGGTAATGAGCTGATTGCCCTAGCAGAAGCGGCCGGTGTGCAGATCCGTTACGAGGCCGCCGTGGCAGGGGGTATACCGGTCATCAAGGTGTTGCGCGAATCGCTGGCAGCCAATGTGGTTACCGAGGTGGCGGGCATCATTAATGGTACGGGTAACTTCATCCTGACCGAGATGAGCACCAAGGGACGCGCCTTTGATGACGTGCTCTCTGAGGCACAGGCGCTGGGTTACGCAGAGGCGGATCCAACTTTTGATATCGACGGCACCGATGCCGCACACAAACTGGTGATACTGGCATCGTTGGCTTTTGGTATTCCCCTGAGCATCGATGCACCCATGAAGCAGGGTATTCAGGAGGTTGCTCCTGAAGATCTGGAGTACGCCGCCTCGATGGGATATCGCGTCAAACATTTGGGTATCGCCCGTCGGACAGAGCAGGGCGTCGAGATGCGTGTGCACCCCACACTCATTCCCGAACACAAGCAAATTGCGACGGTCGACGGCGTCCTTAATGCTGTCATGATCTCGGGTGACGCTGTCGGCGAGGTGGTGCTAGTTGGCCCCGGTGCCGGGGGTGCTGCGACCGCCTCATCGGTCTGTGCAGACCTTGTGGATGTTGCGCGTAACCCTGCTGGCTCGGGTCCAGCCCTCGGTATCGCAGCAGCTGCCTTGCAGGCACCGAGCTGGGTGCCGGTGGGGGACATCGCCAGCGAGTGGTATGTGCGACTCACTGCTAGTGATCAATCTGGCGTGATGTCAGATATCACACAGATTTTGGCCAGCCGCGATATCAGCATTGAATCGATCATCCAGAAACCGCCGGCCCCTGAATCAGACAAGGTGCCCGTTGTGTTATTGACCCATGTGGCGCCGCAATCCGTAATGACTCACGCATTGAATGAAATCATGGCGTTGGAAGAGGTCGATGCGGATGCCGCGCTCATGCGCGTCGAAGCGTTCGATCGCTGAAAGTGGCTTGTGACCGATAACACTTTAATGGTGGATAGACAGCAGTGAGCCTTCAATATCTCAGCACCCGCGGCCAGGCACCCGTTCTCGATTTTGAAGGGGTGTTGCTGGCGGGGCTTGCTCAGGATGGAGGGCTTTACCTCCCCCAGTCGCTACCCAGCTTCAGTGCGTCTGAACTCCAGGCAATGCGAGGTATGTCGTACACCGAATTGGCCACGACCGTGATTGCGCCTTTCGTTGAGGGCAGCATCGATCGCGACACGTTGGCTGACCTAGTCGAAGCCTCATATCGCGACTTCCGTCATCAAGCCGTTGCCCCTGTCCTGCAATTGGATCACGACCAGTGGTTGCTCGAACTGTTCCACGGGCCCACGCTGGCGTTCAAAGACTTTGCGCTGCAGTTATTGGGGCGCCTGCTCGACCACGTACTGACCCGACGCGGCGAGAGGGTCGTCATCATGGGTGCAACATCCGGTGATAC
>ERZ802822.421-NODE-421-length-30432-cov-13.739812_pt1 | contig 30432 bp, 30 predicted proteins | sample MGYA00345649_ERZ802822 | MGnify/ENA primary metagenome ERZ802822 (study PRJEB30503, sample SAMEA104212359) | marine metagenome | biome: Westerlies Biome; feature: [SRF] surface water layer (ENVO:00010504) within the epipelagic zone...; material: water...
TTTATTGTTTAATAATTTAATAACTTTATTTTTTTGATCAAAACCAATCTCTAAAATAAATTTTCCATTTTTTTTTATCAGTTCAGATGATTTTTTTATTACTTTTCTGATTTCTGATAAGCCATCTACTCCACCATCTAATGCTTGTTTTGGCTCAAATTTAATAACATCACTTTCCAAATATTTTAGTTCACAACTTTTAATATAAGGAGGATTAGATATGATTAAATCATAATTGGCTTCCACAAATTTGTCAATATCTGATTTATATAGTTTTGCTCTTCCATAAACTTTGAGTCTTTTTGCGTTTATTTTGCATATATCAAGGGCATTTTTACTGATATCTATACCAGTTCCATAAAAATTTTTTCTTTCTTTTAAAATGCTTAAAAGAATACATCCTGATCCAACACCAATATCCAATATGTTCATCATATTTTTATGTTTAGTCAATTTTAAAACCTGCTCAACAATTGCCTCTGTATCTGGTCGAGGGATAAGAGTATTTTCATTAACGAAAAATTCATTATTCCAAAAAAATTTTTTGTTAATTATGTGCGCTATTGGTTTATAGCTAGCACGTTCTTTTATTAATTTATTAAAATATTTTAAATTTTTATCTTCTAAATCTTTATTGTTGTTTAGTATGATAAATTTACGATCTTTTTTGAGTGTTTTAGCCATTAAAATTTCAGCATCTAATTTTGCTGTATTTATTCTTTTATCTGTTAAGATTTTTGTTCCGTGTTGGATTGCTAATTGTATATTCATTTAATTTAAATTACTTAAACTATCTTCTTGTGCCTGAAGTGTTAAGGATTCGATCATTTCATCAAATGCTTCTCCTTCTAAAAACTCTTCTAATCTATGTAGTGTAAGATTAATTCTATGATCAGTGACTCTTCCTTGGGGAAAATTGTAAGTTCTTATTCTTTCAGATCTATCTCCAGTTCCAATTTTTGTTTTTCTATCTTGTGATCTTTCTTGATCAATTCGAGATCTTTCTAACTCATATAATCTTGACCTTAAAATTTTCATACCTTTTGCTTTGTTTTTATGTTGAGATTTTTCATCTTGTTGTGAAACTGTTAGGCCTGTTGGAATGTGTGTGATTCTTACAGCACTATCTGTAGTATTCACTGACTGTCCGCCAGGTCCGCCTGCTCGAAATACATCTATTCTTAAATCTGACTCATTAATTTTTAAATCTACTTCCTCAACTTCAGGCAAAACTGCAACTGTTGCCGCAGAAGTGTGGACTCTTCCCTGAGTTTCTGTGTCAGGTACTCTCTGAACTCTATGAACACCGCTCTCATATTTTAAAGTCGAATATATATTTGTGCCTTTAATTGATGCAATCACTTCTTTTAAACCTCCTGCTTCACTTCTAGAGATGGAAATTAATTCTAATAACCATTTTTTTTTATTACTAACTTTTTCATACATCTTAAAAAGATCTGCAGCAAATAAACTGGCCTCTAAACCTCCTGTTCCTGCTCTAATCTCTATAATTGCATTTTTTTTATCTGCTTCATCTTTTGGAAGTAAAAATATTTTTAATCTATTTTCATAATCTTGTTTTTTAATTTTTAACTCTTTTAAATCTTTTTCTGCCATTTCAATCATTTCAGAGTCACTATTTTTATCTTGAATAATCTGCTCTAAATCTTTTTTTTCTTTTTCAAATTTTACAAACTCTCTAGCATATGAGATAATATTTCCTAAATTTGAATATTCTTTAGATTTTTTAGCAAATAACTTTGTATCAATATTACCTGAGGATAACTCTTTTTGGAAGTTTAGCACCATTTCTTTGAGCTTTCCCTCTGCTTCAACATAACTTAAACCATTCTGATCAGCATAAGCCGATAGTAAAAGTCCATCATGAGTAGTTAAATGTTTATTGAATAACAAATGCTTTGATGGAGGCACAATGATTCCTTTGTCAAAATCAATTTTACTGGAAACACGCTTAGAAACAAATCCCCCAAAGTCGGGAACGATAACACAATTGTGTTTTACAAGAAGGTCAAACAAGATGGTATCAAAAGAGGACATAAACCAAAGTTAAAAAGAAATTTGAATCATTCTACACTATAGTTTAAGGAGACTCAGAACTTTATCGACATCCTCTGGAGAATCTACATTGGGTGTTTCGATATTGGTTACCACAACCCGTATTTTCTTTCCATAATGCATCCATCGCAACTGCTCAAGTGACTCAGAGCGTTCAATTGCACATGATTCCATATCTTGAGTCTCAAGCAAAATCTCTCTGCGAAAGGCATAAATCCCAATATGCTTATGGAATACAACTAGAAGGAACTACATTAAGTTCCTTCTAATTAAAACTTTTTAAAGTCTAGATGCAACATTTTCCCAGTTAACTAAATTATCTACAAAATTCTTTAAGTATACTGGTCTTTTGTTCCTAAAATCAATGTAGTAAGAATGCTCCCATACATCACATCCTAATAATGCTGTTTGTCCAAAGCAAACAGGATTAACACCGTTTTCTGTCTTAGTTACCTTTAGGCTGCCATCTTTATCTTTAACTAACCAACACCAACCTGAACCAAATTGTGTTGCACCAGCGTTACAAAAATCTTCCTTAAATTTGTCAACGCTTCCAAAAGAGCTTGTTATAGCGTTTTCTAATTCAGACGGCATGCTAACCTTTGCAGGACCCATCATTTGCCAAAACTGTTCATGGTTCCAGTGTTGAGATACATTATTAAAAATACCGCTTTGAGCAACATTATTAGAATCATAAGTCCCAACAATAATTTCTTCTAAGCTTTTATTTTCCCACTCGGTACCTTTTAAAAGGTTGTTTCCATTATCAACATAGGCTTTATGATGAATATCGTGATGATATTCCATTGTTTCTTTACTCATGCCATGTTCAGATAAAGCATCTATGGCGTAAGGGAGGTCTGACAGTACTAAACTCATTTAATTCTCCTGAATAGTTTATAGTAGAAATAATTATAATTATAAATTTTACAAGTTAATTAATTATAAAATATTGATTTTAATATTTATAAAATGTAATGCTTTCTTTGTAAATAATTTAGGAGGGGTTTTATGAAACAAAGAGTTATTGAGCTTACAGATTTTGGTGTTGCGGAAAATATGCGTCCTGTAGAGGCAGACATTCCATCTCCAGGTCCAGGTCAAATTGTTGTAAAAAACATTGCTATCGGACTAAATTATTTAGATACATATTTTAGAAGTGGTTTATACCCATGGCCAAATCAGGAAAAGATTAAAATACCTGGTTCTGAGGGTGTAGGTCACGTTCATTCAGTTGGACAAGATGTCAACTTCTTAAAAGAGGGTGATAAAGTATCATATGTTACTCCTGTTGGAGCTTATGCAGAGTACGCTCTGATAAATGCAGCTCATGCAGTTGAACTTAAAGTGGATGTTAATGATCATGATGTCGTTGCAAGTACACTCAAAGGTTTAACCACTCACTATTTGCTTCATTTAACATTTAAGTTAGAAAGTGGCATGACAGCATTGGTTCATGCTGCTGCAGGAGGTGTTGGCCAATTAATGGGGCAATGGGGACGTGAAATAGGTGCAACTATGATCGGAACTGTTGGTGGCCCAGAAAAAGCAGAAGCAGCTAAAAAAGCCGGTTATCATCATGTTATTGATTATAATGATAAAGATTTTGTAGCTGAAGTAATGTCTATTACAAACAACCAGAAATGTGATGTAGTTTATGATAGTGTTGCTAAGTCAGTTTTCCCAGGTTCAATGGATTGCCTTAAACCCAGGGGATTATGGGCACTATTTGGACAGGCGTCGGGACCAATAGTTGATTTTAATCTAGGTTTATTGTCTGCTAAGGGCTCTCTTTTTGTAACAAGGCCTACTTTATTCACTTATATTGCAAATAGAGAGGAATATAATGATGCTTCTTATCAACTCTACAGTAGAATTGCAGATGGAAGATTAAAAGTAGCTATTCATGATAAAATGCCGCTAGAAAAAATAGTTGAAGCTCATAACTTACTTGAAGGTAGAAAAACAAAAGGTGGCATAGTAATTACACTCTAAAATAAGGATTAAATAATGATAGACCTATATAGTTGGCAGACACCTAACGGTAGGAAAGTGTCTATAATGTTAGAAGAAATTGGAATTGATTATAATGTTTTTCCTATAAACATTGGAAAAGATGAACAATTCCAACCTCATTTTTTAGAAATATCACCAAACAATCGTATTCCTGCAATTATTGATAGAGATAATAATAATTACTCACTTTTTGAATCAGGTGCTATTTTAATGTACCTGGCTGAGAAAAGTGGAAAGCTAATAAATAAATCAAATACTGATGAATATTATAGGACAATAGAATGGCTTATGTGGCAAATGGGCGGGGTAGGACCTATGTTTGGTCAGGTTCATCACTTTGTTAAATACAACAAAGGAAAGTCAGCATATGCTGAAGAAAGATATTCAAAAGAAGCCAGAAGACTATATGGTGTTATGGATAAGCGTCTAAGTAAAAATCCATATATCTCTGGTAAGGAATATAGTATTGCTGACATTTCTATATGGCCTTGGACAGCTAGATTTGACTGGCAAGAAATTGATTTAAATGAATTTCCTAACGTTACTAGGTGGTATAAGGAAATGATTGACAGGCCTGCTGTACAAAAAGGTTGGCTTGTACCTCAAAATGATCAATTAATTCCATCCCCTTAAAGAAAAGAAGATAAGTTGGAAACTAAAGTCTCAATTGCAGGTTTAGGTTGGTGGGGAAAGGTTATGATTAATAGACTATCTTCATCGTCTAAGCTGAAGATAGTCAACTTAATTGATCCTTATCCTGATGAAGATGCAGTTAAACTTGCAGAAGAAAAAAACTTAAAAATTTTCACTGTGTTTGACGACGCATTTCAAGAAGAGACAATAGATGCAATCATACTTTGTACCCCTAATTCATTTCATATGGATCAAACTATAAAAGTAGCAAACTTGGGTGTTCATGTTTTCTGTGAAAAGCCTCTGTCTTTAATATCATCAGAAGTAAAGAAAATGATAGATATGTGTAATGAGAATAAAGTCATACTCGGGGTTGGCCATGAAAGACGTTTTGAAAAAGGATGGCAAAAACTTAAAGAAATAATAAATAATAATTCTTTGGGTAATATTATGTATGCTGAAGGGCATTTTAGTCATAATAAATTGGCAAATCTTCCATTAGATAATTGGCGTACAGATCCACAATATGCACCTGCTGCCGGTATGACTGGGATGGGCGTACATTTAACTGATCTAATGATATGGTTGTTTGGTCCTGTAGAAAGTGTGTTTGCTTCAACTGCACAAAGGGCACTTAAGTACAAAACAGGCGATGTTGTTTCAGCAAGTCTTAATCATAAATCTGGTCTAAGTACCCAAATCACAGCAATTCTAAAAACACCTCATTATCAAAGGATAACTATATGGGGAGAGAATGGATGGGTAGAATTAGTTGATAGTTCACATCCAGATACTCCTGGACCTTCATTTATGAAGATTGTAATGAATGACGGATCTGTTAAAGAGGAAAATTTTGATTGGACGGACACAGTTTCTGCTAATATTAATAATTTTGTAGATGCAATTAATAAAGAAGATGAATATATATTTAAAGATATTGAAAAATTTCAAAATATCGCTGTTTTAGAAGCTATTTACCAATCAAGTTTATCTAAAAAATCTGTTGATGTAGAAACTTTCAATTAACATTTAAATTATATATTTTTTAAATCCAGCTTTTCCATCGACAGTCTGTTTAAGGCAAGCATTAATGCTGTAATAAAAATACAGGTTAAAAATCCCCCAAACTGTATCGATAATCCTGATAATAAAGTGCCTATAAGCCTTCCAAAAGCATTGGACATATAATAAAAGCCTACATCAAGGGTCACTCTGTTTTTATCTGTATATTTTAATATTAAAAAAGAATGTAATGATGAGTTTACAGCGAACACAAATCCAAAAATGAAAAGAACAGATATAGTTATATAAAGCTTATACTCTTCAAAATATGAACTTAATAATAACAATAAAATAGGGACGCCTATGAGCAAACTAGCCCAATACTTAGTTTGCTTACCGATTGATTCATTTTGAGACAAAATTTTTGGTGTTATACCTTGTACAAAGCCATAAAAAATAGTCCATACAGCCATGAATGTTCCAATGACAAAGAAAGCTTTTTTATTAGCATCAATTGATCCGTCAGATATCATAGAATATAAAAATACTGGAAGTCCAACAACTAACCATGTATCTCTGGCTCCAAATAAAAAAACTCTTCCAAAGCTAAGGTAATTAATATTTTTGTTTTTTGAAAATACTTCGGAAAATTTTACGTCTTTTTTAATTTTTGAAAAATCATTATTTAAATAAACAAAAACGAGTATCAAAATTATTGAAAGTAATCCGGCCATTAATATCAAAGACAATTGAAAGCCTAAAAACGCAAGCAAAAGTGACCCAAGTAAAAAGCCAAATCCTTTAACTGCATTTTTAGATCCAGTCATTAGTGTAACCCACTGAAATAATTTGTTATTTTTATCTGGGGCTAATAATTTTACAGAACTTTTGGAGCTCATTTTAGTTAGATCTTTTGCTATGCCAGACAAACCTTGTGTAGCCATAACAAAAATAACTGATGAGGTTATACTCCAACTTTTATCAACTTGAGTTAAAAGTAATAATGAAACTATTTGTAAAATCATCCCACTAAATAGTGTAATATTTAAACCAATTTTTCTTGCAATCCATCCTGCTGTTAGGTTTGTTACCATGCCAAAGAATTCGTATAATAAAAATAAATATGCTAATTGAAGTGGGCTAAAGCCAAGTGTGTGAAAATGAAGGAGAACTAACATTCTTAATGCCCCATCAGTAAGCATAAAGAACCAGTAAGATAATGTTACCAGAACAAAAGAGACTTCATTATTATTTAGTGTTTTAATCATTTTTAAATAGTTTTACTAACCATACCAACAATATCGACTAATCGGTTTGCATATCCCCATTCATTATCATACCAAGCATATAATTTTAATTGAGTTTTGTTTATTACCATTGTTGATAGGGCGTCTATTATTGAACTCCTTGGGTCATTAACAAAGTCAGTTGATACTAATGGACGATCTTCATATCCAAGAATGCCTTTAAGTTCATTTTCACTTGAGTTTTTAAGCATGGTATTGACTTCGTCTTCATTAACAGGACGTTTCATTTCAAAGACGCAGTCAGTTAAGGATGCGTTTAATAAAGGTACTCTTACGGCGTGGCCATTTAACTTACCTTTGAGTTCAGGGTATATAAGTGAAATAGCCTTGGCAGATCCAGTAGTTGTTGGAATTAAGTTATTAACTGCAGACCTGGCCCTCCTAAGATTGTTTTGGGGAATATCAACTAATGTTTGGCTATTTGTTAAATTATGAATTGTTGTTATAGAGCCGTGAACTATGCCTATATTTTCGTGTATTACTTTAATGATAGGGGCTATGCAGTTGGTAGTACAACTTGCTGCTGTAATTATATTATGTTTATTTGGGTTATATATGTTTTGATTTACACCATAAGCTATATTTGCAATGTTTTCCTCGTTTACAGGAGCTGAGACAACAACTTTCTTTACACCTTTGTCAAAATATTTTTTTAAATCTGACGAGTTATTATGTGCCCCAGTGCAATCGATTAAGATATCAATGTTGTTTAGATCTAAGTTTTCAATATTTTTTGAGAAGGTTGATTGAATAATTTTTTTGTTAATTGAAATTTTTTCATTATCTAGTTTAAAGCTAGCGTCCCATTTACCATGAATACTATCAAACTCTAGACTGTGTAATAAAGAAGAAGGGTTTCCATTAAGTTCATTTAAATATATTACTTTATAATCATTTGAGATAAGTAATTTTAAAACTAACTTACCTATTCTTCCTATACCATTTATAGCTATTTTGGTCATATTTTAACCTTTTCATAAATTATCTGACATATATATCTTAAAATAACAGCAAAATTATTGTATATTTATTACACAAATAATTATTTTTGAAATTCTATAAACTCATGACCAAAAAATCCATCCCAAATAACATCAACAATTTAACACAACTTTTAGAAGATGGCTTAGTTATGTGTGATAGTTTTGGTTCTATTTTATTATATAATAACCTTGCAAAACAATATCTTGGAGATAACTTAAAAGGTAAAAATATATGTAATTTTATACCTATTGATGAATTAAAAGATCTAAATAAAAATAATAATGATGGTATTTTCAGTGATCAATTTAGTTTCCAAACAGAGGACGTATTAAAAAGGTCTCTTGTACTCAAAGTAAAAAAAATTGATGAAGACCTTTTCTCAATTCTTCTTTTAGACATGACACTTCAGAGAAATTTGGAAAAGGTTAGGAGAGATTTTGTGGCAAATGTAAGTCATGAATTAAGATCTCCGCTCACTAGTTTAGTAGGTTTTATTGAAACTTTGTTGAATGGAGATGTAAAGGACAAAAAAATTCAGAAAAAGTTTCTTAATATCATGGATGAAGAAGCTAAAAGAATGAACAGATTAATTGATGATATCTTGTCTTTGTCAAAAGTAGAAACAGAAGAACATATTACTCCAAATACAAGTATTTCTATTATTAATCCTATTCAATATGTGATTTCGTCAATTAAAGAAAGAGGACTGAGTAAAAATCACAATTTGATTTTTGAAGATTTAAGACAGAATGTTAATGATCCTTGCTTTGTTATTGGTGATATTGACGAAATAAACCAGGTTTTTGTAAATTTACTTGAAAACGCAATTAAATATAGTTTTGAAAGAACTGATGTAGTTGTAAGAATAGAACAACATAACCAAGAAGAAGTTGTAATAAGCGTAATTAATAAAGGTGAAGGTATTCCTGAAAAATATTTAGATAGATTAACTGAAAGATTTTTTCGAGTAGATAAAGCAAGGTCTAGAGAACTTGGTGGAACTGGACTAGGTTTGGCTATTGTAAAACACATTTTGATTAAACATAGAGCAACTATGAATGTCTCAAGCATAATCAATGATAAAACTACATTTTCAATAAATTTTCCTCTTATCAATAACTAAACAAAAACTATTTATGTAATAAATTTGTAATATTAAAGGCTAATTTATATTTAATTACATTATACAAACTAATTACTTTCTCATATTTGATATATTTTGTAATAAAAATGTAATATTTCTGAAATATAAGAGTAACTTATCTGAATAATAAAGGTTTATTAATTTAATTAAATTTTAACCTTAATTATGGAGTTATACATGAAAAAAACTTTAATTATGGCTGGTATTATTTCTGGTCTAATTATTTCAAGTGCAGCGCAAGCTAGAGACACTCTCAGTTTAGCTGGATCTTCTACCGTTTTGCCATTTGCGAGAATCATTGCTGAGCAATTAGGTAAAAATCCAAATTTCAAAACACCAGTTGTCGAATCAGGTGGTTCTTCAGTCGGAAAAAAAGGTGTTTGTGACGGTGTTGGTACTAAATTTATTGATATTGGAAATGCTTCTTCAAGAATGAAAGCTAAAGAATTAGCATATTGTGAAAAGAATGGTGTTAAATTAACTGAAATTAAAGTAGGTTACGACGGAATTGTTGTAGCTAACTCAAAAAAAGGTGCTCCATTAAATATTTCTAAAGCTCATTTAGGTATGGCTCTAACTGCAAAGATCCCAGCTTGTTATGAGGGTTCAGGTCGAAGTTATAACTGTGATGAGTGGATCGATAATCCATTTAAGAAATGGTCAGACATTGATGCAAGTTTACCAGACATTGAAATACGTGTATATGGTCCGCCAACAACATCTGGTACTAGGGCAAGTTATGCTGAAATGGTAAACCAAAAGGGTTATTGTGGAAAAGAGAAAATTGCTAAAGCTGCATCTGCGGCAAGAGGTGACAAAAAAGGGAAAAAATGCCGTGCAATGAGAACAGATGGTGTTTTTATTGAAGCTGGTGAACAAGATAATTTAATTGTTCAAAAGCTTAACGAAGATACATCCTCTTATGGTATTTTTGGATTTTCATATTTAGACCAAAATTCAGATACTCTTCAGGGTGCTGTGATTAGTAAAACTGCTCCTACTTTTGAGAACATTGCTGGTAACAATTACTCAGTTTCAAGAGCTTTGTATTACTATGTAAAGCACCAGCACATCGGAGTAGTTCCTGGTATGAAAGAGTATATGGCTGAATGGACAAAACATTGGGGCAATGATGGGGTTTTATCTGATGCTGGAATGATCCCAATGCCTAAGTCTGAAAGAGCGAAATATAAATCTGCAATGTCTAGTTTACCTGTGTTAACTGCTGCTGATTTAAAAAAGTAAATAATATATAAAGGGATTAACATTGTTAATCCCTTTTTTTGCAGGAGATATTTTTGTTTAACTTTTACCTTCTTGTTGGTATTATTTCTATCTCCTTTATATTCTTCATTATTGGCTACAATGAAGCCAAAAATATTAAAAAAATCAATAATATTAAATTACATTCATTATCCCATTATTATGGCATTTTTGTTTTATTAGCATCGTTATTACCATCTCTAGGTATGTATTTTATATTTACTATTGGTGATGATCTATTATTTGCAAGTTTAATCCAAAATTATGTCCCCATTGAAGTTGTAAAATCAGAAGATTATAATTTCACGATCGTTTTAGCTCAGATTAAAAACTCTGTAGAAGGCCTTATTTTTGGGACCCCAGATCAATGGGTAACGGATGCAGCAGAAGTGTGGAAATCTTGGGTTTATCAATCTCAAATTTTAACATCTATTTTATGTATTTTTACAGCTATAATTTCTGGCTTTTTAGGTTATAGAAAAATTAATCATAAATTTAGATCCAGAAATGCAGTGGAAAAAATAGTTATGAGCATTCTCGCTGTAAGTTCGATTATAGCTATTTTAACCACTGTAGCCATTATTTTCTCTGTTGTTTTTGAATCTATCAGATTTTTTGCACTAATACCTTACGACGAGTTTTTATTTGGTACAGTTTGGAATCCTCAGTTTGAGGGTGCTGAAAGAGCTGGATCTGGCCAGGAAGGATTATCTCAATATGGCGCTATTCCATTATTCGCAGGTACTTTTTTAATATCTATAATTGCTTTATGTGTATCAGTTCCCATAGGTTTATTTAGTGCGATTTATTTATCTGAATATGCAACTTCTAAAGAAAGGGCTTTTTTTAAACCATTACTCGAAATTTTAGCAGGTATTCCCACTGTTGTTTACGGTTTTTTTGCTGCATTAACAGTTGCTCCTTTCTTGAGGTCATCAGGCTCTGTTTTAGGACTTGATGTTGCTTCTGAGTCAGCTCTTGCAGCAGGTTTAGTTATGGGAATAATGATTATTCCCTTTATTTCTTCATTATCTGACGATGTTATAAATGCTGTGCCTCAATCTCTAAGAGATGCTGGCTATGGATTAGGATCTACCAAGAATGAAACTGTAATGAAAATAGTTCTGCCTGCCGCATTGCCAGGAGTTGTTGCTAGTATAATTTTAGCTGTGTCTAGAGCTGTAGGTGAAACAATGATAGTTGTAATGGCAGCTGGTCTGGCTGCTAATCTAACTGCTAATCCCCTAGAAGCAGTTACGACAGTAACTTCTCAAATTGTTACAATTCTTGTTGGTGACCAAGAATTTGAATCCGCTAAAACTTTATCTGCATTCGCATTAGCACTTACTCTAATAATTATCACTCTAGGTATGAATTTTTATGCCTTGCATATTGTAAAAAAATATAGAGAACAGTATGAATAAAAAAAGAATTACTCCATTAGAAGCTACAAATACCGTAAAAAAATCCATTGTTAAAAGAAGGTCAAAGGATAATAGACTCAAACTTTATGGAAGAATTGCAATAGGTTTAGCTGTATGCTTTTTATTGTTTTTGTTTTACTCAATATTTACAAAAGGTTATCCAGGATTTTTTCAGTACTACGTTACCCTTGATATAAATTTTGACAGAGACAGGATTGATCCAAAGGGAGACCTTTCCGATAATTCTTTGTTTGACGGAGAAGCAAGTAAAATTGTTAATGAATCACTATTTTCTATTATAGAACCAAAAGGAAGAAAAGCTAAAAAACAAGCAAAAAAAATTGTTTCATCTGGAAAGGATGTAAGAATTGCTAAAATGGTTAAAAATGATCCTTCTCTATTTGGTACAATTACTAAAGTCAAGTTTGCTCTAGATGATGATATAGATAGTTTTTTGCGTGGCTATATTAAAAGAGAAACACCTGAGTCAGAGAGAAGAATAAGTGACAAAGTTATAGGTTTTGTAGATAAACTCAATCAAGATGGTAGAATAACTTATGAGTTTAGTGACTATATTCTGAAGGGTAGTGCATCTGGAAATCCTGAAATGGCTGGTATAAAAGGAGCATTCATTGGATCAATGTTAACTTTATCAGTCTGTTTATTAATTTCATTTCCTTTGGGTGTGGCAACAGCTGTTTATTTGGAAGAGATAGCTAAAAAAAATAGAATAACTGAATTCATAGAGGTTAACATCAATAATTTAGCAGCAGTTCCTTCGGTTGTTTTTGGAATTATGGGATTAGCAATTTTTATAAGTATATTTGGAATGCCCAGATCTATTCCTTTGGTTGGTGGTATGGTTCTAGCGTTAATGACTTTACCAACAATAATAATATCATCTAGGGCTGCCATTAGAGCAGTTCCACCTTCTGTCAGAGATGCTGCTTATGGGATTGGTGCATCAAAATTGCAAGTAATTTTTCATCACGTTATACCATTAGCTATGCCAGGAATGTTAACAGGTACCATAATAGGAATGGCACAAGCATTAGGTGAAACAGCACCTCTATTAATGATTGGCATGGTTGCTTTTATTGTTGACATTCCAAATAGTGTAATGGATCCAGGAACAGTTTTACCAGTTCAAATTTTTATGTGGGCAGACTTTGCTGAGAGAATGTTTATACAAAAAACTAGTGCTGCAATTATTGTTTTGCTAGGATTTCTTATTTCTATGAATGCTTTGGCGGTTTATTTAAGAAAAAAACTAGAAAGAAGATGGTAAAGGTTAAAACAATGGTTAATATTAAAGAAGATTTTAAGAATTTAGATTTAACGGTAGGTGATGTATTTTCCAAAGATGCTAGGCTGAAAGCTAGAAATGTTAATGTTTTTTATGGAATTAACAAAGCCATTGATAATGTTACTATTGATATAGGCAATAAGGAAGTCATATCTTTTATTGGTCCCTCTGGTTGTGGTAAATCTACATTTCTTCGTTGTTTTAATAGAATGAATGACACTATAGATAGTTGTCGTATTGAGGGTAAAATTACACTTGAAGATGAAAATATCTATGATGATAAAATTGATGTTGTTCCTTTAAGAGCTAGAATTGGTATGGTTTTTCAGAAACCTAATCCTTTTCCTAAATCAATATATGATAATGTTGCTTATGGCCCTCGAATACATGGGCTATCAGAAAATAAAGAACATTTAGATAATATTGTAGAAGAGTCTTTAAAAAGGGCAGGATTATGGGAAGAAGTCAATGATAGGCTATTAAGTCCTGGCACAGGGCTTTCAGGCGGGCAACAACAACGACTATGTATTGCTAGAGCTATTGCTGTAAGTCCAGAAGTCATTTTGATGGATGAACCATGTTCTGCTCTTGATCCAATTGCAACAGCTAAAATTGAAGAACTAATACACGAACTTGGAAACGAGTACTCTATAGTTATTGTAACGCATTCTATGCAGCAGGCAGCAAGAGTTTCTAAAAGAACAGCTTATTTTCATTTAGGCAAATTAATTGAGGTAGGTAAAACAAAAGAGATATTTACAAGACCTCGACATAATCAAACAGAGGCATATATTTCTGGGAAAATCGGTTAGGAGTAAAAATGGAAAATAAACATATTTTATCATCTTTTGATGATGATTTAAAAAAACTTAATGACAATCTTCTCAAGCTTGGTAACGGTGCCTTAACTAATTTCGATAGCTGTATAAATAATTTTGGTACTCAAGATATTATTGAAATAGACAAGGTTATTAATGGGGATATAATTTTAGACGAATTAGATGATAAAGTGCAAAAATTAGGTTTTGAAATAATTGCCTTAAGAGCTCCTCAGGCTGCTGATTTAAGAAGAGTTATTGTTGCCCTTAAAATTGCAACAATTTTCGAAAGGATTGGTGATTATTCAAGAAATATTTCTAATAGAACAAAATTATTGATTGAATTAAATTACTCTGATTTGCCGGGTGTTAATATAGGTAAAATGGGACAAAAAACACTTACAATGATAGAAGATGTAATAGAGTCATATACAAATGAGGATGATAAATTAGCTGTTAAAGTTAGAAATTCAGATGTTAAAATTGATAAAATGCATACACAATATTATTTAGAAATTGTTGCATCAATGCAAAGAAATAAAAAATTAGCACCCACAGGAGCACACCTTCTTTTTATAGCTAAAAATATAGAGAGGGTTGCAGATTATGTAACTGATATTGCAGAACAAGTTTATTTTTTAGTGAATGGCAAAGTCTTGTCAGATGAAAGACCAAAGGCTGACGAAAGTAGCCTTATAATACCTGAGTAGAGGAAAATTAAATGAAAACAAATATTTTAATTGCTGACGATGAACCTAACCAGTTAGAGTTAATGTCATATAATCTTGAAACTTCAGGATTTGGAACAATCAAAGCAAGAGACGGTAAAAATGCATTACAGCTGATTGAGGATCATTCCCCAGATTTAGTTATTTTAGACTGGATGATGCCTGCCATGTCTGGTATTGATTTATGTAGAACCTTAAGGTCAAGATCTGAAACTAAGCAATTACCTATAATTATTCTTAGTGCAAGAAGTGATGATTCAGATAAATCACTAGGATTAGACACTGGAGCAGATGATTATATTTCTAAACCTTTTTCACCGAAAGAGCTTATATCAAGGGTTAATGCTCTTCTAAGACGTTCTAGACCCGCTTTAATTAATAATATTCTTGAACATGAAAATTTAAAGATTTCCTTAAATGAAATGACAGTTACTTATTTTGATAAAAACATAAAACTTGGACCTAAAGAATTTAAATTACTTACTTTGTTAATGGAAAGACCAGGACATATTTTCTCTAGAGGTAAATTATTAGATTTGGTTTGGGGGCATGGTGTTTATGTTGAAGAAAGAACGGTAGATGTTCATATGAGTAGATTAAGAAAGGCACTAAAGAATGCTTCAGATAAAAGTTTAGATCCTATAAGAACAGTAAGAGATGGTGGTTACGGACTATTTACAAATAAAACCATTTAAATTCCAGCCTAATATGATATAATTGGTTTATATTATAACTTAAATAGTTGTTATATTTGATTTATTTGCACAAAATATTACCTTTCTTTTTATCTCCATTGGGAATTGTACTAATTTTGTTAATTATTTTTTTCTTTAGTAGAAAAAGATTTTACGTTTTTTTATCTTTATTAATCCTGTTAATTTCTACGAATCCTTTTGTAGGTAATTATCTTGCTCAAAAGTTGGAATCCCCATACAAGCCAATTCCTATATCTTCTGTAAAAGAGAATGATGCTGTTGTTGTGCTAAGTGGAATGCTTCATCAAGTAGGTGATCAAAAGTATTCAACTTATGAATTTTCAGATCCAGATCGTTTTTTTGCAGGTATAGATTTAATTAAACAACAGAAAGCAAATAAGTTAATATTTACAGCTGGTCAATTACCGTGGACAGAGAATTGGAAGCCTGAGGGTTTTATTCTTAAGGATAAGGCAATCTCCTTAGGTGTCTCAGGTCAGATTTTAGTCACTGACAAAGTCAAAAATACTTATGAAGAAAGTATTGCTGTTACAAAACTTATTCCAAATAATTCTTCTATTATACTGGTAACATCAGCATTTCATATGCACAGATCCAAATATTTGTTTGAAAAGCAGGGATTTAATATCATTCCATTTCCAGTAGATTTTAAATCATCTAATTCGAAGTTTAGTTTTTTAAATTTTATTCCATCTGTTGGTGCTCTGGGTGCAACATCAAAATTTATAAGAGAAAATATTGGAAGGTTATATTATAAAATAATTTATTAATTTAAGTATTCTCTGGAACCTGCTCAGTGTACCAATTGTAAATATCTTTACCTGTCATTATTTCAACATCATCATGTTCTAAGACGTAATCTAATAACATCTCAAAAAAACCAATTCTATGAGGAACGCCTGTTAGATAAGGATGAACACTTATAGCCATTATCTTAGTATTTTCTTCTGTTTCCTTATACAGTCTATCAAATTGTAATTTTCCTCTTGTAAAAATCTCATCAGATTTATGAACCTGGACAGAAGTCATAACCACATCATTAATTTCAATTGGATAGGGTAGTGTTATCATCCTCTTACCACTTTTAACCTTTAAGTCTTGTGGCAAGTCATCTACAGGCCAATTTGCCGTATATTTAATTCCATTATCAGATAAGATATCTAATGTATCATTAGTTTCAGTTAAGCCTGGACTTTCCCATCCAATAACATCTTGCTTAGTAAAGTCTTCAATTTTTTTAATAGCTGACTTTATGTCTACAAATTGATTTTCTACTTTATGCATTGGCCTCTGAATATATCCATGACCCATAGGTTCCCAATTTTCCTTCATTGCTGCTTCAACTGTTTCAGGATAATGATCTACTACAGTTGCATTTAAGGCTAAAGTTGAAGGGATACCTCTGTCTTTAAGAGCTTTAAACATTCTCCAAAAGCCAACTCTCATTCCATATTCATGCCACGACCAATTAGGTAAGTCAGGTAACATTGGGACATTCATAGGAGGAGGTAATATATTTCTAGGTTGTGGTAAATCTGGATCCCAAACTTCAAGATTAACAATAACCCACAAAATTATCTTTTTATTATTTTTTAAAAATAATTTAGGCCTGTTTATTATAGGTTGATGATGTAATCTATCTCGTCTGTTCATTAACTTACTCTAGTTAATTTTATTCCAATTTTCATTAATAACTGTACCACTATTTCTAATAACTTTTCCAATAGGGCAGTACATAGCTAATTGTTTTTTAACTTCAATTAAGTCATTTTCTGAAGCATCTGTTGATATGTCTATATCCAAAGTGATTTCAGGAAATGGTATATCAACTTCTTGTACTAAACTAGCACCGTCTTTGTTAAAAAGTGTCTTAGATTTAATATCTAAGCTATTAATCGTAAAACCCATTTTGTCCATTATTCTGTGGGTAATAACGTTTGTGCAACCCAGTAAAGATGATACAAGAGTTTCAGTTGGAGATAAGCCTAAGTTAGTGCCACCTCTAGCAATGGGTTCGTCAATGACACTTTCAACATCTCTTGCAATTATATCAGCCCTGGAATGGCTTTTTGAAGACCCATCTAATTTCATATGAACTACATTATCACTCATTTTATACCCCCGGAAATTCATTGAACAATCAAACAATAAAACATTAAGTGTTAATTTGAAATGATAAATTAAAATATGTAAAATCATTAAATATGATTTAATAATTATTGATACCATTAATGATTAATGATTAAATATTTATATATTGTTTTCTAGTGGGGGTAATAGAAATGAAGGCACCAGATTTTTCTTATTTTGAAGCACAAAATATTGAAGATGCTATAAAATACAAGTCTGAAGATGATGAGGCAGTCATACTTGCTGGTGGACAGTCACTTCTCCCAGCTTTAAATATGAGACTTTCTAGTCCAAGTTGTTTAATTGATATTTCTAAAATTAATAATTTAAACGAAATTAAAATTGAAGGTGATTTCATAAATATTGGAGCCTTAGCAACACATTCAGATGTAATGAATAACGATCTAATAAACGAAAAGCTCCCGTGTTTAGTTGATATTTTAAAAATGGTTGCTCATGCAGCTATAAGAAACAAAGGTACCCATGGAGGAAGTATTGCTTATGGTGACCCTGCAGCTGAACTGCCAGCATTTGCCGTCGCAATGGATGCAGAAATAGTACTATCAGGATTGTCAGGTCAAAGAATTGTAGACGCAAAAGATTTTTACCTTGGACTTTTTGAAACTGATTTAAAGTCAGATGAAATTCTTACAGCTATTCGTTATCCTTTTTTAAGTCATAATCAACATCTAATTTTTGATGAAGTCTGTCGTCGTCATGGTGATTATGCTATGGCAGGTTTAATGGCAAAAGTAGAACTTGATCAATCTAAAATCAATAATCTTGATCTCGTTTACTTTGCAACAGGTGATAAACCTAATGTTGCACAAAATACGGCAAAGTTAGTAATAGATGACGGATATGATTATGAAAAATTAAAAAAATCTTTGGCATCTGAAATAGATTTTGCAGGTGACTTGAATAGCAGTTCAGAAATGAAGTTACATTTGGCAACAATACTTATTAATAAGATTTTAAATAAATTGGAGAGATAAATGTCGGCTAAAAATTCAGTAAACATATCTTTTTCTGTAAATGGAGAGAATTTTGATGATGTAACTGTTCCTACAAGGCAACATTTAGCTGATTATTTAAGATCTCAAGGTTTAACTGGAACACATTTAGGTTGTGAACAGGGGGCATGTGGGGCGTGTACAATTGAAATGGATGGTAAAGCAGTCAGGTCATGTCTTATTCTTGCATCACAAGCAAATGGTTCATCTATAACTACAGTAGAGGGTTTTGATGACGAGGTGATGGAGAAAGTTAAGAATAATTTTTTAAAACATAACGCTTTTCAGTGTGGTTTTTGTTCTCCTGGTATGCTTATGACGACTAAAGAAATAATATCTTCTAAGAAAAAGTTAAGCAGAGATGAAATAAGAGCAGAAATCTCTGGGAATTATTGTAGATGTACAGGTTACCAATCAATTGTAGATGCGATTGAAGAATCTATTAACGAGATCAATTAAGGTGTAAAATATGGACGACATTAAAGTAAATCAAAATCCAAAATTAGGATCTATGGATAGACCAAATTCCTATATAGGAAGAAGTTTACCAAGAGAAAATGCCAAAAAACACTTGGAAGGTGGTGGGCAATTTGTTGATGATTTAGTTTTGCCTAGAATGCTACACGTTGCATTTTTAAGATCGCCCTTTGCTCATGCTGAAATTAAGTCAATAAACGTTGAAGAAGCAAAAACATCACCTGGCGTATTTGATGTTTATACAGCTAAAGAAATAGATGAGTATTGTAAGCCTTGGGTTGGTACATTAGGTCATTTAGGAGAGATGAGATCTCCAGAACAAACACCTTTAGCGGAGAAAATTGTAAGATGGCAAGGAGAACCTATTGCTGTTGTCATAGCAAATAATAGAGCACAAGCAGAGGACGCATTAGAACTCATTGATGTCGATTGGGAAGAAAAAGATGCTCAAGTAGATATGGAAACTGCTTTGGATGATAATGCTGTAGTTATTCATCCTGAACTTGGTAACAATCTTTTTTGGACAAGGACTGTTAATCAAGGTGACGTAAATCAGGCTTTTAAAGCATCTCATGCAGTAGTAGAAACAACTCTTGATTTTGCTAGACACACTGGTGTTACGCTAGAATCTAGAGGTATTGTGGCTGACTGGAATAAAGCAGAAGGTAAGATAACAATCTATCATAATGGTCAAGCTCCACATATGATGCAGCACATTATAGCTAAACATTTAGAAGTAAATGAAGGTTTAGTCAGAATAGTAAGTAGAGATGTCGGTGGGTCTTTTGGTATTAAAGTTCATGTATATCCTGATGAAATGGCTGTAGCTGCAATTTCTAAAAAGTTAGGACGTCCAATAAAGTTTATTGCAGATAGATTAGAGAGTTTTACAACTGATATTCATGCACGTTGTCATAAAATAAGTGGAAAGTTAGGAGTTGATAAAGAAGGCAAAATCTTAGCGATGGAAATAAATGACTTGAGTGGTATAGGACCATTTAGCATGTATCCAAGAACATCTGCCATTGAAACAAATCAAGTATTAAATCTTTCAGGTGCTCCTTATATTATTCCAAACTACAAAGCAGTTGGAACAGTTGTATTTCAAAATAAAACTCCAATGTGTCAGTATAGAGCTGTGGGTCATCCAATTGCAGTTGCTATTACAGAGGCTTTAGTAGACAAAGCTGCAACTAAAATAGGTATTAATCTCCATGAAATTAGAAAGAAGAATTTTATACCTGATAATGCTTATCCAAATAAAACCCCCTCAGGAGTACCTTTAGAAGATTTATCTCATCAAGCTTCTATGGATAAATTGCTCGATATGATGAATATTGATGATATCGAAAAGCAAAAGGAAAGTAATTTAGCAAAAGGTGTTTTAACAGGGTACGGTGTAATAGCCATGTGTGAAGTTACTAACCCTAGTCCTTTATTTTACGGTGTTGGAGGTGCTCACATTTCGTCTCAGGATGGAGCATCAATTAGACTTGAAGGTTCTGGTGCAATTCACTTATCTTCGTCCATTACTGAGCAAGGTCAAGGGACAGAAGCCATAATGAAACAAATTGCAGCTGACCAGTTAGGGGTTTCTATGGATTCAGTAAGAGTTACATTAGGTGATACTGATGCAACTCCCTATGGTGGAGGTACTTGGGCCTCTAGAGGAGCTGGAATAGGAGGTGAGGCAGTATTAAAGGCAGCCAGAACACTTAAAGAAAATATATTAGATATTGCTGCCGCAATTATGCAAACTGATAAAAATTCACTTGATGTTGAAAATAACACTGTTATTAGAAAAAATGGAGGTGAGGGTATAACCCTTCAACAATTGGCTGAGACAGTTTATTATAGAGGTCATGAACTTCCTAAAGGAACTAACCCTGAACTTTTAGCTACTGCTAGTTTTTTAATTGAAGGTATTCCTTTCGTTTTCACTAATAGTGCAATGGGTTGCAAAATCTCTATTGATCAAGATACCGGCATTGTAAAAATAGATAAATTTTGGGCCGTTGAAGACTGTGGAACTCAAATAAATCCTAAATTAGTTGAAGAACAGATTAAAGGCGGAGTTATCCAAGGAATAGGAGGAGCTTTGTTTGAAGAATGTGTTTATGACGACCAGGGTAATATGCAAAATGCAACAATGGCTGACTATTTAGTGCCTATGGCATATGAAATGCCTGATATTATTGTAGATCATGTTACCACAAATTCTGGAAGGAGTATTATTGGAGCTAAAGGAGCTGGTGAAGCAGGAACAGGTGGGGCGCCAGCAGTTATAATGAATGCAATTAATAATGCTTTGAACCAGCTAGGGAAAGAGGTTGTCTCGCAGCCAATTACTCCAGAAAAAATATTAAAAGCACTTGGAAAAATTTAATTAAAACAATATCTTAATTATTTTTTTTAACTCAATTAATTATATTTAATTTCTTGAATCAGATTTGATGTCTTTCAAGCTGATGGCAGTATCTTTTAGTACATCTGTAACATCAGGCATTATAAGTGTTTCTTTTTTTTCAGGTTCTGAGAGATATCTGCCTAACAACCTACTTCTATTTACAAGAAACTTCCCACTTTTAACTCTAGATGCTTCCCATTCGGTTAATTCTTCTAAATAACCATCACCTTTTAGATATTCTGATAAACTAGACGCATCTAAAGCTGCTTTTGTAACACCCATTCCTACATGGGGCCTTGCCGTAAATGCCGCGTCACCAATAGTAATCACTCTTTTATTAAGCATCTTATCACTTTCAAGATCAAAAATAGGCTGAATAAGAGGTTGTGAGGTTTTTAATACTAATTCGATCAATTGAGGTGGAAGCTTATCTTCTGCTTCTTTAAATAAATCTTTGACAATTTGATCACGTATTTCATTAGGAGGTATACCATCCACGAATTGTTGGCCAGAGTTACCTAATAATAGAGATTTTAAATCTTTTGTATTAGCGGGTTTGTACCAAATCCAATTAATTCTTCTATTTCCTTTTTTAAAAGGATCCTTACCTTCACCTGCAATCGGATAAGCAGCAATTTGTTGGTTATAAGGTAAAACAACTATAAAATAATTAGAAAGCGTCTCTAAAGATTCCTGAGACAGTTGATCTTCATATACTACGCCCCGCCATCCTACGTACCCTGCGTACTGAGGAGAGGCTTTATTGTCTACATAACTTCTAAGTTCTGATCTAATTCCATTAGCTATAATTATTAAATCAGATTGTTTTTCTTTTTTATTATTGAATACTGCTGTTACTTTTTTGCCTTCACGGTGAATTTCAGTGCAGTCATCACCCATAAAATAATTATTATTATCAAAATTTTCTCTCAGAACAGAAAATAAATATTGCCAACTGGTATAAACTTGAGGGTAATCATAACTAGCTGAAATTTCTCCTTTTTGGTCTAGAGAAATTCGTGTCTTTGCACTGGTGCCCAAAACATTATTATTACCGGTGGATTTATAAACTAAATCAGCTAACTCGTCATAAGTGGCTATTCCCGCACCTCGACCTGACAATGGTACAGGAACTTTTTCATGAATAGATACATCCCAACCTTTTTGACATAGGGCATTAGCGGCAAATAAACCCGCCATTGAACCCCCAATGATTGTAGCAGATTGGGACATACTTGGATTATTTTATTGCCATAGGGTTTATTGGTGACCCAACTGCTTTTGTAATTGGAAGAGGCGGGGCGCAGAAAAAGAATTCATAAACTTTGTCATTACTGCAATCCGCAGCTAGATCTCTTAAATAAAATATTTCTCCCATTGTAATTCCAATCATTGGAATGACTACCCAATGCCAAGGCTGCTGTGCATCTTTAGTTTCATTTGGCCTTACTTCACAGCCCCATGTATCAGTACAAATAGCAGCTATTTCTTTATCATAAATCCATTCAGCAGTGTCGAAGGCTAATCCTGGAGCATCGCCTCCAGCATATCCTCCCCATTCACCACAATCTAATCTTTGTTCCATTTGACCGGTTCTAACAATAACAAAATCACCTTGCTTTATTTCAACATTTTGAGATTTTGCACATTCATCTAGATCTTCTGACGTTATGGCTATTCCATCTTCAAAAAAATCTACTCCTGCCCATCTAGCAACGTCCAGCAATACTCCTCTACCGGCCATTTCAGCTCTAACTTTTTCAATTCCATTTTTCTGTGCACCATCACTGTCAACTAATTTTGCATCATAACCATTCCACATGTAATCATCGTAAAATATATGAGCCAATGCATCCCATTGTGTGGCACATTGTAAAGGTAAAGAGATCATATCGTCAGCATATCTTAATCCAAAATCATCAAACCTACCTGCGACGGCATCTGTACCAGTAGCAAGCATTAAGTGAATTGGATTAAATCTGTTACCCCAGCTTCCTTTTTGTGGTCCATGACGATCAAAATTTAAACCCAAACTAAAACGTTTTCCTTTTTTTATCAATTTACTGGCGTCCACAACTTTTTCAGGAGTAATAAAGTTTAAAGTTCCAATTTCATCATCTGGTCCCCATCTGCCCCAATTTTTTAGTTTTTCAGCTGTTTTTCTTAAATGTTTAATATCAAACATTTTTTCATCATACTTATGAGGCATTTTAATTCTCCTTCAAATAAATTATTTTAATCAGATGTTGCGTAATTTAACTCAACTTTTACCCCATCGGGATCATCTATAAAAAGCTGTTCAAGAGGAAAGCCAGGAACTTTTCTATGGGTATATTCCATTGAAATTTTATCTAACTTAGATTTCATTCCTTCAATGTCATCGGCATTAAATGCAACATGGTCAATTACACCAGATCCTGACTTAACGTCTTCCTTTTTCCCAATATAATAATCTTGACCTGTATCTTGTTTTCTCATAGCCAGATGGATACAAGCCGCTTTTTTATTTTCTTTGAGATAAAGCCAAAATCCTTTGAAAGGAAAATCAGGTCTGTAACCAACTTCTAGACCTAGAATATCCACATAAAAATCTTTAGTTTTTTCAACGTCATTTGCTAATATAAGTACGTGTTCAAATGTTTTAATGGCCATAATATTTTCCTTTATTATTTATTTAATTCAAAAAATTTAAAATAGTTTCATTTACTAAATCTGAAGCCTCTATGTTGAGGATATGAGCTGCACCTGGGACACAAACATATTTACTGTTAGGAGTAAGATGTGACATCTCTTCCATAGCCATTGCAGGAGCACCCATGTCATTTTCACCTGATATGAAAAGCATTTCCTTACTAATCGTTGATAATTCTTTTAAATAATCAAGATTTTTAATAGCCTCGCAACAACCAATGTAGCCATTTGAAGATGTGTTACTTATCATATTTTTAGAGAGATTTATAATATCAGCGTTAGCAGAATTTTTGTTAAAATCATCGCTGTACCATCTTTCAATAGAACCATCTACTACTCCATTTGTTCCTTTATCTTTAACAACATTAATTCTCTGATCCCAAGTTTCTTTCATTGGTGCGGGCATATCAGCTCTTGCAGCACAGCATATAAGTTTATTAAATCTTTTTTGATGTTTTAAAGCCAAGCCTAAGGAAGTCATTCCACCGATTGAAAGCCCAACAAAATGTGCTTTCTCAATTTCAAGCTCGTCTAAAATTGTTATTACGTCATTTTCAAGCATTTCAAAAGAATATGGCCCTTCAACAGGACTACTTTTACCATGTCCTCTTTTATCATAACGTACTACACAAAACTTATTCTTTAATGTCTCGACTTGTGGATCCCACATGCGGGTATCAGCCCCCAAAGAATTTGATAAAATGACCTTAGGTAGCTCTTTATTTCCATCTATTTGAACATTTAAAAAATTACCATTCTCTATAGAAATATTCGGCATAATATATCCTACTCTGCAGCTATCTTAATATTATCATTGATTTTAGGCATTACTTTTTCAGCCATTAACTCCATAGATTTTTTAGCTAAATCAACATCTGCCCAATCATGACCAGCATATAACAAAGTTCCAAAATCACCAACTTCTTCTCTAAATTCTAGTATTTTGTCAGCAACTTCATCAGCAGAACCGTATAAAATTAATTTGTTACATATATCCTCTAATTTTAAATCACTATCAGGCATGTCCTGATCTTCTTTAAATAAATTAGCTCTTCCATGTTTCAACATTTTTGTTAGTAATTGTTTATAATAAAAAACATAAGGACTGCCATTTCCTAGGGCATATTCTTTAGCTTTATTTCTATCTTCACAAACAAAAATTGACTTTGCTACTCTCCAATTTTTTGAATTTACTTCTAATCCACTTTGTTCACAGCCTTGAACGTAGCTAGGCCAGTGAGTTTTAGCCCATTTGGGCAGTAAGAAATTAGCAGATATAGGTTGCCATCCACGGGCAGCAGCAGCGACTAGACCCTTTGAAAAAGGAGCAACGACAGTACAAATAATTGGAGGATAAGGTTTTTGAAGAGGCTTTTGCATTATTCCTTGACCAATTTCAGTCATTTGAGTTCTTTCAGTGGAAACATTCCAATACTTTCCCTTGATATTATAAGGGGCCTCTCTTTTCCAAATTTCTAGAACCATATCAATACATTCGACAAACATCTCATTTCTGTCTTTATCAAGGTTTCCAAACACTTCTGCATCTGAAGCAAGACCGCCTGGACTTATTCCAAAATTTAAACGACCATCAAGCATATGATCTAACATTGCAATTTGACCTGCAATAGCTGCAGGGTGAGAGTTAGGCATATTTACAGTGCCTGTACCAAGCCTTATATTCTTTGTACATGAAGCAATAGAAGCTATGAATAGGGCACTTGAAGTTATATTTTCTGCAGCATCCGTTACATGTTCTCCGCAATATGCCTCAGAAAATCCTAATCTATCAGCTAATAAAAAAGCATGCCTATCCTCTAACAAAGATTTTTTATAATCTTTATCTATTGGATGTATAGGCATTGTGAAAAATCCAATGTCCATTTTTTAATCCTCCTTAAATTTATAACATAAAATATTGATCAAAAAATATTAAATGATTATTTTTTATGAACTCTATCAGAAAGTATGATTTAATTATCTGATATAATGAGATAATGTTTAATTTGGATAATTGGAGGATTACCTTGTTAAAAATCATTGGATCAATAGGACTTGGTGCTATGGGTGGTTCGTATGCAAAGCATCTTTTACAGAATAATTACCGTGTTTTTGGTATTGATCCTGATAAAGAAAATTCAAAATATTTTACATCTCTTGGTGGGATAATATTAAATAATATCAATGATTTAATAAGTAAAAGTGATGTGATAATTTTAAGTTTGCCAACAGTTCCTATCTTTCAAGAAATTATTAAGGAAATTGAAAAGTGTAAAAGTTTTTCAGATCCCAAAGTAATTATCGATATGAATACTATTTCTCTAGAAGATAAATTAGATGCAAAAAATAAACTAGAAAAGTTAAATATTTCTATCATAGACGCACCTGTAAGTGGAACAGGAGCCCAGGCGAAAACAAAAGATCTTGTCGTAATGTCAAGTGGTAATGAAAAAATAGTAAGTGAGTGTGAAGATATTTTTAATAGTTTTGCCAGAAAAAATATTTTTGTTGGTGAATTCGGTAATGGTATTAAGTTTAAAATTTTAGCTAATTTATTAGTAACAGTTCACAATACGGTAACAGCTGAAGCTCTATTATTAGGACAAAAAGTTGGTTTAGATAGTCAAAAAATATATGAAGTTCTCAATGCTGGTGCTGCAACTTCTGTGATGCTGGATAAACGTATGCCATTAATGATAAATGAAAACTATGAGCCTGCTACTGCATCTATGAGGATTTTTTTAAAAGATATAGACGTTATCAGTAGTTTTTTAAAAGACAACAATCTTATTTCGCCAACATTTGAAGCTGCTGCTAATCTGTATAATCAATCCAAAACTAACATTCCAATTACTTACGACACTGCTGCTATTTTTGAACAACTTAAGATTAATAATAAATAGGGGATTATTATGAAAGAAGAAACAAAACTTCCGGAAATAAAAACAATATCAAGAAACGATATGAATAAAAGAATTGCTTTTTTTTCAAATCAAAGTGGTTCAAAATTAGGTTTACCAGATAGTAAACTTCCTGAATGTACAAGAGAATTAATTAATATTATTGGGTTTGAACCACCAAAGGGAGATAGCAAACATGTGTCACCGCTTGGAAATGATAATGCACAAATGCCTGCAATTAATATTTCTGAAGGTTTTAACCTTGGTTTTTGCAGGTGTAAGCCAGGTAAAGGACCCTTAATGCATAATCATGATACTAACGAAACGTTTATGCCAATAACTGGGAAATGGAGATGTGAGTGGAATGAAGGCGATGAACTTGAATATGTAGATCTTGGTCCGTGTGATGTGATTTCATTTCCACCTGGATGTTCTAGACGCTTTATGAATGTAACAGAAGGGGAAGAAGATATAGATCATCTTTTACTTGTTGTTATTGCTGGAAATGGCCCTAAGGCTGAATTTACAGATATGGCGTATGAAAGGATAAAACAATTTGAAACTACTAATAACTAAATTGCATTAAGGTTTTGAAATGATCTGGGTGATATTATGTAAAGATAAGCCAAATTCTTTTAAAAAGAGAATGGATGTAATTGATGATCATAGAAAATATTTATCTACCAACCCTATTAAAACGCTTATATCTGGGCCTTTAACGAATGAGACAGGTGAAATAATGAAAGGTTCCTTTTTTATGGTAGAAGCAGATAATATTGAAGAAATAAAAGAATTTCAATTCAATGATCCAATATATAAAGCTGGTGTGTGGGATGAAATTACAATTTCACCTTTTAATAAGAGAGTAGATAATTTGTCTAAACATTTGAATTGAGGGTGCAATGAAAAAAAAATTCATAGATTTATCAGTAAGTTTGCAAGAAGGAATAAAATCTGATCCTGATTTTATGTTACCAAAAATTGATTATCATCATCATCAAGAGACTGCTAATGAAATGACAAGTTTTTTCCCTGGACTAGAACAAAAAGATTTGCCCGGTGGAGAAGGTTGGGCCATGGAAACAATAACAGTTAGCACTCATAATGGTACACATATGGATGCTCCATATCATTATCATTCCACAATGAATAATGGTGAAAGAGCAATAACCATTGATGAAATACCTTTAGAGTGGTGCTTTAGTGATGGTGTTAAATTAGACTTGCGTTCTTATGATGATGGCTATGTTTTAACTTCAAATGACTTAAAAAATGAATTTAACAAAATTAATTATACATTAAAGCCTCTTGATATTGTCTTAATTAATACTGCTGCTGGAGAAAGATATGGACAAGATGATTTTTTGTCAAAAGGGTGCGGTATTGGAAAAGAAGCAACACTATTTTTACTAGATCAAGGAGTAAGAGTTACTGGTACAGATGCTTGGAGTTGGGATGCACCATTTATTCATACAGCAGAAAAATATAAAAAAACCAAAGACGCATCACTTATTTGGGAAGGTCATAGGGCAGGTATGACTATAGGTTATTCACACATTGAAAAACTTACTAATTTAGACAAGTTACCTAATTTTGGTTTTACGATATCCGCATTTCCATTTAAAATAAAAAACGGCTCTGCAGGTTTTGTACGAGTAGTAGCTATAATGAATTAGAGTTTTAATTCATTTTTAATCTTTTTATTCCATCATAAATAACATAAATAAATATCAGTAATAAAATTAATCCAATATATTGTTCGAAAAAATAATTTATATTTTTTTCAGAAAATATCATTAAAGACCTTCTTAAATTTTCATCTGCCATTGGACCTAAAATAACACCTAAAACTGCAGGCGCAGTTGGGTACTTTGACATAGTAAGAAAATATCCAAAAATTCCAGCAAAAAACATTATCCATAAATCTGATAAATTAAGTCTTGCTGCGTATGCACCTAAAATACAAACTGGTATAATTAGTGGAAGAAGAAGTCCTCTACTTAAGGAGAATAATTTAATGCATGGTTTTATTAGAGCAATGGCCATAGCATACATAAAAAAGTTAGCAATTAACAAAACGGCATAAATAAAATATACCAAGCCAGGGTGATCAATTTCAATTGTTGGTCCGACAACTACGTTTTTCATTGTTAAAGCAGCTAGCAATGCTGCAGCGGCAGCATTACCCGGAATCCCTAAAGCTAAAGTAGGTAACATAGACCCGCCTATATTAGCGTTATTAGCAACTTCAGCGCAAACTATTGCTTCATAGCTTCCTTTTCCCCACTTTTTTCTTTCTTCTGTTGATGCTTGTTTTCTACCAATATCATAAGAAAGAAATGAGGCAACATTTGCACCGGCGCCTGGAAGGGCGCCAATAAAAGTTCCAATCAACCCTGATCTAAATGCAGTAAAAACATATTTTTTTAAAATAGAAAAAGGTAAGAAAAGTTTTCCAATAGATTTTGGAATAGGTGACTTGTTCTCATTGGGTAGTGTTTTAATTATTTCACAAATTCCAAAAAGACCAATCAAAATTGGTATATAACTAAAACCATCGTAGAGGTTTGGATTATCAAAAGTGTATCTTTCTATACCATAAATTGGATCTATCCCTACCATGGCAATCAAAATCCCAATAAACCCAACTATCCATCCCTTTATTGGTATTTCACCAGAACACATTGTTCCGCAAACAGAAATTCCTATAATAGAAAGTAAAAACATTTCCCAAGATTTAAATTTCAATGCTACTGCAATAAGGAAGGGCATTAAAAAAATTAAAAGTAATATACCAACCCAGTTTCCAATAAAAGATCCAAAAATTGATGTACCAAGAGCTGTCCCAGCCTCACCTTTTTTAGCTAAAGCGTGACCTTCTATCATTGTTGGAACTGCATCAGGGGTACCTGGGATATTTATTAATATAGCTGAAATAGCACCTCCAAAAACAGATCCAGTATAAACACCTAACATAAAACAAATTGCAACATCTTGGCTCATGGTAGATGTAAATCCTATTAATAAAGCCATAGCCATTGTTGTTGATAATCCAGGTAAGGCTCCCCAGATAATTCCAAGAGAAACACCGGTAACTATTATTAATAAAAGAAACGGTTGAAAAACATTTATTATAGATTCATAAATCATTTAACTACCTGGTAATGGAATATTAAAAAAATTAGTAAAAGAAAATGACAAAAACATAGACCAAACTAAAGAAGTTATTATGCAATTAATTATTTTAGTTTTCCAATAAATGAATAATAACAAGGTAGTAAAAATGAAAGTAAAAATTAGGAATGGGACTACATTTAAAGATAAGTTAAATATCCTTAAGTCGTAGGAAAATGTAATATTTGTTAGTAAAAATATATATAAGAATAATAGGATAGGT
>ERZ802822.423-NODE-423-length-30365-cov-12.941594_pt1 | contig 30365 bp, 25 predicted proteins | sample MGYA00345649_ERZ802822 | MGnify/ENA primary metagenome ERZ802822 (study PRJEB30503, sample SAMEA104212359) | marine metagenome | biome: Westerlies Biome; feature: [SRF] surface water layer (ENVO:00010504) within the epipelagic zone...; material: water...
AAGTGTTGCTATACTTTGATCAAAAACGGATTGCTGAATGACATATTCGACTGTAAATGTTTTTTCTTCTCCTATAGCTAAACTTATAGGGGTTGAGTATGAATGGCTAACTGCAGATGTAAGGTCAGCGATAACATTGGATGCATCTGAATCAGACTCATGATCATATATTGTGTCCTCAACAAGTAGATTGCTTAATGATAATTGCCCATCATTTTCAACTGTTATTGTATAAACAAGTTTATCCCCAACACCAATTTCTCCATCATTATTCACATCCTGAGGAATAACACTCTTGAAAACACTCATTGACCTTACAGCCGACAAAGTGGTTACAGTAAAATTGTCCTGATCTAAATCTGCATCATAATCCGTATCATCTGGATCTTCAGATAGATCAGTAACAATTATACCTCCTTCTCCTGCACTTCCTGTGGGGCTTGTTCCTGAAACTGTAATTTGATTTTGTACTTCCCCTGAGCTTGCTGCCAGTTCGGTAATTGTATAAGAAACTTCGAAAATCGCTCTATTCCCAGGGGCCAAAGTTCCAGCTGTTTCTGTGTTTTGATCTTGTGAAACAACTAAAGTAATGTCTGAAAGGTCATTTGCAATAGAGTTTCCATATCCATCATTGATTGAACATATAGGCTAATAACAATAGAAACGATCAACCAAGTTATTGGATCCAATAAATTCATTGTATGAAAAATAAACAAAACAAATACGGCAAACACGATTTCATTAATCAAATAATTAATTCTTATTTTTACATTACATTTTAAACATTTGCCTTTGTTGAGTAGAAAGCTAACAAACGGAATGAGTTGAAAAAAATCTAAAGTAGCCTTGCATTGAGGGCAGAATGATCTAGGTTTTGAGAGGGTAATTAGATGATCATCGACTGGAAGTCTGTGAATCAACATTGAAGCGAAGCTACCTAAACAACCACCAAAAATTATAAGAAAGAAATAAGTAAATATTAATTCCATTAGTTAGCTGATTATTTCTTTCTAGAAATCACATAACAAAAAATTAAAAGACCAATAGTAGGAATGGCATACAATGTAACAATGAGAGCTTTATCTAGCATATTATTAGTGACCTTTTGCTTTGGAATCGGGCCTTCTTGTATCTCCAAACCCGTAAAATAAATTTTCTTTTATTTGAAGACTTTCCAGAGAAGTTCTAGGACCCGAAATCAATATTTTTTGGCCATAAGACTCTATTTGTTTTCCAGCATTCATATCAAAACCTTTTTCAAGAAATAAAATATCTGGCCCCCATTGTTGGTGCACTCTTGGAGCAATTGTTGCGTCTGATATTTCCATCTCAAATACAAGTGTATTTAACAGAAATTGCAAAACAGCGGTAATTATTACTGAACCTCCAGGAGAGCCAGTTGCTAATATTGGCTCATCTTCCTCAAAGACGAGAGTAGGGGTCATGGAGCTCAGAGGCCTTTTAAATGGCTCGATTTTATTTGCCTCGCCACCAAGTAAGCCAAATTGATTTGGAACTCCAGGAGCTGATACAAAATCATCCATTTCATTATTCATAAGGATGCCTGTGCCCTCAATGACTACTCCTGACCCATAGCCTGAATTTAGGGTATAGGTGTTTGATGTTACGTTGCCAAATTTGTCGGCTATGGAAAAATGGGTGGTATCTTCACTTTCATGAGGTATTAAGTTTCCTGGAAGAATTTCAGATGAGGGAGTGATTTCATTTAAAGCGATTTTATTATAAATTTTTTCTGAATAACTCTTGCTTATTAATTGAGCGACAGGCACTTGAAAATAATCGGGATCGGCAAGATATTTTGATCTATCAGCATATGCATATTTCATGACCTCAGATAAGAGCGCTCCATATGAGGCAGAATTATGCCCAAGTTCTTTTAGGTTAAACTTTTCTAAAATATTTAACATTTGAATGATATGGATGCCTCCTGATGAGGGAGGCCCCATTGTAATGATCTCATATTTATCAAAATTGCCTTTGATTGGTTTGCGCCAAATTGGACGATAGTTTTTAAGATCATAAGATGAAATTAAGCCATTTTTATTTTTCATATCCTGAGCAATTTTTTTTGCAATTTCACCCTCATAGAAACCCTTTACGCCCTTATTTGCAATAATGCTAAGTGTGTTTGCGAGATCCTTTTGAATTAGTCTTGAATCGAGCGCTACTGGATAATCCTCATAAAAAATGTCTTTAAAATTTTGATAGTTACTTAGTTTTTTATATCTTCTATTTAAGGCATCCACCATAAATGGAGACATGATAAATCCTTCTTCAGCTAATTTAATCGCTGGCTCAATTAATTTTTTCCATGAAATGCTGCCAAACTTCTTATGCACTTCCCACATTCCATAAACCGTTCCAGGGACACCTATAGATAGAATTCCTTCCCTAGCTCTTTTTTTATTAACGGACCCATCATCGTTTAAAAACATATCCTTTGATGCAAGCTTTGGAGCCATTTCCCTATAGTCTATGCTGAAGTTTTCATTAGCTTCTTTATCGTACATAACCATAAATCCACCACCGCCAATATTACCGGCTCTTGGCAGAACAACAGCTAAGGCAAAGGCTACTGCAATGGATGCATCATAAGCATTACCTCCATCTTTAAGAATTTTTGCTCCTACATCTGTAGCAAGGTAGTGTTGAGTAACTACCATTCCATTTCGATTAACTGAAGGGTGAATAAGTGATTTAGAGTTAAAAATTGAGGAGTCAACAAACGTAGAAAAGATTAACAAAGAAGTAATTATTTTTTTCATATTTATGTCAATAATCCGCCATCAACTCTTAAATCAATTCCATTAATGTGAATTGCATCTTCTGACGCTAAAAAAGCAATAGTGCTCGCAATATCATCTGGCGATCTATTAACCCCATCTAGCGGCATAATCTTTTTTAACAATCTTGTATCAATATCTTTTGGCATATGTGGATTAGATGACATTGGAGTTTCAATAGACGCAGGGCACACGCAATTAATATTTAAGCCTCTCATTCCATATTCAACAGCTAGAGTCTTTGAAAAGGCACTTATTCCTCCTTTTGATGCGCTATATGCTGCAGTCCATGCATGGGCTCCTATTGCAGCTGTTGAAGAGACATTCACAATTGCTCCTTTGCTCTCTAACAATAGGGGTAAGGCATATCTGCACATAAAAAAAGTGCCTGTGAGGTTTATATCTAAAATCTTATTCCAATTGTCTAATTCAACTTCATGAGAATTATCAAAACGAAGAACCCCAGCAACATTAATGAGAGCATCTAACTTTTTATGAGTATTTAATAAATCTTGAAAAAACCTTTCTATTTTTTCTTGAGAAGCTATGTCAACAACATGTGATGAAGATTCATTGTTTTTAAGCATGGATTGAGTAGATTCTAATTGGTCCTCATTAATATCAACCATTAAAAGCTTAGCTCCTTCAGCATCTAATCTTAATGCGGTTGACCTTCCTATGCCTGAGCCTGCCCCTGTTACAACTACAATTTTATTTTTAAATCTTTGCATAAATTATCCCTATAAACTTATGATTGAAACTCTTCGGCATAAGACTTTGCCCACTTATAGTTTGCTTTTCCATTTGGAGCTCTCTTGACCTCATCAGTAAATAATATCTGTTTTGGTAACTTGTAACCTGCTATTTTTTTTCTTGTATTCTCAATGAGGACCAATTCATCTAGGACTTTATTATCAACCGTAGAGACAACAGCAACGATTCTTTGCCCAAACTTTTCATCTGGCATTCCAACCACTAAGCAATCAAATACATCATTATGAGTTTTAATCGCTTCCTCAACCTCTTCAGGATAAATTTTTTCTCCTGCTGAGTTTATACAATTGCTTCCTCGGCCCAAAAGTGTGATTGTTCCGTCACTTTCAAGCTTCGCATAGTCTCCTGGGAAACTATATCTTGTACCATTAATTTCTTTGAATGTTTCAGCAGATTTTTTTTCATCTTTGTAATAACCTGTTGGCACTAAACCAGATGTTCCAATTAAACCTATTTTATCTGATCCAGGCTTAAGGATTTCTCCATCATCAGCCAAGATAATTACCCCTGGATTAATTGCAAACTTTGCAGTTTCAGAAGGATTTTCTCTTGTTGTGACCGAGCTTCCAATTCCACCCTCTGTAGAGCCCATGGTATCCATCAAACTCATATTGTGATGACTTAGAAGACCTTGCTTCACTTCTGCGCTCCACATCACTCCGCTGGAAATAATTACCTTAACCGAACCTATGTCATAAGGATTGTTTGAATTTTTAGCTCGATCTAGAGAATCTAACATAGGCTTAGCAAACGCATCTCCAACAATTACAATATTTGTAGCTTTTTTGTCTTGCACCTGAGCCCATAATTTATCAGGATCAAATCCAAGATTCGATGTTGTAATGACTGTGCCACCAAGTAACAGAGGAAGAAAGGCACCCAGCCACATGCCAGTTCCATGCATCAACGGACAACCTACAAGACTTTTGATAAATTCATCATTTGTTTTTGAAGCAAGAATTGATGCTTCAAGATCACTTAAATCCTCTGGGACGTCGTATCCCATGGCCTTCAGTGTTCTAAATAAGAACGTTAAAAACTCACCTTGTTTGTACATTACTCCTTTTGGCATACCAGTTGTGCCCCCTGTGTAGAGCATGTAAATTGTTTCAGGATCTCTCTCAATCCTCTCCATTGGAGGGTAATCATTAAGAATTTCTTCATACCTTATACAATCACTAAAATGTGATTTATTTCCATCAGCGACCTCTATCCAGGTTTTTATGTTTGGCAATGATTTTGCGATTTGTTTTATTCTTGAGCTGTAACACGCGTGATAGAAGACTGCTTCAGCATCAGAGTTATCTAATAAATAAATTAATTCTTCCTCAACGTAACGATAGTTAACATTAATAGGAACTCCGCCAATTTTAAAAATAGCATTTTGCCCAATTAGATATTCGTTTGAGTTGTTTAAGTAAAGTCCTGCTTTTGAGTTTGCTCCAAGACCAGCATTTATCAGAGCAGAGGCTACTTTGCTAGACCTAGAGTCATAAGATTTCCAAGAGACAACATCTTCGCCACAAATTAGTGCATCATTGTCTGGCACTAAATCAGCAATCATCTCCCATACTGATGCAAAATTTAAGTTCATATTCCCCCCTTACTTTAGATTTTGACCTATCCTTCTTCCAGAAAATATACAGTCCGCTATAGACAGGCCAGATACATAAATGTTTGAACATATTCCAACTGCAGTTCTACCTGCTGCATAAAGGCCTTTGATTTCCTCTTTATTTTGATTAAGAACTTCCCCTGTTTCTTCGTTAACCATTAACCCTCCAAGCGTTAATGTGGTTAATGGAGCTAATTTTGAATCGATTGAGATATCCATAATATAAAAAGGGCCATTAAGTTCTTTTACATCATTAGCCCCTTTTCCAAACTTGCAGGAAGACCCAGCTTTGGCAGACTCGTTGTACTCATCAACTTCTGAGATGAGATTATCTGGGGGTAGACCATAAATCTTTGAAATATCTATTAGATTTTTTCTTTTTTTAGCATTGAAATACATTAACATTTTTGCCATATCTCTTTGAAACGGCAGGGCTTCATTTGATTGTATTTTAGCTTCCTCAAACAGCTTCGCATCTATGATTAAATATGCCTTGCCTTCATTATGTTCACACATGGCATCACCTAAGGTAGCGCCATACACCATTTCGTTGCAGAATCTTCTGCCATCTTTGTTTACCACTATGCCATTTGCAAATGCCAAAGGTGGATTTAAAAACCTCCATGCCGTGACTCTATTCATATGATCACTCTTACCTCCAACACTTTGTCCAAGTCGAATTCCACAACCTTGATCGTTTGAAGTGCCAAGAGGCATTCCATTGAAATACTTAGGGGCATATTCTTTTACCATTTGACGGTTGTAAATAAATCCGCCGGTTGAAAGACAAACACCTTTTTTTGCTCTTATATATTTGACTTGCCTATGATGTTGCTCAATTTTTTGAGCTTTTTTTATAAAAAAATTACCTATCAATTGAAGAAATTTTGAGCCGGGATAGGATGGAGGAAGAAGCATTTGAAACATTTCTCCTCTATCTGTTAGTTTTTTATGTTTTTCGGCTAAATTTCCAGAAGGAAGCATCAATACTTTTATTCCAGCAACAACTCCCTCAGCAGTTATCACAAGGGATCTTGCTTCAGTTTGTGGGAATATTTTTAAACCTTTTTTTATTGCTGATTTTTTTAAAGGATAGAAGATAGTTCCCCCCACTCCAATTGGTCTAAATGGACCTTCCTCATAACCCCTATGTCCTCTGGGAGCAGGAATTGCATTTTGCATGTAACTTGGAACCAAAGAGTTATCAGAATGATATAAATAGTATCCAGCGCCAGGATAGCTAGTTTTAATTTTGTAGTATGAAGACTCAAACTGTACGCCATTATCCATTAACCATTGCGTATTTTCTGCTGAGGTTTCACAAAACTTTTTAAGCGTAGACTTTTTAATAATATCTCCAGTCTCTTGAATGAGATAATTAAACATATTCTCAGGAGTATCTTCTACCCCAGCCGCATGCTGAATTGGAGTTCCGCCACCTGCGTAAAACACACCACCACTTTTAGCAGTAGAACCGCCACCATTGGTTTTATCAATTCCAATAACTGAAAGCTGTTGATCTAAAGCCTCGTTTGCCGCAGCAATACCAGCTCCGCCTAACCCTGCAACAACAAGATCAGCTTCATCATCCCAACCAAATAAATTAGGATCACTTATAATTTGAGGAGCCTCAACTTTTGAAAGCCAAAGCTCATCATTTGGATTAATTTCAGTTTCCAGCATTTAAATCAGCAGTTTTGCCTCCGTCTACTATTAAGCTAGCGCCCGTTATAAAAGATGCATCTGAGCTCAGCAAAAAGGTTATGGGGTGTGCAACCTCAACTGGATCGGCAATTCTTTTCATTGGGATTGTGTTGATTGTTGCTTTCATTAAATCTTCATTGGGTATAGCTCTCTCGGTCGCTGGTGTTAAGACTGCTCCAGGAATTACACAATTTACTCTTACATGAGGTGCTGCTTCAATAGCTGTTGCTTTAGTGAAGTTTATCAAGCCAGCTTTTGCGGCACCATATGCAGACATGTAAGCGACGCCTTTTAAACCCACAACTGATGCCACATTCACAATCGCACCTTTTTTTGAATTTTGCATCCATGGTAAAACCGTTTTTGTGGTCAAGAAAACAGCATCAAGATTTGCCTTAAAATTAGTTCTCCAAGCAGCAAGATCAAGATCAATAATTTTTCCTGTATGGATAGAAGGAGCATTATTTACAAGAGCATCAATTTTACCGAATGATTTGTAGACGTCTTTTAGGGAGTCTGTGATCTCTGATTCAAGGCTCACATCAATATTATGTTTGACAACCTTTGAGGAAATTTTCAATAGGTTTTTATTTGCTTTATCAAGATTGTTTTTATTTCTTCCAGTGATGATAACTGTCGCACCTTTCTTAAGACATAACTCAGCTGTGGCGAAGCCAATTCCAGAACTTGCGCCTGTAATATATATAACTTCATTTTCCAACATACTTTTTAATGCTCCCACAATTCATTAAATATCTATATTAAAACCAAGTGACATATACCAATAATCATCCATAAATTTTATGTGATAAGGATCCGATTTGTAACCCAATGTAAGTCCTAATCCAATATCTCTAAAAGAGGTGAAGTATTCTCCTTTAGCGTGAATCTCTCTTCCGCTTGGATCAAGATTAAAATTTATTGAATTAAAAAGCACATTTTTTTCTTTTGTTCTGAAAGTGGGAACATTGAGATGCAGTTTTCCTGATTCTATACGGATAGGTTGGTCAATTGTAAAAATGAAGCTGTCACCATTATTAAAAATTGAAGACTTAAGGTAACCAATCCCAAACGACGATGAGTAGAGATCAGACAGAGACTTAATCATGCCAAGCTCATTTTCAATATTATTTGATTTGCCCAAATAAAATGATCCAAAAAATTTACCTCCAAACAAATTAATTGAATCAGAGATACCTACAAATGAAGTGAGTTGATTATTACTGCCATTCAATGCTCCTGACCCACTTAATCCTAAGCTTGCATCATTCTCCCTCATTAATCCCAGTTGAATAAAGGGCATGTTAAATTTAGGCTGCATTTCCATGATTGCAACTGTACTGGAGTTTCTTTCACCAAAAATTTCGTTTGTTTGAAATTTATTTCTTCCTGTTGAAATTGCAACTGCAAAATCGAAGTGTTTATTATTTTTAAACACAGAGCCAAAAGTGGTTCCCGCAGCAGTAAAGTTTAGCCATGGATTACTGAACTTAGATCTTAGGCTATTTTTAACTCTCAACTCGGGATCTTTAAATACTCCCAAGGACCAGCTTCCATTTAGTCCGAAGCTCACAAATGAGTCATTAGAATAATTATATAAGGAAAAAAATTGATTTTTATCTGCTCTTGCATTTAGTAAATGAGATGGCGTAACTAATTCATGTGAAATGTTTTGTGTGCTCATTGAGCCTACCTCGAATTCAATATCCTCTGAATATATTCTTTGAGAAATTGGAGTTTGCATATTACCAAACCCATCCATGTTTATTATTTGATTTCTATAATCAGTGGCAAGACTTTTTAATGATCTTCTAAAAGGTGCATCCAATTCATCAAAAAATATCACTGAATGATTCCCGATGCCATTTAGAATTGCATCGCCAAAAGAGGGGCTTGTTAATTGCATGTTTGAAAAAATTGCTGGGCTCATTGGTCCAGATAAAGTAAGTGACATCATTGCACTGACTTGACCAACAGGTTGTGTTGCCGCATTTAAGTTCATAAGTCCTTGACCATAAATAGCTTTATCTGAATAAATACCATTTTTATTTGCAGTAGCGAAAAGTCTTGTGACAATTTCTTGACTACCAAGTTGTCCTTCAAAATGATCGGCTATGACTGCAAGGCCACCAGATACAAATGGTGCTGCAAAAGATGTGCCGCTGGTAACGGCATAACAAGAATTGTCTTGAATGCAGTTGTTGTAGCTATCATCATTTATATTACCAACATATATTCCGGTATCTGAAGCTGAGGTTGGATAGGCGGCAGTAATGCTTCCACCTGGTGCAGAGATACAATAATCTTGAGCAACACCACATCTGCTTGAGAAATCACTTATTTGTCCATTCTCATTAACGGATGCTACCGCAATTGAATGACCTTGAATTTCAGGAATATAATGAGCCATGCCGGGTAAGAGTTCTGGGCTAGAAAAGTCAACGCCTTGATCTGCATAACCTCCTGCATTACCTGCTGCCCAAACATAAATTGTTTTTTCTGCATCGGGAGTTCCAATCTGTGACATCTCTGTAATAGTGTTCGGAAAAGCATAGCGAACTTGCGCTTCGGTATAGTCAATTATGTTGCCTGAGTAGCCATAACTGTTATTTACAATATCAACTTCTAGATCATTATAAATTTCAAATAGCTGACTAAAAAAATTATCAATTCCAGTAAAATCAGGAGCTCCAGTTACGTTACCAGACCCATCATCATCCCCAAGATCTACTGGATCATAGTCTGGATCTGGTTCAGCAAGCTGAATTGCTACAAATAATACATTCGCATCAAAGGCAACACCGTGCATTGGAGTAAGCTCCAATTTATCTTGCTGACCAGCAGCCACTGAGGCCACCATGGTGCCATGCCTTTTTTGTCTAGTATTTGGAGTGTAATTAGCATAACTCAAAGCGCTATCATCAGATAACCTACTTGCACTAATTTCAACATGCGAATCGTCTAACCCAGAATCAGTAATTCCTATGGTGACACCTGATCCTGTTGCACCTCTGGCATATGCTGAGGAAGCATTGATCATGTTTAAACCCCATTGACTTTGATACTCATAATAACCCTCGAACCTGTCTTTAAGTTGATCAAAAGAAAGGCTGGGAGGAGGAGTTGGCGGAGTTGGAGTCTCAGATACTACGAGGGCATTATTTGAACCACCGCCTCCACCTCCACCACAGGAAACAATTGCAAATAAAGTAAGTGCCAGAGTTCTGTTTTGTTTCATAATAGTTTAGGATGCTTTGAGAAAACCAAATATAAATAATGTCTGACAAATATAACGAAGTTTTTGCAAATCTAACAGCACAAGATCAAATATTTGCCTATGAAGAGGTGGTTCACTCATCTGGAATTACTTATAGAGAATTCAAAAATACTCCAAAAACATTGGCAGGTTTTTTTGAATTTGGCCTGTTATTTCCAGAATGGGAGTTCATTGTTTTTAATGATGAAAGATATAGCTATCAGGATATTCACAAAAAAGCAGCTCAAACTGCTAATGCCCTAAAGCAGGCCGGTGTTCAAAAGGGAGATCGTGTTGCTATATGCATGGCTAATAATCCTGAATATATTATTTTGTTTATGGCTGTGACCTCAATGGGAGCAGTTTGTGTGCTTTTAAATTCTTGGTGGGTTCCTGATGAGGTTATTTATGGGTTAGAGAATTCGCAATCAAAAGTTCTTTTGGCTGATGAGAAAAGACTCAGAGGGCTCGAAAAATTAACTGAATTAAAAAAAATTATTGTAAGGCCTGATAAAAATCCTAACGAATATGAAGAGTTCAATAATTTTATAAACAATCAACCTGATAGTTTTCAAGATTTAAGTCTTGATACCCATGACAACGCCACAATTTTTTATACCTCTGGCTCTACTGGTTACCCTAAAGGAGTGTTATCAAGTCATAGAAATATCCTTGCTACCTTATTTAGCTGGGCCTTGGTCACCACCCTAAAAAGAGAGGTAGAAGATTCTAAGGCTAATTTAGATCAAGATGACTCAAGTCCTAAAAATCAATCAGCAATCCTTCATTGCGTCCCTTTATTTCATGTCACAGGCAGTCACTCAGGTTTTTTGATGAGTATTATTGCAGGAAGAAAGATGGTCATGATGTCTAAGTGGGATCCGGGGGCAGCACTTCAATTAATTCAAGATGAAAAGATTGGCGCAATTACCGGTGTTCCTACTCAAACGTGGGACCTTTTAACTCATCCTGACAGAGATAAATTTGATCTATCAAGTTTTAAAGAATTAAGTGGTGGCGGAGCCCCAAGACCCCCGGAACATGTCAAAAAATTAAAAGATGGCTTTAAAGACAGTCAACCATCCATAGGATATGGATTAACTGAAACTAATGCAGCTGGAACATTGAATTTAGGTAAAGATTATCTTTCTCACCCTGGAAGTTGTGGTAAGGCTGTACCACCGGTAACAGATGTTGCAGTTATTGATGAAAATTGGAATTTTCTTGATGAGGAAAAGGCTGTTGGAGAAATTGTTATTAAAAGCCCAGCCAATATGGTGGGTTACTGGATGAATCAAGAAGCCACCGATGAGGTTTTTAACGATGATGGTTGGTTTAAATCTGGAGATCTGGGGTACATAGATGATGGTTTTGTTTATATTGTAGACAGAGTTAAAGATATGGTAATCAGAGGAGGGGAAAATATTTCGTGTATTGAAGTTGAGACAGCAATTTATGCTCATCCATCTGTGCAAGAAGCGGCAGTATTTGGTATTCCCGAAGAGCGCCTCGGTGAAACATTGTGTGTTGCAATCTGCCTAAAACCTTCAATGGAATTATCAGAACAAGAATTAAAAGATTTTTTACACGACAAACTAGCTGCGTTTAAAATTCCATCATTTATGCAAATAAGCCATGAAGAACTTCCAAGAGTTGCTTCAGGTAAATTCTCTAAAACACAATTGCGCGACATTTTTGTGTTCAATGGTAAGAATTAAGCATAAGCCAATCTTATACTTAAGACATCATAAAAATAAAATTTTATATATTGCGAATTTTATGAATATTTGTAATATTTCTTGACTTTTTCATATTTGTCACATATTGTTCACATAAATGTTACATAAATGTAATAATTGTAACAAGGAGATAAATATGAAAAACTTTAATAAATTAATGCTAGGAGTAATATTCGGTCTTTCAGTGACTGTTTTTGCTGATAATGCTGTATTTTCCAAAGCGCAATCAATTCTAGATAGTGATGCTCCTGAAATAGCTGTTATTTATGATTCGTCATTGGTAGCAAAAATCTGCCCAAAAGGTTCTGCAGGATGTTTCTCTTCAGCAGGCAATGGAAGTATTGTATTATCAGAAGAAATTCCATCACATCACCATGATGTTGTGTTGTTTGGGCTCTTTGCAGACTATATTCAATATGAGGATCATCGAGTGATTGATTCTAATTATACTTGCGATTTAAAAGTACAATTTTTGCAAGATGAGAACGAAACCCATTTAGCAAACCTTTATCAAGGTCAATGTAATACTCTATACAAAGGTCAAATTTTAGTGTCTTTATAATTGATAGTTAAATTAATGAAAAGGCGCTCTATGCGCCTTTTTTTATAAATAAGCTTGCCGTATTCAAGAATACTTTTATTTATTAAGCAAATTGCCCATGAAGAAGTCCCAAGAATTAACTGAAAAAAATTCTTCACGAGACAATTGCGCGACATTTTTGTGATTAATGAGAAAATCAATCATAATTTAATTAACTCTTATGAAAATTTACTGTATAAAGGGGTTCTAATAAAGTAGGTAAATATGTCACATTGCGTTTTAATTATTGAAGACGAACCTGATATTCGAAAAACGATAGATTACAATTTATCTAAAGAGTCTTTTAAAGTAGTTCAGGCACAGTCAATAGCAGAAGGTGAAAAAGCTCTGGCTGCAAATGCAAATAAGATAGATGTAATCATTTTAGATTTAATGTTACCAGATGGTTCAGGTCTTACTTTATGTCGAGATATTAAATCTGATGCTAAAACAAAACATATTCCTGTAATAATCCTAACGGCTAAAACAGAAGAAGTGGATAGAGTCGTCGGTTTTGAATTGGGTGCCGATGACTATGTCACTAAACCCTTTAGTGTTAGAGAATTAATCTTAAGGGTAAAAGCTATCATAAAAAGAGGTACTACTAGTACACAGCAAGAAACTGACAATTCTAATATAGAAGCAGGCGAACTAAAGATGAATTTGGATGCCCACCAAGTATTTGTTGGTGATGAAGAAATCGCTTTAACATCTCTTGAGTTTAGGCTTTTAAAACACCTTCTTGATAGAAGAGGCAGGGTCCAAACAAGAGATCAATTGCTTGAAGAAGTATGGGGTTACAGCTCAGATGTGACAACTAGAACCGTTGATACTCACATTAAACGCTTGCGAGAAAAGCTGCTCGGAGTTGGGAATTGTATCCAGACTATCCGAGGTGTTGGATATCGCTTTACAAGAAGCACTGATTAACTCTTAAAATGGGCATTCGAACCCGAATCTTTACAATTATTTTATCCTGCCTTCTGGTAGGAATTTCTTTAGCTTTTGTAGTAGCAGAAAGAGACCTATCTCTTGGGATTCAAAATCAAATAGAAATTGAGCTATCTCATGAGGCAAAGATTCTTGCAAAAGTTATTGGCTCGCAATCAAGCAATGGAAATTTGATTTTTCTTAAATCCCAAATTGATGAATATTCTGCAGCATCTGAATCAAGAATCACGCTTATTGATAATTCTGGGGTTGTTTTGGTTGATTCCGATGTGACTATGAATGAAGTTCTTGAATTAGACAATCATATGAGTCGACCGGAGGTTGCAAAAGCATTTGAAGCCGGAGAAGGGGCAAGCAAAAGATTCAGTGAGACAACCAATCAAGAAATGCTTTATTTTGCCATTCGTGATTCTTCAAGTGGTGAAGATAGGGTGATAAGAATTTCAGTGCCATATGAGTATTTAGATAACATTTTGGCCTCTTTAGCTAACTCAATTACTTTAATTGTTGTTGTCGGTATTATTGTATCCATATTAGCAAGCTTATTAGCTGGTAATTATATGAGAGCTAGCTTAGTCGATTTGGAAAAAGTAGCATCTGCCATTGGTGAAGGGAGCTTCAAAAAGAAAGATTTAAAATCTTTACCCGTGGAAAGGTCTGATGAAATTGGTTCTGTAGCTAGAGATATTTCTTCGATTTCTACCGATCTTAAAAATCAGATTTCATTGATAACAAAACAGCGCAATCAATTTGGTGCTGTGCTTGATGGACTGGGTGAGGGGATTTTAATGTGTGATCAAGACGGGATCATAAACTTTAGAAATGATTTTTTTCTTCAGATTTTTGGATTCGATGAAATTCTAGACCTATCTATAGATGAGCTCAAAATTCCTGCAGTTTCAAATATGTTCAAAAAAGCCCGAAAAAGAGGAATGTTTAATGATGAATTTGAGATAGAAGACGATGATGATAAAACGCGTTGGATCCTTGCGAGCATGAATAAATCTAAGGCTACCAATGGGATGATTTTGATGGTTCACGATATCACTCAATTGAGACAGATGGATTCAATGCGAAGGGATTTTGTTTCAAATTTATCGCATGAGCTTAGAACCCCAGTAAGTGTAATAAAAGCTAATTCAGAAACTCTTTTGGATGGCGCACTTGATGACAAAAAAGATGCAAAAATTTTTTCAAAAGCTATTTTGCATAATGCAAATAGATTGAGTGAAATGGTTACCTCTTTAATTGATTTATCTAGGATTGAATACGGAGAACTGAAATTAGTCATTAATGACATTGTGTTGAACGATGTTGTTGATTCGGTTCTCTTGGCTTTTAAAAATAAAGCTAAACGAAAAAATATTAATTTAAAATTTGAACGTTCCACCGAGATAAGTGTTAAAGCTGATACTCAGGCAGTTGAAAGAATTTTAAATAATTTACTTGATAATGCCTTTAAATATTCTCCGAATGATTCTGAGGTTGAGCTAAGAATTAGGAAGCAAGGGGAATTTGTTAAAATCTCTGTTCTAGATTCTGGAGAGGGGGTGCCTGATGAGGATCAACGATCTGTGTTTAAAAGATTCTATAGAACTGCAGCAGCACGAGCCAATACTCAGCAAGGCAGTGGACTGGGTCTAGCGATCGTAAGAAATCTTGTAAATAATTTACATGGTGAGGTAGGCGTTGATTCAAGACAAGGAAATGGTTCAGAATTTTGGTTTACCTTGCCTGCATCTTAATTATTGAAATAAAATTTTTGTTACATATCTGTTGCTCAAAGTTTTAAAAGTGTTTTCAAAATGTTTGCTTTAAATCTATAGGAAGTTTTTTTTAGATGTGTTTAATGGATGGATTCTTAAATGGAGAAGTTCATGCTTACAAACAAAAAAATTTTCATAGTTTCATTTTCACTTATATTTTTAGCTTCATGTGGTGGTGGTTCTGATACCAGCATTGCATCTCCTGGTGAGCTATCTCAGGTCGAAGCTCCCACAGCAACTGCCACAACAGTTGCAGTAGGTGGATCGGTTCTTACGGGTAGTTGTCCTGCTGGAACAAATGTATCTACAGACTCTCCAATAGCGGGCAATACCGTATGTGCTATATCCGGGGCTGTTACAGATGATCTTAGTCTCACCAATGATGTGATTTGGAGACTTTTAGGAAAAGTAGAAATCGGAGCTGATGTTGGTGGCGATGGTTCAAAAGCAGGTGGCGACGCTGCAATACTAACAATACCAGCTGGTGTTACTGTAGTTGCTAAAACCACTGATGACTACATTGTTGTTCAAAGAGGTTCTAAAATGGAAGCTTTGGGTACAGCTTCACAACCTATCGTATTTACCCATTCAAGTGTTTTAGATGGATCTATATCAAATGCTGCTTCAGCTCGAGGACTTTGGGGCGGTGTCGTTATCTTAGGAAGAGCACCGATTAACAGATGTTCGAATGCTCTGCGTGGTACAGCAGGTTGTGAGCAACCAGTCGAAGGAAGCACAGATGCCATCATGGGTGGAGCGCTACCTGAAGATGATTCAGGCACTCTCAGGTTTGTAAGAGTTGAGCATGCTGGATATGAGATTTTTCCAGGAAATGAGTTAAACGGTATTACCTTTGGTGCTGTTGGATCAGGTACAACAGTTGATTATGTTCAGGTTCATAACAATGAAGATGATTGCGTTGAGTTTTTTGGCGGTACAGTCAATGTTAAACATCTAGTTTGTACCAATGCAGGTGATGACAATTTAGATATTGATTGGGGTTACACAGGGAAAATGCAATATGTATTGGTGGCTCAATCTACGCTAGATTCTAGAGGTGATCATATTGTTGAATCTGATAATGTTAATAGTGATGCTGCAGTTGGATATTTAACCACTCCTCGCTCTTCTCCAAAAATTGCAAATTTTACCTTTATCTCTAATGGGCAAGATGATGCGATTAAATTAAAAGAAGGAGTTTCTGGAGTCTATATGAACGGCATAGTGTCTGTTCCATCTTCGTCTTCTAAAGCAGCTTTTGAGCATACATTTTTAGAAACCACTCAAGATGCACCTGGTTTTGATAAAGTTGCAACACATTCAGTATTCGTTTCAACTCCAAATAAATATAATGCTGGAGATGATTCTGCAACTGATGCTGAATTGGGAGCTTCAATTGAAGCAAGATCGACAAAGCTTACTTATGGCGATCAAACATTGGTGGGAAGTTACTTCCTTGGTACTAATGAATCAGCGGTGATTTCAGCCCATAATAATGAAGCCGCCGTATGCGCAACTGGAAGTGGGACTGCTCAGACAAATCCTTTGTGTCCAAATGGGACTCAAATAGATTCATTCTTTTCTGCAACAAATTATGTTGGTGCTTTTGCTCCTGGATCAGACGAAGATAATAATTGGGCTGCAGGATGGACCACTGGACTATTCACTCCGCCAGAGTGCCCTTCTGGGACAGTTGAAACTGGAAGCATTGAGGGTAAAAAAGTTTGTACATTAAATGGAACCTATACAACCGATGTGACTCTTCCAAGGGGTAACTACTATGCTTTAGATGGAAAAATTCAAATTGGTAATGACATGGGATCTGATGGTACTAAAGCTGATGGAGCTTCTGCCACCTTAACCATCGAAGCTGGTGTAACAATATTTGGTGATTCAGGCTCTGATTACTTGGTTGTTATGAGAGGCTCAAAAATTAATGCGATTGGAACAAAATCTGCTCCAATCATTATGACAGCAAGAGCTGATGTTATGGGCCAAGTCACTTCTTCCTCAAGAGGATTGTGGGGTGGATTGGTGATCCTTGGTAAAGCTCAATTGAACAAATGCTCATTCGTTAATAGCGTTAGAACACTTCCTTGCGAAAGGGTCGTTGAAGGTTCTGCTGGAGATTACATGGGTGGAGAAATTAATGATGACAACTCTGGTACATTAAAATACCTGAGAGTCCAATATGCTGGGTATGAAATTTTTGAAGGTAATGAGTTAAACGGTATTACTTTTGGAGGTGTTGGAACTGGAACCACTGTTGAATATATCCAAGTTCACAACAACGAAGATGATTGTGTTGAATTCTTTGGTGGAACTGTAAATGTTAAGTATTTAATATGTACAGGTGCTGGCGATGACAACCTTGATATTGATTGGGGTTACAGAGGCAAAATGCAATTTGTAATTGTTAAGCAATCTAGCGATCGTGGTGACCATATTGTAGAATCTGATAATGTTAATAACGATGCTGCAGTTGGGTATCTTACAGAACCAAGATCCCAGCCTCAGATATCTAACTTTACATTTATTTCAAGCGGATTAGACGATGTTATTAAGTTAAAAGAAGGTGTGTCTGGTATTTACAAAAATGGAATAGTTCTTGAGGCCGGTAACAAAAAGGCTTGTCTAGAGCATACAAACATAGAGACCCTTCAAGATGGCGCTTCAACACCAAAAGTAACTTTCAATTCTGTAGCATTTGACTGTAAAGCATTAGGTGCCGCCGGAGATGATTCTGCTACTGCAGCTCAAGTCGCTGCCTTAGCAACCGCTGGGTCTAATAACCTTTACTCTGCAGATTCCGGTGGTGGAGCTTATGTTCCTACCGTTAGCGGTGTCATTAATGGTACAGCTGAGAATGCTGCCACCGTAACGGTTGAAACTGATAGCTTCTTTACAACCACCACTTACATTGGAGCTGTGAAGGATTCTACAGACACTTGGTACAAAGATTGGACTGTGCCTGGGAGCTTGGATTAATAACTATTAGTAATCAACGGAGTTACAAATGAAAAATAAAACTAAACTTAACAAAGGTTTTAGGGCTCTTGCATTACCAGTAGTTGCTTTATCCTTGAGCATACAAGCTCAAGAGCTAGAGGAAGTGGTGGTCAGTGGATCCTTTATTCCTGATGAGAAGAGAGATACAGCAGAAATTAATGTTGTCCTTGATAGCTCAGATATCGAGAGAACAGGCGATGATAATATTGCGGTTGCATTAACTAGGCTTACAGGTTTAAGTTTGGTTAGAGGTAAATATGTTTATGTAAGAGGTTTGGGTGAAAGATATTCATCAGCAACCCTTAACGGCTCATCTTTGCCCAGTCCAGAACCTTTGAAAAGGGTCGTACCCTTAGACATCTTTCCAACCGCAGCTATTGAATCTGCCTTAGTGCAAAAAACTTATTCAGCTGAAATGGCAGGTGAGTTTGGTGGAGGCATGATAGCCATCAAAACTAAAGCGGTACCTTTAGAAAGGGTTTTATCATTGTCATTTTCTTCTGGTTACAATGATGCTACTTCTTTGTCTGATGGTCTTTTGTATGATGGTGGTGGAGATGATGATTTCGGTTACGATGACGGAACCAGAAATTATCCAGCCCTTTTAGGTCAAAGCATTGCTTCAGGCACTAAAGTTGATAGATCTAATTATGCAACTTATGAACTTGCAAATTTTGGACGTGAATTTGAAAACTCAAAACTGTGGGTAATTCAAGAAGGTGACGTTCCAGTTAACAATTCATTTAACTTTACTTATGGCAATGAGTTAGACTGGGATTTAAATTCTGCTCTTGGCCTTAATTCAGCAAAGGCAGGTGTATTCTTTACTGCTGGCATGAAAAGTGATTGGCAAACCCAAGAAGGCTTAAGACAAACCGGTGATTTGCAAGCTCAAGCAGGAGGTGGGACCGACGTTATCCTTGCTGAAAATAAGCAAACTAAGTCAACATCTAACGATGTTAGCACCTATGCAATGGGTGTGTTTGGTATAGAGACTGATGCCACTGAGCTCAAATACACTGGTTTATATATTCATAAAGGAACAAAAAAAGCCAGAATCATTTATGGATTTGATCCTAGTGATGCTCAAGATATCAGAGAAGATTACCTCGCTTTTTTTGAGAGATCACTATTCAATCATCAATTAAATTATTCTCAACTATTTGATAACGGCTCAACTCTTGATGTAAGACTAGCAAATGGTAAAGCAACAAGAGATGCACCATATGAAAGGGAAATATTTTATCAAGATTCATCAGGCGTTGTAGGCACCTCAACTCCTGATTCTTGGTTGTACGACGTGAATACTGGTAAAAATCAAACTCAGTTTAGCAGTGTCGATGACAATGACTTTAATTTTGGATTAGATGTTTCAATTCCCTTGGAATTGGAAACGATGGATATTGAGCTTAAAGCTGGTATTGATTATAGAGATAATAATCGTGATGCTGAAGTTAGAAGTTTCAGATTTAGTCCTGCCGGTGGCCCGCTTCCAGCAGAAGCTCTAAGCCAAAGAGTTGATTATATTTTTGCAGATCAGAACTTTGATCCAAATAGGTTACTTGTAATTGAGAATACTGCATCATCTTCGCCTGCTGGCTATGAGGGTATATTGGAGACTTCAGCAGCATATATTTCAATGGATGCCTTGCTCTCTGAACAAGTTAGATTGTCAGCTGGCGTAAGACAAGAAAACGGTAAACAAGAGATTAATACTTATGATTTATTTACTGGTAAAGATAGCATAGTAGAAAAAACTCTTGATGAGGATTATGCACTTCCAGCTTTTACATTGACTTATCTTCCTGATGGCTCAGAAAATCTTCAAATTAGACTTGGTGTTTCTAAAACGATCGCAAGGCCTACATTCAGAGAATTATCGCCAACCTTATTTATAGATCCAGATACTGATAGGGTTGTGGCCGGTTCTTTGTATTTAGAAAATTCAGAAATTGATAATATAGATCTTAGGGCTGAATATTACTTTGATCTTAACCAATTCCTAACGATCGGTGCTTTTTATAAAGAAATCGATAAGCCTATTGAAGAAACTGTTAATGAAATTGGTGACTTAATAGTTACAACTTTTCAAAATGTTCCAAAAGCAGAGCTTTCGGGTTTTGAATTTGAGTATGAGAGAATCTTTGATGGTTTTGAGTCAGTCTGGGCTTCTTCAAAAGAATTCATGTTAAAAGTTAATTATACTTTTACAGATTCAGAAATTATTATTGGCAGTGGTGATACTTATATTAATTCTGGTGGGGTCGTTACATCTGCAGCCTCACTCTTAGCCAATGGCAGAGATCCCAGGCTCCAGGGCCAAGCAGAGAATATATTCAATCTTCAATTTGGCTATGATGATTATTCAGTTAATTCTCAAGCCACTGTGATTGTTAATTATGTTGATGATAGGGTTAGAGCTAGAGGTTTGGATGTTCTTCCAGATATTATTGAGCAAATCCCACTAACGATTGATTTTGTCTATAGCAGAGAGATGGAGCTTGATTCATCTATGCTAAAGATTTCATTAGAAGTAAGGAACCTTTTAAATGAAGAGTACGAGGCAACAATGGCAAATTCAAATATTTTCTATGATCAATACGAATTAGGGACCTCAATTTCTCTTGGATTTAAACTGAATTTTTAAATCTTAAATTAGAAAAATAAATGAGCTACACTATGTAGCTCATTTTATTTATATGAATATAAATTATCTCTTTATTAAAAAAGCCTTTATTTGTCTAGCGGCTTTATTAGCGGGGTATGTCCTATATTTACTAATTTTATCCTTTGTATCTCGACCTGATGAAATGAATATAGATTTCAGCCCCATTGATGGATCCGCTCAATTCAGCTCTAGTATTGAAGTGAGTCAAATAGAATCGAGACCATCGTCAAATTTTGAATACAAAGTTGTAGGATTCAGAGCTAGCTCTTCAAGAGCTTCAGTAATTGTTGAAAGAAATAACCAAACCTTTGTTGTGCAACAGGGCGCATTATTGGAAAATAAATATAAATTACTCAGTGTGAACAGTGAATATGCTACATTTGAATATAATGGAAATATTTTCCAGCTAAGCACAATTTTAACAGTAGATAATTAAAGTGATGAAAAAAATTAAATCCATAATTTTTATTCCTTTTATTCTTTTATCTATCCAATCTCACGCACAAGAAACTTTCTTACTTAATTACCAAGATGTTGATATAGCAAAAGTTACCCAAGATATTTCTAAATTTTCTAAAAAAACTTTGATACTTGATCCGAGAGTCAAAGGTAGGATTTCAATCTTTTCCGATTCAATTCTCTCGGCCGAGCAAGTGTGGGATGTATATTTAAGAACGATTCAGGTGCACGGCTTTGCAGCTCTTTCAGATGGTGGGGTGGTTAGAATTGTTCCTGAAAATGAGGCAACCAGAGATTCAACTGAGTCTCTTAGTCAGTCTTCAATAGAAACAAAAATATTTACTTTAAAAAATAGAGCGGCAGGAGAAATTCTCAGTCAAATTAAACCTATTACTGGAAGGCAATCTCACCTTTCGAGCATTCCATCCATTAACTCAATTCTTTTGGTTGATAAAAAATCAAACATTGAAAGGATTGCTCAACTGCTTGAGAAAATTGATCAGAATGATAGTGCAGCGATTAAGATTATTAAGTTAAATAATCTTTCGTCAGTTGAAGCGGTAAGGATTCTTGATCGATTAAAAGCGCAAAATAACCCAACTATAAACAACTTTATAGCTGTACCTTTCACCCCATCAAATTCAGTAATTCTATCAGCAGATCAGGTAGTTACCAATAATATTACTGAAACTCTGAATGCGTTGGATAAAGATGCATTAACTGGAGGCTCGATCGCTGTTTTGTATCTTAAATATGCAAAAGCAGAAGAAGTTGCCACTATTATTAACACTGTCTCATCTAGGTTTGCAGGCGATGATAATGAAAAACCAATTGTTACCCATCATCGTGAAACTAATTCATTGATTGTCTCTTCAGAAGAAACAAATCTTGAGGTCATTCGCAATTTGGTATCTAAATTAGATATTAGGAGAGCACAGGTGCTTGTAGAAGCAATCATTGTTGAGCTGTCTGAAACAGCTGCAAAGAGTTTGGGCGTTGAGACAATTTTTGCTGGCGCACAAGATGGCAATGTTCCCGTTGGTATTACCAGATTCCAAAATGGATCGAATCCTGATTTAGTTGCCTTGGCAGGATCATTGATTGAAGATGGTGAAAATGCTACTTTGAGTAATGTTGCATCCTCCTCACTGTTGCAGTCCTCTGGCTTGGTTTCAGGGTTTGGAGATTTAAGCGGTGGAGATAGTTTTGCTGGCATCATAAATGCAGTCGCTGACGACCAAAATTCAGATATCCTTTCAACGCATACAGTTATTGCAATGGATAATGAGCCTGCAAATTTAGTTATAGGCCAAGAGATACCAATTACAACTGGCGAGAGCCTTGGTTCAAATAATGCCAATCCTTTTAGAACTACTTCACGTCAAGAAGTTGGTATAAAACTTTCTATCACGCCACAAATTAATGAAGGCAATTCTGTAATTTTAGAGATAAAACAAGAAGTTTCTGGTGTGGTTGGCCCCTTAACAGGAACAGCGGATCTTATTACAAATAAAAGAAGCATCGAAACAACTGTTTTGGTAGATAACAATCAAATGATAGTTTTAGGAGGTTTAAACGAAGATGATCTTCAGGAAAGCGTCTCTAAAGTTCCTCTGCTTGGCTCCATTCCAGTTTTTGGGAGACTCTTTAGCTCATCTGCTGAATCTAGGGTGCAAAGAAATCTAATGGTATTTTTAAGACCTACAATATTAATGGATTCAGCTGATGTTACTTCTCTTTCAGGAGAAAAATACAATTATATCAATGCTGAAAAAATCATAGGATCATCCAATAAAGATATTTTAGATCTCACTCAATAGTATATGACGAAGAATCAGGCTGTTACCCCAAAGAGTCCCTTACTGCCTTATGAATTTGCAAAAACTCAAAGAGTCATAGCGTTTAAAAAAGATCAACAAGCTCAAGTTATATCAGAGCAACCCCTTTCAAAAGATCTATTTCAAGAGCTCTATCGCTTTCTGACTAATCATTTTAAATCTGAGACATGCTCGCCAACCGAATTTGATCAACTGTTAACAGAGTATTATTCCGCTGATGATGACGGTGCATTGGGTAGTACGAGTCTTTCGGAGGACTTTGATTTGCAATCATTCGCAAATACATTGGCTCCTACTGAGGATTTATTAAGTGGAGCAAATGATGCTCCAATTATCAAACTTATCAATGGAGTTATTAGCCAAGCCATCAAAGAGAGGGCATCAGATATACATTTTGAACCTTATGAAGAAAACTTTATTATCAGGTATAGAGTTGATGGAATTTTGCAACAAGTCTTGACTCATGATTCAAGGCTTTCAGCGCCTATAATTTCGCGCTTAAAAATTATTGCTCGTTTGGATATTGCTGAAAGAAGAAAGCCTCAGGATGGCAGAGTATCCCTATCATTGGGCGCAAAAAAAATTGATGTTCGAGTTTCAACATTGCCATCATCTTATGGCGAAAGAGTTGTTTTAAGGTTATTGGATAAACAGGCGGCGCAAATCAATGTTGGTGATTTGGGTTTGCCAAACTCTATCTTAAGAAACTATAAAAATGCTTTGCAACTTTCAGAAGGTATTATCTTAGTTACCGGCCCAACCGGCTCTGGAAAAACTACAACATTATATTCAGGCCTTCGACATATAAGTGATACTTCACAAAACATCCTTACTGTTGAGGATCCTATTGAATACACTCTGCCAGGAATTGGTCAAACTCAAGTTAATAATAAAGCTGGATATGATTTTGCTTCAGGTCTAAGATCAATTCTGCGTCAAGATCCTGATATAGTCATGGTAGGAGAAATTAGAGATATTGAAACTGCTAAAATTGCTATTCAAGCAAGTTTAACAGGGCATTTAGTTCTCTCTACCATTCATACCAACAGTGCTATTGGCGCTATTGCTAGATTGAGGGACATGGGTATTGAGTCATATCTTTTAGCATCAAGTTTACGAGTGGTTATCGCTCAAAGACTTGTTCGAAGACTGTGTGAAGATTGCAAAACCCCCGTTAAGCCGTCAGCTACAATTCAAAAAGAGTTTCAACTTGATAAAAATGAAAATATTTATCAGGCCGTTGGATGTACAAACTGCAATCACACAGGCTTCAAAGGCAGGATTGCTCTTGCCGAGTGCATTAATATCTCTGATGAATTAAAAGCTCTGATACATGACGAAGCCTCTGAGGCAAAGTTAGCTGAATCAGCTTTTAAAAAAAACCTATCCTTAGACTTATCCTCGTCACAACTTTTACGTGACGGTTTAACTTCATATGAGGAGCTTTTAAGAGCTCAAAACCATCAAGATGCCAACTTATAAATACATTGCAATCAATGAATCTGGAAAAAAAGTTAATGGGATTTTAAGCTCTGAATCAGAACGTGCTGCGAGACAGCAAATCAAAGCATCAAACTTAACACCATTATCTTTAGGTAAAACTAATAGAAATCATTTTTTAAAGGTTAGGGTATCCCAAAAGCAATTACTGTTTGCTACTAGACAAATTGCAACTTTACTTGATTCTAGTATATCCATTGATGAAACTTTAAAATCTATTGCTCTTGAGGTTGAAGATAAGTCTCTTTCTACAGCATTGCATGCAGTAAGAGATGAGATTCTTCAAGGGTCTAGAATTGCTGAAGCAATGTCCTCGCATCCATCCATCTTCAATGAAACCTATAGATCGCTTGTTGCAGCTGGAGATGCTGCAGGGAACCTGCATATTGCTTTTAGCAATCTTGCAGATTATCTTGAAGAATCTGCATTGGTAAGGCAGCAAGTCATTTCAGCATTAGCATATCCTGTGATTTTAATGGTCTTTTCAGTGGGAGTGGTTTTTGCTCTCTTAACATTTGTCATGCCTCAAGTTGTTGATCAATTTGTTCGTGCAGGCACACAACTACCAACTTTGACAGCAGTCTTAATGGGCGTATCAAATTATTCTGTATTAATTCTTCTATCATTTTTTTTGCTGATTTTAGGCGGTTTTTTTTATTACAAACATCTAATTCAAAATGATCAAAAAGCAATCACAATTCATAGAAGATTTTTAAAAATCCCTCTTATTGGCACATTTATATTAAATGCAGAGGTTGAGCGTTTTTCAAGAGTGATGCATCTGATGATGAAGTCAGGTTTAAACTTGGATGTTTCTATGCAGCAAGCCAGCGTTGTCATAGGCAACAAATACATCGCTAAATCTGTTAAAGATGCCAGGGTTGAGTTGGTTGAGGGCAAAGACTTTATTCAATCACTCAGAGAGGCCAGTATTTTTCCATCCCTATTTTTACAACTTCTTTCAAGTGGCTATAAGTCAGGAAATTTAACATTCATGTTTGAAAAAGTAGCACAATATATGAAAGGGGAAATAGAAAGCAAAAGATCAACTGTTTTATCTTTGCTTGAACCTTTGGTTATAATTTTTGGTGGCGGTATTATTTTATTAATTGTTTTAGCAATTTTATTACCCATCATGCAGATGAACAGCATGGCTTTAGGATAGATATGAAAAAAAACAAACCTGGTTTTACGTTAATTGAGCTTATGGCCGTGATAGTCATATTGGGTATTTTAGCCACTATCGTTGCTGTCAATGTCTCACCCTTTTTGCAAAGAGCCAATCTTGAAAAGATGCGCGCAGATCTCTCTCAAATTGAGAAAGCCCTTGAGTTATATAAATTTAACGAGCTAACATACCCCTCAACAGATCAGGGACTTCAAGCATTAATAACCCCCCACAATGAGCTTAAACGTCCTTACTTGTATCCTGAGAATGGGTATATCAATACAACTCCTTTAGATCCATGGGGTCGAGAATATTTATATATTCAACCAGGTCAAAAAACTAAAAAATATGATCTTTATAGTCTTGGTGCAGATGGTTTAGAGGGCGGCTTTGGAGACGATGCCGATATAGGTAATTGGATTTCAGAAAACTAAATTTATCTCAAGGCTTCACTCTTTTAGAACTTTTAGTTGTTTTAATTTTAATGGGCCTTATTTCAACTGTCATTATTACCAATACATCTTTTGTTGATAGGTACCAATCCGATCAAGTGGAGCCCTATAAAGAATTTCTTAACTTTCTTTCTGAAGAAAGCGCCTTAACTAAAAAAACTCTTGCATGGTTCATTGGAGAGAATACTCAAACTATTTATACTCTAAAAAAAAATGAGTGGCAATTGCAGGATTTTGATTCTTCGTACTTCCCAAATATAAGCAATCAAACTCTTTTTAAAGATGCTCGCGGTCAGACACTCTTATTTTCAGATGAAACTAAATTACCTTTTTTAATTTTTTATCCATCTGGTCAATCTTCAGGCGGCGAAATCCATTTTAATGAAGATAACTCAGGAAGAGTGATCATCATAGATGCCTTTGGTAAAGTCATAGACTCTAAAAATAATTATGTTTCTTCAAAAGGGCTTTAGTCTTCTAGAGGTTGGTGTAGCTCTGCTAATTCTTGGCTTGGCAGTCACTTCTATCTTTCAATTTATTTCATCGACTACATTATCTGCTTTTGACTTGGAAGATAGAGCTTATGCAAGACAAATTGCAAACAATAGATTGGCGCTTGTCCAGACACTAGAGCCAATGATTGGAACTAATAAAAGAGATGGTCAAATAGATTTTGGTGGAAAAACTTTTTTTTGGTCGGAAAGAATCAATCAAAGTTCTGATCGGATGAATGAAATTAGAATTTTAGTTGGCAAAAATCAGCAAGCAACATTATATGAATTGAGAGTATTCATTGAAAAAAAATAAGGACCACAAAAAAGGCTTTACTCTAATTGAAGTATTGATATCTATTGTCATTTTGAGCCTCATAGCAGTCATCACATCAAACTTTTTAAAATCTTCAATTCAATCAAGGGATTTAGTGTCAGGAAAATCTCAAGCTATTTATGAATTTAATTTACTGACGAGCACTCTCACTAGTGATCTAATCAATGCGGCAAACATTCCTTTAATAAATTTTAGAGGTGATATGGAAAAGGCTACTTTTATCGGTGGTGCCAACTCTGATAGTTTTTCCTTTATAACCAAAGCCATTACTCAAGATATATCGTCCAAAGACCTAGTAAGGGTTGAATATGTTTTAGAAAATCAATCATTGTTGAGAAGGCAATATTATGCTGCCTCGCCTGCAAATCCCTTGGAATACATTGAAACTATGTTGTTTGAAGATATAGATAATTTTCAATTAGAATTTGCTGACAAAACTCGATGGTTTTATGCATGGCCTCAAGGGCCAATCACCCAAAGACAGATTCCTAACTTAATAAAAGTCTCAATAACCAACAATCAAGATGAATCATTTGTATGGATAGTAAACCCCAATATCAATACTGTCTATGAATAAGCCAGGCGTAGTATTGATTTCAACATTATTAATTGTGATGGTCATGGCTATTATCAGCATTCAGATCAGTAAAAATTTTTTTCTTTCCATTCAACGAGATTCATATATAGATTTTAAGAACCACAGTTTGCAACTCTTGTTGAGCTCAGAGAAAGAAGCCATTGCGTCTATCCAAAAAGAAATTAACTCCTCAAATGAGAAGTTAACGAATAAAGATCCAGTTCTTAATCAGAGCTATTTCTTTGCAAATGAATTAGCCACCATTCAAGTGGACGTTTCCGATGCCTCTAATTGTTTTAACCTAAATAGTATTTTTATTAAAACTGGTGATGGAGTTCAAATCAAAAAAGACAATAAAGAATGGTTAGAGCGTTTATTAAGATTAAAAGGTTTTGATACCCCGGAGACAGAATCATTTATTGATCAATTAATTGACTGGGTTGATCCTGATAATCAGCCATTAAATTTCGGTGCAGAAAACTATTTTTACATTGGGCCCTTATCTCCAATCAATCAATATACTCCTAAAAGATTATTGTCGAATCTTTCAGAGATCAAAAGTTTTCCTGTTTTAGATCAAATGGACTTTAACAAAATATCTAATAATTTATGTGTCTTACCAGGCATTTCAAATCAATTAATGAATGTCAACACATTAAATAATACTCATAAAAATTTAGTAGCATCATTTTTTGATGAAGAAAATTTAGAATTTATTGAAAGCCAGATATTAGATATTCCAGAAAATGGCTATGATTCTGCTAATGAATTTGCTAAGAAAATAACCCAATCTGTCTCTTGGCCATCACAGGTGCTAAGTATTAACTCAAAAACCTTGCTTATATCTACCAAAATATACAATCAAACTTATTCCAATCAACTGGATAGTCTTGTTATATTAGACAATTCTAATTCAGCAAAAGTTTTGAATAGAGATTTTAGCTTCTAATACATATGATCAATTACTTTATTAAATTTGACGATCTAAGCCTATCTACTGTTTGGCTTTTTACATATGACGAGGGTTGTACAAAGCAAGTTAAGAAATACAGTTTAATAGATGCAAAGGAAGCTCTACTTCCTGGCAATAATCTTTATATCATGATCCCTTCTGCACTGTTTGGATTCAAGGTCACTAAAAATGAGATTGGATTAAAAGGTGAAATTTTAAAAGCAAATATTTTTAGCGAGTCTGAGGATGGTCTTATCAGCAATGTTTCAGATCTAAAATTCTTTTCTCATCCTAGTATTAATCTAGCATCTTGGATCGATTGCAGTACCTATGATTCTATTGCCGAGCAATTTAATCAGTTTGAGGGAGATGTTTATTTTTATCCTGAACATTTTTTACTACCCGAGGGAAATAATTCTATTTACATAGCTGAGAATAGTTTCATATGTTCATTTCAAGATTTAACAGGTTTCAGCGGCTCCAATGATTCGCTAGAAGATTACCTTCAAATTTTGGTATCTGCTGGCTTAGATCTAAAAACATTACAAGTTTTAGGTGAATCAGAGCCAGTACTTTTAGATAAATTCAAAGATTTAAATTTTAAAAAAATACAATTTTCTGACTTTCATATTAGTTTTATAAACAGTCTTAAGTTTAGTAATGTAAATTTCTTTAAAAGAAAACTCTCATTTCACTATATCAAACAGAAACTGAAATTTAACTTTTTTGAATTCTGGGCTCTAAATATCTCAGTTCTCATATTTTTAATAGCACCATTAGTTATTTCCTATAATTTAAACTCATCTGTTGATACCTACAAACAAAGCACTGTAAAAATCTTTGAACAACTCAACCCAAATTTTAAAAGATTGGTTAATGCGCGTGCTCAGATTGATGATTTAACAAGAAATATTCCTCAGCAAAATAATATTTCGAAGCAAGATCTTGGTGTGTTGAATTACTTGGATGCATTCAAAGATGATTCAATTCAAAGGATTGCTATTAATCTCATAGATCAAGAAATTATTATTCAGTTGGAGGGGCTACCGCTTTTCAAATTAAATCTATTAAAACAAATATTGAAATCAGAAGAGCTCAATTTCACAGAATCTGATTTGATAGAAAAAGATAAAGCCTTCTTTGGTAACTTACGGGTGCAATATGAAAATTAGCATGCTAGCAGATTTTTGGAATGCTCGTGAGCGAAGAGAGAGATTTTTGCTTCTGACAGTTCTTGCAATTGTTGTATTAGTGTTATTAGGCGCATATATTAATAAAGCATATAGCTCTATTGCCTATCAAAGCAAAGCTTTGGATAGGTCAAAAAATGATTTTTACTATGTGTTTGAAAAAGCTAATAACGCTTTAACTTACCAAAATACGCAACAAATTATTAAACAGACATCTTCTGTCGAAGAGTTCATAAGCTCTCAAGCTCAATCAAGCAAAATTTCTAATCTTAAAATTCATGAAGATACTAATAAAAAGTCTTTCTCTTTCACTCAGCAAAGCATTGAAAATAGCGCTCAATTTTTAGAAAAAATTGCTAGCCATCCAAGTATATTAATTGACTCAATTGATGTTGAATTTTTGGACAATGGACATGAAATTATTTCTGTTTATAGAAGCTTATGAAATAGTAACTTTGCTTGAATATAGTTCGTGGAATAATTTAATAGCGATTGAATCCGAAATGCCCCATTTAGTGGATGTGATTGTTTGAAT
>ERZ802822.424-NODE-424-length-30322-cov-49.463349_pt1 | contig 30322 bp, 23 predicted proteins | sample MGYA00345649_ERZ802822 | MGnify/ENA primary metagenome ERZ802822 (study PRJEB30503, sample SAMEA104212359) | marine metagenome | biome: Westerlies Biome; feature: [SRF] surface water layer (ENVO:00010504) within the epipelagic zone...; material: water...
ATTAAATCTCCCAGAGACTTTATGTCTCCTAAAGAGTCGTCATAGACTATGACGTTGATAGGCAAGATGTGTAAGCGCTGTGAGGCGTTGAGCTAACTTGTACTAATAACTCGTGAGGCTTGATCATGTAACCTTAAGTAAGGTTATAGATTTGAGAAATATTGTAGTGAAAAAATATAAAGTTACATACCAGTTTGCCTGATGACAATAGCAATTTGGAACCACCTGATCCCATCTCGAACTCAGAAGTGAAACGGATTTACGCCAATGGTAGTGCAGGGTCTCCCTGTGTGAGAGTAGGAAATCGTCAGGCTTTTTTCTTTAAAGGCTTTCAGTTTATTCTGAAAGCCTTTTTTTTTATCTGAAGTATAATATTCATATGATTATTGGTCTAACTGGCGGTATTGGTTCTGGAAAATCAGCTGCTGCAAATTTTTTCAAACAATTAGGAATAAATATATTAGATGCAGATAATGCTGCTAAAGATGCATTAAATAAAAAGGCCATTGGATATAAAATGTTTATCAAGGAATTTGGTAATCAATATTTAGATGGACAAAAAAATATTGATAGAAAAAAATTAAGAGAGGACGTTTTTAAAGACCCAAATAAAAAGTTAATTCTTGAGAAAATTGTTCATCCTATTGTTGGTAAAACAATTTTAAACTTTATTAGCAATTCTAATTCTCCTTACACCATAATCATGGTTCCTCTTATCTTTGAAACTAAATCAGAGAATAATTATGACAGAATCCTCACAATTGATTGTGATGAAGAGATTCAAATATCTAGATCAATGCAAAGAGATACCCAAGATGAAGAACAGATTCGTAATATATTGAGTAAACAAGCTTCAAGAGATCAAAGACTTTCTATATCTGATGATATTATTTTAAATAATTCAACCTTGAATAATCTAAAGCAAGAAGTACAAAAAATTCATAAAAAGTATTTAGGATTGGTAAATAATGAGTAGTTGTCCAAGATGTGAAAAACCCACAGATCTTTCTAATAAAAACCTGTACAGACCTTTTTGTTGCGAGAAATGTAAATTAATAGACTTTGGCTCATGGGCAAACGAAGATAATGTTATTTCAAGACCGGCACAATCAGAGGATTTTTACGAAGATTAGTTTTCTATAATTGTACTTAAGTTATTGTCCACTCATTAGAATCAAGTAAAGGCTTAGCTTTTTTATACTTCATTTCCTTGGTTTCGTGGCCATTAGTAATTTTTACAAGTTCATTTCTACCCAATTTTGGTTCATCTCTAGTTACCGTTTGTGGAGTTTGTTGTATTTCTTCTGGTGGTTCATTATTCTCAATGATATTTGAGCTAGGGTCTTCCTTTTCCATTACAAGATTCTCATTTTTCTGCTCAGGTGCAATAGAAGACACATCATCCTCAGATGCTATTTGTAATGAAAAAAGAATTTTTATTGTTCCATTATCTATATCTTCCAGCATAGTTTCGAACATGGAGTAGGCTTCTTTTTTAAATTCATTCTTAGGATTTTTTTGAGCATAAGATCTAAGACCAACACTATTTCTTAGATGATCTATTTCTGCTAAATGTTCTTTCCAATGAACATCGAGAACCTGAAGCATAACTTGTTTCTCTAATGGAATGAGATTATCCCCAACATCTCCGTACTTAGAATTATATTTATTTTTAGCAAGCTCAATAACTTTTAAAGCGATAGTCTCAGGAATAAGTTTTTTATCTAAAGAAATTTCATTTGCAATATTTGTTTGCAAGTCATATGTTTCAATAAGATGTTTTTCTAATTCAGGGCTTCTCCATTGAGATTCAATAGAATCGATAGGTATGTATGTATTTGAAATAATTCCAAATTGATCTTCAATTAAATTTTGAATTGTTTGAGTGATATTATCCTCTTCAAGAAGTTGGTTTCTTAAAGAATATATCGCTTGTCTTTGATCATTAGAGACGTCATCGTATTCTAATAAGTTTTTTCGAGCATCAAAATTTTTGCTTTCAATCCTTTTTTGAGCATTTTCAATACCTCTTGATAGCATCTTATGCTCTATATGATCATCACCCATTCCAATCTTATCAAAAAGAGCTCTTCTACTATCTGAAATAAATAATCTTAAAAGATCATCCTCAAGCGAAAGAAAAAATCTAGAGTAACCAGGATCGCCTTGTCTACCTGACCTGCCTCTAAGTTGATTATCTATTCTTCTTGATTCGTGTCTCTCAGTTCCTAGAATATGTAATCCTCCAGACTCTAATACTCTCTTATTATTTTTTTCCCATTCATCTTGAGATTGCTCTTCCTTTTTACCACCTAAAACAATATCTGTTCCTCTACCCGCCATATTTGTTGCGATGGTTACCATGCCTGGTTTACCGGCGTTGGCAATAATTTCAGCTTCTTTTTCATGATGTTTTGCATTTAATATTTGGTGGGGTATTTTTTTGTTCTTTAAATAAGAGGAAACTTCTTCAGAAGATTCAACTGATACAGTTCCCACCAATATAGGTGAAGATTTTTCTCTTAAAGTCTCTATTTCATCAATCAATGCTTTATATTTTGCTTTTTTTGTAAGGAAAACTAGATCATTTAAATCATCTCTAATCATTGGAACATTAGTTGGAATAATAATCACACTGAGACCATATATTTGACTAAATTCTATAGATTCTGTATCAGCAGTTCCCGTCATACCTGATAAAGTTTTAAATAACCTAAAAAAGTTTTGGAATGTTGTTGAGGCTAGAGTTTGAGATTCTCTTTGAATTGGAACATTCTCTTTGCATTCAAGCGCTTGGTGCACACCTTCACTCATTCTTCTTCCAGGCATAGTTCTTCCTGTATGCTCATCAATTAAAAGCACTTCATTGTTTCTTACAAGATAGTGAACATTTTTCTTAAATAGAAAATTAGCTCTAAGAGTTGCTTGAACAAATTTCATTATCTTAAGATTTGATACGGAATAGAGTCCATCTGATGCACCAATTATTCCAGCATCTTCAAGCAGCTCTTCTACAAGAATATATCCATCATCTGTAAGTTCTACATTTCTATTTTTCTCATCAATAAGATAGTGACCTCTTTCATCATCTGATAAAGGATTGTCTTCATCTTCCTCTCTTTCTTGTTCATATAATTTTGGTATAAATTTTTTAATCTTCTGATACATGTCTGAGCTTTCAGAAGAGGGACCTGAAATAATTAATGGCGTTCTTGCTTCATCTATTAAAATGGAATCGACTTCATCAACAATCGCATAGTCCAACTTACATTGAACTCTTTCATTAATTGAGTGAGCCATATTATCTCTCAAGTAATCAAACCCTAATTCATTATTTGTTGCATAGATAACATCACTTTTGTATGCATTTATCTTTTCTTCTAAGTCTTGATTTGAAATAACAACCCCAACACTAAGCCCAAGGAATTCATAAATAGGCCTCATCCATTCTGCATCTCTTCTTGCTAGGTAATCATTTACAGTAACCAAAATTGCCTTGTTATTTATGGCAGAATTTAAATAAGTTGGAAGTGTCGCAACAAGAGTTTTACCTTCACCTGTTTTCATTTCTGCGATATTACCCTCAGCTAAAGAGATTCCTCCAAGCATTTGAGAGTCAAAGTGCCTAAGACCAAGAGTTCTTTTACTTGCCTCTCTAACCGCAGCAAATGCTAGAGGTAATATCGAATATATATCTTTACCATTATTAAGATATGTTTCTTTTAATTCTGATCGAAGCTCTTTAAAGTAAATATCAGGTTTTTTAGATAGTTCTTCTTCAAGATCATTTGCAACATTGACATGCCGCATCATTGCTTTGATTACTCTATCATTGCTTGAGCCAAAAATTTTTGTAAAAATATTTAACATAACTTATATTTTTTGAAGAAAATTATTATAAATTTTCTTACTCCATATCCCCAAATGGAGGTCTGACATAAGAAATGGGGGCATTTTCTGAGTTTTCAAATTCAACAACTTCATAAGCTTCAGGATCTTCAATAATTTTCCTTAGAAGTTGATTATTTAATGCGTGTCCTGATTTATATCCTGAAAATTCACCAATAAGATTTCCACCTAAGAGATAAAGATCACCTATAGCATCAAGCATTTTATGTTTTACTATTTCATCATTAAATCTAAGACCTTCTTCATTGATAATCTCTTCATCACCAAAAACAATTGCATTTGACACACTGGCACCAAGAGCAAGGTTTCTTGATTTTAAAAGCTCTGCCTCATTAGCTGATCCAAAAGTCCTTGCTCTACAAACTTCTTTCACAAATGATGTTGAAGAGAAATCAATTATGGATTCAGATGGAAGCTTTTTATGCACAGGATGATCAAAATCGACTTTAAAAGAAACTTTGAAACCATTAAAAGGCTTAATGGAGGCATATGCATCATCTCTTGTTACGGTAATTTCTTTTTTAACTTTTATAAACTTTTTCAGAACATTTTGATCTTCAAGTCCAGCAGATTGGATTAAGAAAACAAAAGGGCTTGAGCTACCATCCATAATTGGAACTTCAGGACCGTCTACCTTAATTATACAATTATCAACACCAAGACCTGCAATTGCAGATAAAAGATGCTCTATGGTTGATATCTTTATATTGTCTTTAATTAAGGCCGTGGACAGACTAGTATCACCAACATTTTCAGCAATAGCAGGTATTATTGTCTCCTTACACACATCAGTTCTAATAAAACTTATTCCAGAGCTAGGTGCTGCCGGATGTAACTCCATGTTTATATTCTTTCCAGTATGCAAGCCAATACCAGTCGCTTTGATTGGATTTCTTAATGTTCTTTGTTTTAACATAAGGGACAACTTGGTTTAAATTATATATTTCTTTGCCTATTTGCTTCTGAAAGTATTATCCCAGTTGCAACAGAAACATTAAAGCTTTTAAAAAATTTATTCCCACTCAAATTAATTTTATAGTTACATCTTTCAAGTGTTTTTTCTCTAACACCTGACTCTTCTGAGCCCATTATTATTGCTGAGCCATGATTAAAATTAAATTCAACATGACTATTTTCTGCATGCTCACTTAAACCGTAAATATTAATATTTGCTTTATTTAAAAACTTTAGACAATTAACTAAATTGGTTACATGAAATATTTTAATAACCTCTGCACCACCAACTGAAACTTTATGAGCTATGGCATTAATTGGGGCACATTGATGTTTATTAATTATTAATGCATCTACTCCGATGACAGCTGCTGATCTAATGCATGCGCCAAGGTTTCTAGGATCAATGATGTTATCTAAAATTAGTATCAATGGATCTTTAACATCATTTGAATTAATAAGATTTTTTAAATCCTTAAGGTCTAGTTCAGATTCAGATGAAATAGTTGCTTCAGGTTCTTGTTTAATTTTTTTTGTAATCTCAAATTCTATCTCATTCTTTTCCATTAACTTTATGAGATCATTTATTCTAGTATCGTCTCTATTTGCTGGCAAAAAAACTTTTTTAATCTTGTGAGGGTTGTTAATAATAATACTTTCAAGGCTATGAAAACCTATTCTTAAATCATTTTCTTTCTTTCTCACTTCTTTTTACCTTTAACAATTTTCTCTGGTACAAGAGAAATTTTTCTCTCTTCAGGAGAAACATTAGCTATTGTAACCATAATATTTTGTCCTAGCTTATACACTCTTCCTGTTTTTCTTCCTCTAAGAATATTTGCATCTTTATCATGAAAATATCTGTCTCCAGGTAAATCAGTAACGTGAATTAAACCTGAAACAAAGAAGTTATCTATTTCTGCAAACAAGCCAAAATCAGCCATGCCAGTGACTACAGCATTAAATTGATCACCGACGTGTTTTTTTAAATAATGACAAATCATCTGTTGAGTTACTTGTCTTGATGATTTTTCTGCATTTCTCTCTAGATCTGACATTTCTGAGCATTCTTCTTCAATTTGATCTTTATTAATTTTGAGATCTTTTTTATTTAAAATATTTTTTATTAATCTATGAGTCATTAAATCAGGATATCTTCTTATTGGTGAGGTGAAATGAGAATATCTATCCAACTGAAGCCCAAAGTGCCCAACTTCTTTAGTCGAATATTCAGCTCTTTTTAAACTTTGAAGAACTACTGTTTGAAATATTTTGTTGAGTTGTTGTTTTTTTGCGTGAGATAAGCATTGTTCAACAACACCAAGAGCATCTTTTTTAAATGATTGTGAATAACCTTTAACCGAAAAAAAATTCTTAAGACTTTCTAACTTGAGATTTTCTGGCTCTTCATGAATTCTATAAACACCAAATTTATAATGTTTATTCATAAAGTTTGCTGCACATACGTTCGCAGATAACATAGCTTCTTCTATCATTTGATGAGCAAACAGTTGACTTGGCAAACCTATACTTTCAACTTTTCCTGCATCATTAATTTTTAAGATGGGCTCCTGTCCATTTATCTCTAATGCCTGCCTTTTATTTCTTAATAACAATAATTTTTTAGTAAGGTCCCTTAAGTTATCTATAGAGTCTTTAACGTTTCTACTCATGCTAGGGCTATTATTTTTTAGATATTTTTCAACTTCGTTGTAAGTTGTTCTTTGATGCGACTTAATTCTAGCTTCAAGAAAATTATAGGACTTAAGCTCACCATCAAAATCAAAGTTTATTTCGCAAACTAGAACATTTCTGATCTCATTTGGAACAAGTGAGCATAAGTTATTAGATATTTTTTCAGGCAGCATTGGTATTACTTTAGTAGGAAAATATATGGATGTACCTCTTTTAAATGCTTCATCGTTAATGGCTGTTTTTAATTTAACTATTTCAGCGACATCAGCAATTGCCACACTTAAACAGTAGGATCTTTTATTTATTGAACAGTAAACAGCATCGTCAAAGTCTTTGGCATCAGCACCATCTATTGTTATAAATGGAACCTTTGTAAGATCTTTTCTTGGTAGATTTTTATCTAAACTTATATCTTGAAGTTCTTTTTTGACTTTATCATTCCATTCAAAAGGAATATAGTTTTCTTCAATAACTTGGGTTATTGTGTTTTCAAGCTCATTCATTAAGAGAGTTTAGTTTAAATTCAATAAAAAAGGGCTCTTGCCGCTCGTAAGTTAATAATTTTATTAATGTGTATATTCAAAATTAATACCTAAAATTCTTCCTCTAGGATCGTGAACTCTTGTATCAAAGCTGAAATCTGGAGCATCATAAAGTTTAGGAGCCGATTCATCAAAAATATTACTGGCATATACCTTTATTGCTAGCTCGCCTCTATTGAAAGACATAAGTCTCTTTAAAGAAAGATCAAAAACTAAAAATGAGTCAACTTTATTCTCATATCCATAACTTAATCCAAGACTATTAATAGCTCTTTCATTTGAATAACCATCAACATAGCGAGCGTTTAAATTTAAGTCGTAGTTTTGATACTTCCAATTAGTAAATGCATTAACTCTTTTTTTAGGTAATGAATGTGTATTGGCATCAAAATTGAACTTTCCAACTCTATTTATCATATTTGAAACATTATTAACTCCTAATCCAGGTGTTAAAAACTCATTTAAAGAGGTTCCTTGAAGAGAAAATTTAACTTCCCCATATTTAATATTACTTAATAAAAGAGTTTCATAATTAATATCTACTCCTGATAATTCTGTTCTTTCTTCATTGAAATAAGTGGTTGTAACTCCTATTAGCTCTCCATCATTATTCCTAGTAATGCTGATACCATTTGGGTCTAAACTTAGCATTGCTTGTGCACTTTGAACCTCGATTCGGTCTTTGTAATCTATAGACCAAAAATCAATCGAAATTGTGGAATTAGCTGAATCTAAGATAATTCCAATATTTGTATTAATAGAAGTTGCAGGCTTGAGGTTAGGATTACCTATTTGTGCCTGCCTAACAAAAGGTGAATTTCCACCATAATCTCTAACGCTGCCAAGATTTATATCACTAGAAAACATTTGAGCCATTGATGGCATTGAGAAAGATGAACTTTTTGAAGTTCTTATAGAAATATTTTTAGTTGGTTTATATATGAATGATAATTTGGGATCAAACGATGAATCGTTGCCAAAATCTTCATACCTTCCAGCCATTCTAAAATCTATGTTGTTAGGATATTTTTTCTCAATTTCAAAAAAGCTTGCATGCTTTCTTCTAGATTCATAAACATTTCTTCCGCCTCCAAGGAAAAATAAATCTGCTGTTTTTATTATTTTTCCATTTATATCAAAATCTGCTCTACTCAAATCACTATAAAAAATATTTAGATCTTCTTTATTAAATTGAAAGCCGTATGCAATTTTATAGTCTGTCCAAAAGATAGATCTAAAAATTAAGTCAATACTCTCAAGGCCTGCTTCTTTATTAGATATCTCTGCACCACTAACATAGTCAATTAGCTCTTTGGTGTTTTGTGATGAATCAAAGATATTCCAAAAAACAATATCCCCACCTGTAATACCCATTGAAGTGCCTTTAAGTGATTCTAAAAATTTTGAATCAATAATATCTGGCCTATAGTGATAATTTGAATGATTACTTTTTGTAAAAGAAAATTCTAAATTAGTTTTAGATCCAATGTTTTTATAAATCTTTTGGCTTAGATGGTACTGCTTAATTTCTTTAGGTGAGTTAGGTGAAACATACTCTGACCCAAGAGGGCGCCCATACCAGGTGACAGGAACGTTGAATGGACTTCCTCCTTCTTCTGGTTGTATTTTTCTACCTAGAAAAGGTAATGCTGGATAAGATGGTGATTGTGGATTGTCATTCACATTTACCTCAGATGATATATACGTAAATTGGTAATCAAAATTTTTAAATTGATAATTAATATTAGTATAAATTTTTGCATGATCTTCATCATTAACAATGTTAAATCTATTTCCATACAAGAAGCCACAGGTATTCGGATCTCTTAGAACTCCTCCATTAGATATGCAATTAGGATCAGGAATCTTTTGGCCTTTTTCATAATTACCAGCCCATAAACCAGATTCCACCAAATCATCATCAGCAACTTTAAAGGATCTTCCTAGTCCACTTATAGCAAGTTCAGCAATGCCAGGAATTTCTTTTGCAGGCAAAGGAGATCTATCTAATACATTAATTCCGATTACATAATTTCCTTTTTTAAAAGCAGAACCATACAACACTCCTATAGTGTTGTCATTTTGATCATAATTAGCTGTCTCTTGATGTCCAATTTGAAACTTTAAGCCTTTAAAATCATTATTAGTAATTACATTAATAACACCTGCAACGGCATCAGATCCATATATAGAAGTTGACCCTTCTTTTAAAATCTCTATTTGTTTAAGAGCAATTTCAGGAATTATATTCGCATCGATATAACCTTCGCCATCATTTGAGGGGGTTCCTGCAAAAGTATGCCTTTTCGAATCAATGAGAAGCAAAGTTGAGGCATGATCTAATCCTCTTAAAGTAATTGCTGCCATTCCTTGATCAACTCCATCAAGGGTATTTGACTGAAAGTGAGAACCAGACGAAGAGGAGATGTACTTACTAATTTCAGCAATGCTGGAGATATTAAAGTTCTTATAATCGTCTGCAGATATCAGACTTATTGGTGAAGAATCTATTTCAGAATTTTCGATTAAGGATCCCGTAGTAATTATTTCTTCAATCTCAGCATCAATAGGAATGTGAAATAGTATTAGAACAAATATTATCTTTGTTTTTTGCAGCATGAGTTCCTTTAAGAAAGGAATGATTCTACTAGATAATAAATGGTTTGTAATTTATTATTAAAAAAAAGGGCCCTTAAAAAGGACCCTTTGAATTCTTCAACTGGAAATTACATTTAGTAACTAAAATTAAACTTAATTCCGTAGTTTCTTCCAGGAAGTGGAACTTCATTTTTTACAAATGAAGCATGATTTCTTGCAACTTCATCAAGTAAATTTCTACCAAATAAAGTAACTTTTAAATCGCCTGCGTTATTGATATTAAATCTTTTAGTTAATCTCATATCAAGCATTTGATAAGCTTCTGATGCAGTTTCACCTTCACCAAAATCATTTTGCTTTTCAACATCTTTCATACTGAGTTTAAAGATCGTATCATCCTGTTCGTAAGCTAAAGAATATACATTTCTTGCTGGATTTATTCTTGGAACATTGTGGCCATCTGCAAATTTTGCATTAACAACGTCTCTTCCAAAAGATAAAGTTAATTCACCAGAAGCTAAGCTCATAGTTCTGCCGAACTCAATTTCATATCCATCAAATTCTGCGTCTTCCTGAACATAATCAGCATGAATTAAATTTCCATGTCCATGATCATCGTGCCCATCAGAATCATGATCGTCATCATCGTGATGTTCATCTTCATCATGACCTTCTTCTTCAGCATGATCTTCGTCTTCATCCATTAAAGTAATGTAGTTATCTACATCATTAATGTAAAAACTTGCGTAACCAAAATATTCACCATTTTCATAATTAAAAGTAATATCAAAATTATCTGATGTTTCACTTTTTAGATTAGGATTACCTGTCTCAAGCCTTCCTGTTGCATTGTGAGGACCATTCATAAATAGCTCAATAACTGAAGGAAGCCTTTCAACACTTGCATAACCAATACTCATATTTACAGTATCACTAAGTTCTCTGCCTAAGCTAACTGCAAAACTATTAGTAGATTCATCAATGCTGTAATAATCTTCATCTCCATGATCTTCATCTGTAACGCTTCCAGTTCTTTCGATTTGATCTAGTCTCATACCAAAGTCTACTTTAAATGCTTCAAGATCTTTACTCATGTAATATCCAAGAGTAAATTCTTCATTATTTGCAGGATTCATGAAAGCTTCTTCACCAACTATTGATGAATCTTCATCAACAAAATTGAAAACAACTTTTTGAGTCATATTATCGTTAGAAATATCAAAAATTGCTCCATACTCAGTAGCATTATTTGAAAATACCGTTGGAGCGTGTTCTTCATGCTCTTCCTCTTCTTCATGATCATCATGTCCTTCTTCTTCTGCATGAGCCTCAGTCAAAGAATAGTCAGAATCTCTATAATTGTAAGTAATTGAGTTAACTAAATAACCATTAACGTTATACATACCTTTGATAGAAAAAGTCTCTGAATCTGTTGTAGAAAAAATTCTTTCACCTTCATGCTCATCTTCATCTCCATGATCATCATGACCTTCTTCTTCTTCATGTTCATCACCATGAAAAGGTATCCCATAAAGACTTTCAAGATTATCAAATGAGAAACCAAAATAACCCCAGTCTCCTACTTTTGATATTCCAAACTTTAAAGCCTCAACTGCAAAATCAGAATTATTAATATATCCAAGATTTTCCTCATGATCATCATGACCTTCTTCTTCGTGGTCATCGTGATCCTCCTCTTCCTCATGAATAACAGCTCCAGTAGGTACGTCAAAGTTACCTAATGTTGTGTCTTTATATGCGAAGGTAAAATTGAAACCATTAATATTATTTTTAACATTAAGGAATTGGGAATCTCCATCGTTAACAGATTGAGTTTCAAAACCTAAATCTAATTCGGGACCATCAAAATCAGTTGTTGCAATAGTGTTGTCAACAACATTAATGATACCGCCGATTGTTCCGTTAGCATAAAGCAATGAAGAGGGACCTTTAACGATCTCAATTTGATTAATATCACTAAGATCAACATCATTCAAGTGATCAACTCCAAGGCCAGACACGTCTCTGTTAACCATTCCATTTTTGAGAATTTTAACTCTTGGACCAGACATACCTCTTATTATTGGTTGACCGACTGCAGCACCGTAGTCTGCAATGGATACACCTAAATAACTATCAATTGCGTCACCTAAACTAGTAGTAACGTCATCTGCTATCTCATCACCATCTATAACATATAGAGGGTTTGTAATTTCACTTGTATCAACCAAAGAAGAGGTTACAACGACTTCTTCCATGTTTGCAGCAAGGGATAAATTTGTAAATACGCTAAATGTTAATAGCAAAAATAAATATTTGTTAATATGAACTCCTTATAAAAAATTAAATAAAAAAACTAAAATTTAAATTTTTGGTGGAGCTCTTGATTGAAAGTTAGGAAAGTACGGGGAAAAGTACTCATGTTTGAATTCTTTTAAAACTGTTTGAGATGGAACTTCTTCTTTTGGTTTACAGGATGTATTTGAATCATCAAATGCTTTATTTTCACAAAGCTCACATTCCACCAAATGTTCATCGTGCAAATGATCATGAATTAGAGGATCAGATGAGATTGAAGCAACAAAAATAAACCCTGCTAAAAGGATGAATATATTGTTGTAATTTCTTTTCATATTTGAGTTATGTTTATCTTTTTATTGCTTAGTAAAAAAAACGAGTTTATCACCAGCCACCTCAATCAGTCTAGGCTTAAATTAAAATATAAAATTAAGCATATACCTTAATATGATTTAACATATACTAAATATATGAAAAATATGAATACACTTTTATTCGTGCTTATTCTTTCAGGGGCAGCTTTTGCTTATGCAGATGATGCGCCATATGAATCAACATACAAACCCTTGCCATACACAAATACTATTTTTAGAAATGCAAACATTTACGATGGAGATGGTAACGAGTTTCAAAACACAGATTTATTCATCAGGGATGGAAAAATAATTGCCATTGGTAAAGATTTACCAGGATCTTCCGATTTTATAGAAATAGATGCTTCAAATAAATGGATAACTCCAGGAATAATCGATATTCACTCTCATATGGGCGTTTATCCTGCTCCAAGTGTAAGAACCAGTTCTGACGGTAACGAAGCCACTAGCCCTGTTACTGCTGACGTATGGGCTGAACATTCAATATGGGTTCAAGACCCTCAATTTGCTTTGGCATTAAAAGGCGGTGTTACAACATTTCATGTTTTGCCAGGTTCTGCTAATTTAATTGGTGGAAGAGGGGTTACGGCCAAAAACTTACAAAGAAACACCATAAATTCAATGAAATATCCTAATGCCCCACATTCTTTAAAGATGGCATGTGGAGAAAATCCAAAAAGAGTCTATGGAAATAGGAATCAAGCTCCATCAACACGGATGGGTAACATAGCTGGCTATAGGAAATCATGGATTAGAGCTGAGGCATACTTAAGTCGCTTAGACGAGTATGAAGCCAAATCTGATGAAGCAAAAGAGATTGGATATAAGCCAACTCGAGATCTCGAGCTTGATACTCTTGCTGGTGTCCTTAGAGGAGAAATATTAGTTCATAATCATTGTTATAGAGCAGATGAAATGGCAATGATGATAGATGTTGCTAAAGAATTTAATTATAAAATTACAGCATTCCATCACGCTGTTGAGGCATATAAAATTGCTGATTTACTTGCAGAAAATAATATTTGTGCTGCTTTATGGGCTGATTGGTGGGGTTTCAAGCATGAAGCATATGATATGGTTCAAGCAAATGTTGCAATAGTTGATCAGGCCAAAAATGGAACTGGTTGTGCGATAGTTCATTCAGACAGCGAAATAGGAATTCAACATCTCAATCAAGAGGCATCCAAAGCCCTTTCAGCCGGACTTAAAGCAGGATACGAAATTACTAAAGCTCGAGCAATGAAATGGATTACAAGCAATCCGGCAAAAGCTGCAGGAATATACAATGAGACAGGATCATTAAAAGTAGGTAAGAACGCTGATGTTGTTTTGTGGTCTAAAAATCCTTTCAGTGTCTATGCTCTTGCTGAAAAGGTTTACATAGATGGAGCCATAGCTTTTGATAAAGAAAGTGGATTAGAGCCTAATTCAGATTTTGATACAGGCATACTAAACCCAACGAAAAATAGGATAAACGAGTGATGAAAAATAAAAATTTACTTTTTTTAGCATTCATGATTTTCAATATCAATTTTATTACTGCCCAAAGTATTGTTATTAAAAATGCAACCATATATAACGGCATTGATGATACTCCGTTTTCTGGAAATATACTTATTGAGGATGGTTTAATTAAAAGAGTCTCAGAATCATCATTACAAGCCGATGAAATCCTTGATGTTGGAGGTAAAATCGTTACTCCTGGATTCATTGCCTCTGATACAGAAATAGGAATAGTAGAGATTGGTGCGTTAGATGTTACACGTGATGACGAATCTAATATTTATAGTATTGGATTTAGCATTCATGATGCGTTTAATCCAAATTCAACCCTAATTCCTTGGAATAGAGCAAACGGTATAACCTCTGCGATTACTTTACCAAGAATTACCTCTAGCCCAATTGGAGGGTTAGGATCTTTTTTTGTTTTAGATAGCAACTTAAATATTAGTAGCGAACCCGACATGGTTATGATTGGAAGGATAGGCGGAAGTAGTTCCTCTTCAAGAGCAGAAATGCTTTCTCTGACTGATGATATTTTAGCATTTGCATTTTCTATATCCTCTAGTGATATGAAAACTAATCTAGATATAGACGCACTTATTGACTCTTCTTCTATAGCCAATTTTTTAGAACTTAAAGCAAGAGACGTTAAAGCACTTTATAAACTAATAAATAAAAAGATGCCGATAATAATTAAATCCAATAGGGCATCAGATATTCTGAAACTTATTGAGATGAAAAAGAAATACGATTTGAATTTGATAATAATGGGAGCTCAAGAGGCTTCATTGGTAGCAGATCAATTAGCTGAATCTAAAATACCTTTAATTGTCAATCCTATTAATAACATACCAAATAGCTTTGATGAGTTAGCATCAAATATTAATTTATCAAGCAGGTTAGAAGATGAAGGTATTTTATTAATGTTTAATGCTTCAAGAGATCACAATTATCACTTAATAAGGCAGGGAGCAGGAATAGCTGTAGCTAATGGTATGTCCTATGGAGGAGCTATTAAAGCATTATCAAGCAATGTTGCAACAGCATTTAATATTCAAGACAGAGGCACTATAAAACAAGGAAAAGTTGCTGACTTGATAGTTTGGGAGGCAGATCCACTCGAGCCATCAAGCATGCCAGAAAAAGTATTCATAAATGGTATCGATATGGATCTAACAACTAGATCATCAAGACTAACTGATCGATATACAAAAAACTTGGATAAACCAAATACCTATAGAAATTAAGAATCTGGTGCCGGCACCAAGAGTCGAACTCGGGACCTACTGATTACAAATCAGTTGCTCTACCAACTGAGCTATACCGGCGTGGTGGGAATTCTACAATAATTAAATCTAGCATGGAACATTTAAAACAATATATGTAAAAAAATGAATTTTTTAGATTCTTTTTTATAAGCTTATACTGCAGCCAGTTCCACCTATGCCACAGTAACCATTTGGATTTTTAGCTAAATATTGCTGATGATACTCTTCTGCTAAGTAATATTTTGGACTTATGGCTATCTCTGTGGTTATAGAGCCATAGCTTGCTTCTTTGAGAATCTCTTCATAAATCTTTTTGCTATTTCTGCTTAGATCAATATCTTCTTCTGTGTCACAAAAAATCACTGACCTGTATTGAGTACCTCTATCATTGCCTTGTCGCATTCCTTGAGTAGGGTCATGACATTCCCAAAAAACTTTTAGTAAGTCGTTTAAAAAAATGATACTTGGGTCATATATAACCTCTACAACTTCCACATGGTTTGTATCTTTATAACAAACGTCTTCATAAGTCGGATTCTCAGTATTTCCACCAGAATAGCCAACAGATGTAACCCAAACACCATCAAGTTGCCAAAATTTCTTTTCGACTCCCCAAAAACAACCAGCACCAAAAATTATTCTTTTAAATTTTTCTGGATAATTATTATCAATGGGGTTTTGATTTACAAAATGTTTCATCTTTTAATAAACTCCCTCAATAGATATCTCGCCATATGGATAATTCCTCTCACTGTTATTATTCTCTGATAACAGGTTCATACTACCGTCTTTATTAATTCCGATAAAAGATCCAGAGTCTATGACGATATTATTCTGTTTAATTTTAATATTAGACTTAATATGAATACAGTACTTTTGCCATTTTAAATCCCAATCGACCATTCCGTTATCGATAAAATCAATAAACCGGATTAAGATTGAATTGATGAGTTCATTTCTTCTTAATTTTATATCTTTTGATGAAAGATCGCTCCACCATGACTCTTTTTCTGAAAGATCTAAATTTAAACCAATACCTATAATATTTAATTGCTCATTTCCCATTATTTCTTTCTCTACAAGAATACCTCCAACCTTCTTCTTTAAAAAAATTAAATCATTAGGCCATTTTAAACCAATCACATCCTCATCCAATTCGGCACATATTGATTCCCTGCATATAATTCCAGCTATAAGACTTAATGGATAATTTTTATAAAGTCCTTTAAATGCAATAGACATGTATATATTTCCAGATTTAGGACTTGACCAACTTTTTCCTAGTCTACCTTTACCATGAGTTTGCTCCTCTGAAATAATCACATGAAGCTGTTTTTTTTGATTAATTCTTTTACATTCCTCATTTGTTGAGTCTAATATGTCAAATATATCAAGCTGAATCCTCTCAATAGCAAGATTTTTAAGTATTTTATGTTCCCTTAATGTATTCAATGTAAGAAATTAGTTGACTTAAACTCATTCTAGAACAAAAATAACGGTCTTGAAATGGAGAGGTGGGTGAGTGGTTAATACCAGCAGACTGTAAATCTGCCGCTTCGGCTACGTAGGTTCGAATCCTACCCTCTCCACCACATTATTTTCTGAGTTAAATCCAATAAAAAATAATCTAATATTTATGTTACAAAAAGGTTGAGTTTATAACATTTTAAGGGGATAATACGCCACCTAAAAATGGGTGCTAGTTATCCGAGCTCATATAGCTCAGTGGTAGAGCACTTGCTTGGTAAGTAAGAGGTCACCGGTTCAAGTCCGGTTATGAGCTCCATTTTTGGCATAAATAATTATTTCAGAGAGGCATAAAAGATGGCAAGAGAAAAATTTGAAAGAACGTTACCCCATGTAAACGTTGGAACAGTTGGCCACGTTGATCATGGTAAAACCACACTTACTGCTGCGTTAACAAAAGTAGCTGCTGAAGTTTTCGGTGGAGACGCTGTGGACTTTGCAAATATTGATAACGCTCCAGAAGAAAGAGAGAGAGGCATAACAATTGCTACATCTCACGTTGAATATGTATCAACTGCACGTCATTACGCTCACGTTGATTGTCCTGGTCACGCAGATTATGTTAAAAACATGATTACTGGTGCTGCTCAAATGGATGGTGCCATATTAGTAGTAAGTGCAGCAGATGGTCCTATGCCTCAAACTAGAGAGCATATTCTTCTTGCAAGACAAGTCGGTGTTCCATATATCGTTGTTTACATGAATAAAGCTGATCAAAACGATGATCCAGAGATGATTGAGCTTGTTGAAATGGAAATTAGAGAGCTTTTAAATGAGTATGATTTCCCAGGAGATGATACTCCTATCATTATAGGTAGTGCATTAAAAGCACTAGAAGGTGACACATCTGATATTGGAGTTCCATCAGTTCAAAAACTAATTGAAACTCTTGATACATATGTACCTGAGCCAGAGAGACCAGTTGACGGCGCTTTCTTAATGCCTATTGAAGATGTTTTCACAATCTCAGGAAGAGGTACTGTTGTAACAGGTAGAATCGAAACTGGTATTGTTAATACTGGTGATCCTCTAGAAATTGTTGGTATTAAAGATACTTCAAGCACAACATGTACTGGTGTTGAAATGTTTAGAAAATCACTCGATGAAGGGCGTGCAGGAGAAAATTGCGGTGTTCTTTTAAGAGGTGTTGAAAGAGAAGCTGTTGAAAGAGGACAGGTGCTTTCTAAACCTGGTGCAATATCACCACATACAAAGTTTGAAGCTGAAATATACGTTTTAAGTAAAGACGAAGGTGGAAGACATACACCTTTCATGAATAACTACAGACCTCAGTTTTATTTCAGAACAACTGACGTAACTGGAGCTTGTGAGCTTCCAAGTGGAACTGAAATGGTTATGCCGGGCGACAACATAAAAATGAATGTTGAGTTAATTGCCCCTATTGCAATGGACGAAGGTCTTAAGTTTGCTATTAGAGAAGGCGGAAGAACAGTTGGTGCTGGCGTAGTATCAAAAATTATTGAGTAATAAATGACTTTTTAGCCGAGGCCAATGTGTCTCGGCTTATTTGTCTCTGAAGAATATGAAAATTTGTTTTAGGCCAGTAGCTCAATTGGTAGAGTACCGGTCTCCAAAACCGGGGGTTGTGGGTTCGAGACCCTCCTGGCCTGCCAAGTTTAACTTGCTGCCAAACTAAGGAAATATATGGCTAAAGGAACAGCTTCAAAATCAGTAGATAACCTTAAGTGGTTAATTGCTTTTTTAGTTTTTGGTACAGCTGTAGTTGGCAATAGCTACTTTGCAGAAATAGCTTTCTTATACAGAGTACTTGCAGTAGTTTTTCTATTTATTATTGGCTTAGTTGTAATATCAACCACTAGTTTTGGTTCAAATGCAATCAAGCTAATGAGAGAGTCAAGAACAGAAATTAGAAGAGTTGTTTGGCCAACAAGAGTTGAAACAACTCAAACATTTTTAGTAGTTTTTGCCTCTATTATAGTTTTGTGTTTAATGTTTTGGGGTCTTGAATCATTACTTAGCTTCTTAACTAAATTGGTACTAGGGTAAATTATGGATTGGTACGTAATACAAGCATACTCTGGATACGAACAGAAGGTAAAAATTGCTCTTGAAGAAAAGATTCAGCTAAACAATCTATCTGAAAAATTCGGTGAAATATTAATACCAACAGAGCAAATTGTAGAATTGAAAGCTGGTAATAAAAAGACAACTGAAAGAAAGTTTTTTCCAGGCTATATCTTAATTCAAATGTTATTAGAAGATGATTCATGGCAGCTTGTTCAATCAACTCCAAGAGTTTCTGGGTTTGTAGGTGGAACTAAGGATAGACCTTTGCCAATATCAGAAGAGGATGTAAACAATATAATTAACAGAATTGAAGTTGGAGAGGATGCACCAGCACCAAAAACAATATATGAACCAGGCGAAGTAATTAGAGTCTGTGACGGTCCTTTCAATGATTTTAACGGTGTTGTTGAAAATGTAGATTATGAAAGAAATATGGTTAAAGTTTCCGTTCAAATTCTTGGAAGAGCAACACCAGTTGATCTTGAGTTTATGCAAATAGAGAAAACATAATGGCAAAAAAAGTAGCAAATATTCTTAAATTACAAATTCCTGCAGCTGGAGCTAATCCAAGTCCACCTGTTGGTCCTGCCTTAGGTCAAGTTGGTGTAAATATTATGGATTTTTGTAATGCTTTTAATGCTGAGACTCAAAATGCTGAGAAAGGAATGCCTCTGCCAGTTGTTATAACGGTTTATGAAGATAAATCATTTACTTTTGTTGTAAAAACGCCTCCAGCAGCAGTATTAATTAGAAAAGCTCTAGGTATAGCAAAAGGAAGTGGCGAACCAAATAGGGAAAAAGTTGGAAAGTTAACACGAGCACAATTAGAAGATATTGCTAAACAAAAAGAACCAGACCTTAATTCAAATGATATGGATGCTGCGGTGCTAATTATTGCTGGAACAGCAAGAAGTATGGGAGTTGAAACAGATCTATGAGCAAAGTAACAAAAAAACAAAAAATTATTCTCGAAAAGGTTGATCCTGAGAATACATATTCTCTTGCAGATGCATTAGAAATTATTCAATCTGTGAAATCTGATAAATTTGAAGAATCTATTGATATAGCCATCAGATTAGGAGTTGATCCTAATAAATCAGATCAAAACGTAAGAGGTGCAGTCACATTGCCAAATAGTTTAGGTAAACAAGTTACTGTTGCTGTTTTTGCAGATGGAGATCAGGCAGATGCTGCAAAGTCTGCAGGAGCTGAGCATATTGGAATGGATGAGCTAGCTGAAAAATTCACTAAAGAAGAAATAAATGTGGATGTTGTGATTTCAACCAATGCTGCTATGAAGGTTGTTGGTAAATTAGGACAAGTTCTTGGGCCAAAAGGATTAATGCCAAATCCTAAGACTGGAACTGTATCGGATGATGTTGAGGCTGCTGTAAAAAATGTTAAAGCAGGTCAAGTAAGATTTAGAACTGATAAAAATGGAATTATTCATGGAAGTATTGGCAAAGTGTCTTTTGATGCTGAAAAGTTGCAATCAAATGCAACAGCTTTACTTGATGAAATTAAAAAATTAAAACCAGCATCTGCTAAAGGTGTTTATATCGGAAATATTGCTCTTAGTAGCACTATGGGACCAGGTATAAAGATTAATTCAGCAGAGTTGGTATAAGTTTTAGCTCCTTAAGAAATTATTGAGCTAGATAGTTGCGTTTACGCAGCCGTCAAAGACCGTAGGTGTCGAAAGACTTAATTTCCTACGTAGGTGGTGTTCAAATTGTAATTTTGCAATTTGTCGCCGAAAGGCCGAAAGGCTTAAACAGGAGAATTGCTGTGGCGTTATCGAAAAGTGAAAAGGAAAGAATAGTTGGGGAAGTTAAAGAGGTTGCATCTAATGCATCATCTTTAGTAATTTCAGATGCTAGAGGCCTAAAGGTTTCTGAATTGTCTGAAGTAAGACAAAAAGCTACTCAGTCTGGAATTCATATCCAAATAATCAAGAACTCGCTTGCTAAGTTAGCATTTGAAGGAACTGATTTTGGTTGTTCTGACGAAGTTTTAGTTGGCCCATCTTTATTTGCTTTTTCTTTTGAAGAGCCAGGTGCAGCGGCAAAATTGCTTAAAACATATGCTAAAAATTTTGATAATTTAGATATCAAAGCTTTAGTGGTTGAAGGGCAATTACTTGATGGAGGCCAAATAGATATTCTTGCTAGCCTACCATCTAAAGATGAGGCTTATGGTCTTATTGCTAATGTTCTACAGGCCCCAGTTGGTAAATTTGCTACTTTATTAAATGAAGTACCAAGTAAGTTAGCTAGAGTTTTATCAGCAGTTCACGACAAAAAACAGGCAACAGCCTAAATTATAAGGAGAATTAGAATGGCAACTAGTAAAGAAGATATTTTAAAAGCAATTGAAGAAATGTCAGTAATGGATCTCGTAGATCTTATTTCAGATATAGAAGAAAAGTTTGGTGTAACAGCAGCAGCAGCAGTTGCAGCAGCACCGGCAGCAGCCGGCGGTGGCGACGCTCCAGCAGCAGAAGAAAAAGATGCTTTTGATGTTGTATTAAGTGCAGTAGGTGATCAAAAAGTCCAAGTTATCAAAGCTGTAAGAGCTATAACAGGACTTGGATTAAAAGAAGCTAAAGATATGGTTGATGGAGCTCCAAGTACTGTTAAAGAAGGCGCAAGCAAAGATGATGCGGAAGCAATGCTTGCTCAGTTAACTGAAGCAGGAGCAACAGCTGAACTTAAGTAGAACATTAGTAATATAAATAAAAAATAAAAAGGGCGCACATATGTCATACAGCTATACAGAAAAGAAAAGAATTAGAAAAAACTTTGGTACTTTTGCTAAGGTTATGGATCTTCCTAATCTTATTGAAACACAAACTAAATCTTATTCTGAATTTCTACAAGCTGATGTGGCTCCTGAGGCACGAAAAAAACAGGGACTTGAAGAAGTATTTCAATCTTTATTTCCTATAAAAAGTGTTTCAGGAAATGCTGCTCTTGAATATGTTTCATATGAGCTTGGAAAAAATACCTATGATGTTCAAGAGTGTTTAATTCAAGGCTTGTCTTATTCTGCTCCACTAAGAATCAAGGTAAAGCTTGTTTTGTATGATCGAGAAACAAATTTTAAAGAAGTAAAAGATATTAAAGAAGGAGAAGTCTTTATGGGAGAAGTTCCATTAATGACTTCCGATGCATCTTTTGTTGTTAACGGAACAGAAAGAGTTGTTGTGTCTCAACTTCATAGATCGCCTGGTGTTTTTTATGATCATGACAAAGGAAAAACTCATTCTTCTGGAAAAGTTTTATATTCGGCAAGAATAATACCTTATAGAGGATCATGGTTAGATTTTGAATTTGATCCTAAAGATATACTCTTTAGCAGAATAGATAGAAGAAGAAAAATTCCAGCTACTATTATGCTCAGAGCTTTAGATATGGGCACCGAAGAAATACTTTCAGAGTTTTATGATGAAGATACTTTCTCATTAGAAAAAAATTCTGTAAAAATAGCTCTTATTCCTGAAAGGTTAAGGGGTGAAACTCTTCCAGTAGCAATAAAAGTAAAAAGCAAAGTTTATGTAGAGGCAGGCAAAAGAATAACTGCTCGACATATCAAAGAACTAACTAATGCTAAGGTAAGTGAAATTACTTTAGCTGAGGAATTTTTGATAGGAAAAGTTTTATCAAAAGATATCTTTAATAAAGAAACTGGTGAAGTGCTTCACGGTGCTAACACTGAAATTGATATGGCTGTTTTAGAATCATTAAAAGAAAATGACATCAATGAAATAACATGCCTATTTATAAATGAACTTGATAAAGGACCATATATTTCAAATACGTTAAGAGCTGATCCTACTTCCAACAGGTTGGAGGCTTTAGTAGAGATATATAGAATGATGAGACCTGGCGAGCCGCCAACAAAAGATTCAGCAGAAACACTTTTTAATAATCTATTCTTTAATGATGAGAGATATGATCTATCTGAAGTTGGAAGAATGAAGTTCAACAGGCGATTAAAACTAGACTCTAAAAAAGAAAATCCAAATATTCTTGATAAAGAAGACATCATTGAAGTCATGAAAGGTATTGTTAATATCAGAGACGGTCATGATATTGTTGATGATATTGATCATCTTGGTAATAGAAGGGTTAGATCTGTAGGTGAAATGACTGCAAATCAATTTAGAGTTGGTCTAATTAGGGTTGAAAGGGCTGTAAGAGAAAGATTAAGTATGGCAGAGGCTGATGAACTAGGTCCGCAAGATCTTATTAATGCAAAGCCTGTAACTGCAGCAATTAAAGAGTTTTTTGGATCAAGCCAATTATCACAATTTATGGATCAAAATAATCCGTTATCAGAGATCACTCATAAAAGGAGAGTATCTGCTTTAGGACCAGGTGGTTTAACAAGAGAACGTGCTGGGTTTGAAGTCAGAGATGTACATCCAACTCATTATGGAAGGGTTTGTCCTATTGAAACACCTGAAGGGCCAAACATTGGATTAATCAATTCATTTGCTTCTTACTCAAGAACAAATCAATACGGGTTTATAGAAACTCCATACCGAAAAGTTGTGAATGGAAAAGTTACCGACGAAATTATGTACTTATCTGCTATTGATGAGGCCGAGCATGTTATAGCTCAGGCCAATGTATCGCTTGATAAAAGTAATAGGTTTGTTGACGATTTAGTTGCAGTAAGACATGCGAGTGAATTTGAATTAATGTCTCCGGATAGAGTTGATTTAATGGATGTTTCTCCTCAACAAGTTGTGTCCGTTGCTGCTTCATTGATACCTTTTTTAGAGCATGATGATGCTAACAGAGCCTTAATGGGATCAAATATGCAACGTCAAGCTGTTCCAGTTCTAAGAGCCGAAAAGCCATTAGTTGGCACTGGCTTAGAATCAGTAGTAGCAAGAGACTCAGGTGTTTGTATTGTTGCTAAAAACCCAGGTGTTGTTGAAAATGTAGATGCTTCAAGAATTGTTGTGAGAGTAACTGATAAAAAATCTAAATCAGCATCTGATGTCTACAACTTAGTAAAGTACACAAGATCAAATCAAAATACATGCATTAATCAAAGACCAATAGTTAAAATAGGAGATGTTATTAAAGCTGGTGATGTTTTAGCTGACGGTCCGTCAATAGATAATGGAGAGTTAGCTTTAGGACAAAATATTCGTATAGCATTTATGCCTTGGAATGGTTATAACTTTGAAGATTCAATTTTAATTTCTGAAAAAGTTGCAAGAGAAGATAGATTTACTTCTATTCATATTCAAGAAATTGTTTGCGTTGCTAGGGACACTAAATTAGGTTCTGAAGAAATTACTGCAGATATTCCAAATGTAGGTGAGGGCTCACTTAATAAGCTTGATGATTGTGGAATAGTATATGTTGGTGCTGAGGTAGTTCCTGGTGATATCTTAGTAGGAAAAATAACACCTAAGGGCGAAACTCAACTTTCACCAGAAGAAAAACTATTAAGAGCTATATTTGGTGAAAAAGCATCAGATGTGAAAGATACATCACAAAGATCAAGCTCTAAAGGAACAGTAATCGGTGTAGAAGTCTTTACTAGAGATGGTGTTGAAAAAGATGAGAGGACTCAAGCTATTGAACAAGACCATCTTGATGAATCAAAAAAAGATGCGGATGACGAAGTTTTTGTTGTTGAAAGAGCTACCAAAACAAGACTTTGTGAATTACTTAAAGGAAAGAAAGCTATAAAAGGTAATGGTATTAAAAAAGGTGAATTACTTACCCAAGAAAAACTAGAGTCGATGGATCTTAATGATATTTTTTCTATAAGAACAGACACAGATAATACTAATGACGTAATTGAAGATACTGAAAAAAGTTATAAAGATTATGTTAAAGACATAAAAACAAGATTTGAAGAAAAGAAAGCTAAGATCATTAGAGGTCATGATTTGGCACCTGGTGTTATAAAGATAGTAAAAGTTTATTTGGCAATAAAAAGAAGAATACAGCCAGGTGATAAGATGGCAGGTCGTCACGGTAACAAAGGTGTTATATCTGAAATTATGCCGGTAGAAGATATGCCGTATGACTCAGACGGAAACCCTGTTGATATCGTTTTGAATCCACTAGGCGTTCCTTCAAGAATGAACGTTGGACAAATTCTTGAAACTCATATGGGTTGCGCTGCAAAAGGCATTGGTCAAAAAATTGACTCAATGTTAAAAGCTAATGCTAAACCGGCAGAGCTTAAAGAGTATCTTGATAAGCTTTATAACAAGAATGCTGCTAATAAAGAAGATATAAATTCTTTTAATAATAGTGAAATACTTGAGCTAGCAAATAATCTTAAAGATGGATTACCAATTGCAACTCCGGTATTTGATGGAGCAAAAGAGAGTGAGGTTAAAGAATTACTCAAACTTGCAGATCTTCCTGAGTCTGGTCAATTCACATTATATGATGGCAGAACAGGGTCTAAATTTGATAGGCCTGTAACAGTTGGTTATATGTATATTATTAAACTAAATCACTTAGTTGATGACAAAATGCATGCAAGATCAACGGGCTCATATAGTTTAGTTACTCAGCAACCATTAGGTGGTAAAGCCCAATTTGGCGGACAAAGATTTGGTGAAATGGAAGTCTGGGCTCTTGAGGCTTACGGAGCTTCATACACTCTTCAAGAAATGTTAACAGTCAAATCTGATGATGTTTCAGGAAGAACTAAGATGTATAAAAATATTGTAGATGGAAGTTATGAAATGGATGCGAATATACCTGAGTCATTTAATGTTCTTAGTAAAGAAATTAAATCACTTGGAATTAACCTCGAATTAGATTCAGAAAACTAGGAGATAAAATTGAGAGACTTATTAAATCACTTAAAAACAGGGCAGGATGATTTCACAACCATTTCTGCAGGACTAGCTTCTCCTCAAGTAATCAAATCTTGGTCTTTTGGTGAAGTAAAAAAACCTGAAACTATTAACTACAGAACTTTTAAACCAGAAAGAGATGGCTTGTTTTGCGCAAAAATATTTGGTCCTATAAAAGACTATGAATGTATTTGTGGAAAATACAAAAGAATGAAGCATAGAGGCGTTGTCTGTGAGAAATGTGGTGTTGAAGTAACTCTTGCTAAAGTTAGAAGAGAAAGAATGGGTCATATCGATCTTGCTGCGCCAGTTGCACATATATGGTTTCTTAAATCTCTTCCATCACGAATAGGACTTTTACTTAATACAACTTTAAGAGAAATTGAAAGAGTATTATATTTCGAAAGCTATATTGTTACTGATCCTGGATTAACTGAGCTTGAGAAGGGACAAATTCTAACCGAAGAAGAGTGGGTAGAAAAATATGAAGAATTTGGAGACGAGTTTCAGGCTGGAATGGGTGCTGAAGCAGTTCAAATTCTTCTTGAAGAGCTTGATATTAATGAAGAAATAAGAATTATAAGAGAAGAAATTCCTCAAACGAACTCTGAAACAAAACTAAAGAAACTTTCTAAGCGTTTGAAGCTTCTAGAAGCTTTTAATGATTCTGGTAATAGACCTGAATGGATGATTATGAACGTACTTCCGGTTTTACCGCCAGACTTAAGACCTTTAGTTCCGCTTGAGGGTGGAAGATTTGCAACTTCTGATCTTAATGACTTATATAGAAGAGTTATAAACAGAAATAATAGGTTAAAAAGACTATTAGAATTAAGTGCGCCTGAAATTATAGTTAGAAATGAAAAAAGAATGCTTCAAGAATCTGTAGATGCATTACTTGATAACGGAAGAAGAGGAAGAGTGATTACTGGTACCAATAAGCGCCCATTAAAATCTCTTGCTGACATGATTAAAGGTAAAGGTGGAAGATTTAGACAAAATCTACTAGGAAAAAGGGTTGATTATTCAGGTAGATCAGTAATTGTATCTGGGCCAAATCTTAAATTGCATCAGTGCGGACTTCCAAAAAAGATGGCTCTTGAACTCTTCAAACCATTTGTTTATGGAAAGTTAGAACAAAGAGAACTAGCAACAACTATTAAAGCTGCTAAAAAATTAGTTGAGAGAGAAACTCCAGAGGTTTGGGAAGTTCTTGAAGATGTCATAAGAGAACATCCAGTTATGCTTAACAGAGCACCAACTCTTCACAGACTTGGCTTACAAGCATTTGAACCAAAACTTATCGAAGGTAAAGCTATTCAATTACATCCCCTAGTTTGTGTTGCATTTAATGCAGACTTTGATGGAGATCAAATGGCAGTTCACGTCCCCCTAACATTAGAAGCTCAGCTAGAAGCTAGAGCATTAATGATGTCAACAAACAATATTCTTTCACCTGCAGACGGAGCTCCAATTATTAACCCAACGCAAGATGTTGTTTTAGGTTTATATTATATGACTAGAGATAATGCTAATGCTTCTGGTATTGGAAGAGTATTCAGTGACCCTGATGAAGTTCTAAGAGCATATGAAACAGAAACCCTTGACGTTCATTCTGCAATCAAAGTTAGGATTACAAATGATGATGGAGATAAATCCATTCATGAAACTACAGTTGGTAGAGTTTTAATATGGAGAATTACGCCTAACGAAGTTGGTTTTGATAATATTAATAAAGTTTTGAACAAGAAACTTATATCAAAACTTGTTGATATATCTTACAGAAAAGCTGGTCTTAAAAAGACAGTTATTTTTGCTGACCAACTTATGTATTTAGGTTTTGACTTTTCAACTAGATCTGGATCATCTATTGGTGTGAATGATTTTGTTATACCAGAAGAAAAAGCAAAAATTATTGATGACTCAGAAAAAGAAGTTAAAGCAATTGAGAAACAATTCGATTCAGGTCTTGTTACCAGAGGCGAGAGATACAACAAAGTTATTGATATTTGGTCTAGAGCTAATGAACAGGTAGCTAAAGCTATGATGGAAAAAATTAGTACAGAAAAAGCTCAAACACCTGATGGTAAGGAAGTTGATCAATCTTCATTTAACTCTGTATATATTTATGCTGATTCAGGTGCAAGGGGATCTCCAGCACAGATAAGGCAGCTTTCAGGTATGAGAGGATTAATGTCTAAGCCAGATGGCTCAATTATCGAAACACCTATTACTGCAAATTTTAGAGAAGGTCTGTCAGTCCTTCAATACTTTATTTCTACTCATGGAGCTAGGAAAGGTTTAGCAGATACAGCTTTAAAGACAGCCAACTCTGGATATTTAACTAGAAGGCTTTGTGATGTCTCAATGGATTCTGTTATCAATATAGATGATTGTGGAACAGAACAATCAATTACAGTTACTTCAATTATTGATGGTGGTGAAATCATTCAACCTTTAACAGATAGAATCCTTGGAAGAGTTATTGCAGAACCTATTTTGGATAGTGATGGTAATGAACTTTTTGCAAAAGACACTATGCTAGACGAAGACGCTGTCGATAGTATTGAATCTTTAAATTTAGCCTCGTTAAAAGTAAGGTCTCCTATGACTTGCGAAGCTTCTATAGGAGTCTGTTCTAAATGTTATGGAAGAGATCTAGCACGCGGTCACTTAGTACATCGTGGCGAAGCTGTTGGTGTGGTAGCAGCTCAATCTATTGGTGAGCCAGGAACACAGCTAACTATGCGTACTTTCCATATTGGAGGAGCTGCTTCAAGTTCTTCAGAAGATAATGCAATCTATAACAAAAATGTTGGTATGGTTTCATTTTCAGATGATATAAAGACTGTAACTAATAAAGACAAACTAGAAGTTGTTGTTTCTAGAAATGCAGAAGCAACTATTACTGAGCCAAGTGGAAAAATTACAGAGCAATACAAAGTTCCTTATGGTGCCACTTTAGAGGTTAAAAATGAATCAGATCTTGAAGCTGGAACAAAAGTAGCCACATGGGACCCATATACCAGACCAATCATTGCTGAGGTTTCTGGAAAAGTTAAATTTATAGATATAGAAGATGGCGTAACTGTCAGAGAACAAATGGATGATTTAACAGGTCTGTCCAGTATTGAAATTATTGATTTATCTGATCGACCAACTGCTGGTAGAGACTTATCTCCAAAAGTTGCTATACAAGATTCCAAAGGAAAAACTTTATTAATAGGTGATTTTAAGGCCCCTGCTGAGTATCCTCTTCCAGCTGGTGGACTTGTAAATATAGCTAATGGTCAAAAAATAACAGCTGGTGAAGTTATTGCTAGAATGCCATTAGTTGCTTCAAAAACTAAGGATATTACTGGTGGTCTTCCAAGAGTTGCTGATCTTTTCGAAGCAAGAAAACCAAAAGATGCTGCAGTTTTATCTGAAGAAACTGGAATCATTTCATTTGGTAAAGAAACCAAAGGAAAGGTGAGATTAGTTATTACTCCAGAAGGAGCAACAAAGAAGATTCAAAATAAAGAAATGTTGATTCCAAAACATAGAACACTTTCTGTTTTTGAAGGAGAAAGAATATCAAAAGGTGACATCATTTCTGATGGTCCTTTCAGTCCACATGATATTTTAAGACTCAAAGGTATCCCAGCATTAACTAATTTTATTGTTAACGAAATCCAAGATGTTTATAGATTACAAGGGGTATCTATAAACGATAAACATATAGAAACTATCCTGAGGCAAATGTTAAGAAAAGCATTAATTATTGATGGAGGAGACACTAAATTTATTCAAGGTGATCAAGTTAGTTATGCTGAACTCAAAGAAGAAAATGAAAAAGTCGAATCATCAGGAAAAACTCCTGCTGAATTTGAAAGGGTGTTATTAGGTATTACAAAAGCTTCACTAGCAACTGATTCGTTTATCTCTGCTGCTTCTTTCCAAGAAACAACAAGAGTATTAACAGAAGCTGCAGTTACTGGTAAAAAAGATCATTTGCGAGGCCTAAAAGAAAATGTTGTTGTAGGAAGGCTTATTCCTGCTGGAACAGGTATGGAATTCCATGACAGGTTAAAGAATAAGAAACAATATGACCTTGAGGAGCAAACATTGTCTGCTGATGATATCGAAGCAGCTTTAAGACAAGAACTTCAAGAAAACGAGGAATAATGTTGACCGTGAACGATCTGCTCTATAAAATCGCGACCTAACTAAAATAAAATATTATGGCAACAGTAAATCAATTATTAAAAAAGTCTAGAAAACCAAAAGTTAGAAAGACCGACGTTCCAGCTTTAAAGGCTTGTCCTCAGAGAAGAGGGGTATGTACTCGTGTATATACAACAACTCCGAAAAAACCAAACTCAGCGTTAAGAAAAGTTTGCAGAGTAAGGCTTACTAGTGGCTTTGAGGTAACTTCCTACATTGGTGGTGAAGGTCATAATCTTCAAGAGCATTCTCTTGTATTAATAAGGGGTGGGAGAGTTAAAGATCTTCCAGGTGTTCGTTACCATACTGTAAGAGGAACTCTAGATACTTCTGGTGTTGCAAATAGAAAACAAAGAAGATCCAAATATGGAGCAAAAAAAGGTAAATAATTATGCCAAGAAGAAGAAGTCCCGAAAAAAGAAAAGTACTACCTGATCCTAAATTTAAAGATGTAATACTTGCTAAGTTCATGAATAATTTAATGAAAGACGGTAAAAAATCAGTTGCTGAAAAAATTGTTTATGGAGCTTTTGATCAAATAACCAAAACTTCAAA
>ERZ802822.425-NODE-425-length-30306-cov-8.170366_pt1 | contig 30306 bp, 23 predicted proteins | sample MGYA00345649_ERZ802822 | MGnify/ENA primary metagenome ERZ802822 (study PRJEB30503, sample SAMEA104212359) | marine metagenome | biome: Westerlies Biome; feature: [SRF] surface water layer (ENVO:00010504) within the epipelagic zone...; material: water...
CATTGAAGAGGTTACTAAGCAGGCCCTTGGTGCTAAAGATGGTCGGCCGGGGTTTTTTTATTGGGTCAAGCACTGTGATGCTTACGAGGATTTTGATCCTGGAGCGGTTATGCGTTTTTGGCTAAATGAATGCTCTGATGAGGAATACAGGGCTTATGCAGCTCCTTTTCCTGACGAATCCTACAAGCAGGGAGCGAGAGAGTTCCCCACGTTAGTTCCAATGATACCGGATAACCCTGCAATCCCGGATAATCGGCGTGCATGGAAAGAACTTGAGAAGTTCGAAAAACCTTTCCTGACCGCATTTAGTGCTTCACCTCTTCCCACAAGAGGTCCCTGTGCAACGTTTCTTGAGTTCAAGGTTTATAAAAATGAGAGTCCGATGATTGCAAGAATGCAGGAAAGTATTCCAGGAGCTCGCGGCCAGAATCACTGCACTATTGCAGACTCAGGACACTATCCTCAGGATGATGCTGGAGAGGAGTTAGCAAGAGTTGCGATTGATTTCTTTAAGACAACATAAAATCTAATGACAAATTTAAAAGAAGAGTTTTGATATCAACAATGAATAAGGATTTACACTATGGAAGAACAAATAAGTAATCAACAAGCATTTTCTGAAAAGGTAGTCTGGATAACAGGCGCTTCAGGTGGTATCGGAGAAGAGATGGCGGTGGCATTTGCTGAAAGTGGATCAAAGGTTGTGCTTTCCGCACGGAATGAACAGCAACTTGAGCGAGTGAAAGATAGATGTTGCGATGCAGGTGCTAGTCGTGAAAGCGTGCTTGTGCTGCCACTGGATGTGGTGAATTTAGAGGCTATGCCAGCTGCAGTAGATAGCGTTATGGAAAGTTATTCCAGAATAGATTTACTGATTAATAATGCAGGTGTTGGTGTCCGCGATTTCTGCACTGACGTTCGGTTAGATCTTTATCGTAGGGCTTTGGAGGTAAATCTTATTGGTCCTATAGCGCTGACAAAACAGGTGTTGCCCATTATGATTAAGCAAAAATCAGGTCATATTGCGGGAACGTCAAGTGTTGCCGGCAAAGTTGGGGTTCCTTTGAGGACAGCCTACTGTGCTGCCAAATTTGGATTAATCGGCTTTCTTGATGCTCTTCGTGCAGAGGTGGCTTATCACGGTATTAAAGTTAGCACGATTATCCCAGGTCTTGTTAAAACGGGTGCAGTAGCTAATGCAATGATAGGAGATGGATCAGTAATTGGCGCTGAGGAGGGCGTTATGACTGAGGGTATGACTGCAGAAGAGGCAGCTAAGGATATTTTACCGCAGCTGGCCTGCAAGGCAGATGAGTTCGTTATTGGTGATTGTGACTCTGCAAAGATGGTTGAACTAAAGCGCAAAGATCCGACAATGATATTTCGAGGTTTGGAACAGATGGCAGAAGGTCTGTATAAGTAAGTTTTGCGATCGATAAATAAAAAGGTGCATAGTTAAATGGCAAAACGTCGGGTTCTTATTACTTGTGCTGATCGCTATATGGGTCCAGCTATTCAAAAGAAGTTTCAAAACCTTGATTTTGACGTAATTGCAGGGCCCTCGCCAATGACCGCTGAAAATCAAGTTGCAGAAGTAGTTGATGCTGCGGGGCATATTGATGTTTTGGTTGCTAACTTTGCTCATCCGCCAGTGACAGGGGCATTGGAGCAGCTCAAGAGTGATGATTGGATGACATTATTTGATGAGTTGGTGCATCCCTTGATGTATGCAGTTCGAGCCACTGTTCCGCAAATGCTAGAAAGGGCGTCAGGTAAAATTATCGCAATTACCAGTGCAGCCCCTTTAAGGGGTATTCCCAATAACAGTGCTTATTGTGCGGCAAGAGGTGCCCAAAATAGTTTCATAAAAGCTGTTGGGCTTGAGTTGGCTCGTTCTAATATTCAAGTTAATGCTATTGCACAGAACTATATTAACAATGACACCTACTATCCTGATGATCTTTTAAAAGATGAAAAGTTCATCAATCACCTCAAGCGAAATGTCCCTACAAATAAGATTGGATCGTCTGAAGAAACTGCTGAGTTAGCCGCCTACCTTGCCAACGAAAAATCTAATCACATGGTCGGTCAAATTTTACCTCTTGCGGGAGGTTGGACGACATAAATTAACACAAAATCCTCTCCCAAAAATCCAGAGTAAGCTTCTTTTCTTGCGAGAACATAAGAATTCCCTCAACTTGAGGTTGAGTAAAATTTTCCCGGGCCCTTTTTGATAGTATTAGGTTATTGATCAATAGAATATTGTTGGTAGATATTATGTGTGTCAAAAGTTTAACTGTCCCATAAAAAATATAAATTGACTAGGGGACAATCATGGAAAAACTTTCAAGGATAAAAATAAATCGGTTACAGGTGACTGGCTTAAGCGCCCTTCTTGCGCTTGGGTTTGGAGCATCATCTGCCATTGCCCAAAGCGGCGAAGAGATTGATGAAATCATTGTAACGGCAACAAAAAGGGAAGAACGCTTGCGTGACGTTCCAATGTCCATTTCTGTTTTAGGAGAAAGCACCATCGAATCGAAAGGACTTTTTGACATGGGGTCGATCGCCAGTGCTGTTCCTGGGCTCACGTATGCCGAGTCGTCAAGTAACCTAAATCCAACCTTTGTCATGAGAGGTATTGCAGTTGGCCAAAACTTGGAGGGTCTCCAAAAGCCTGTCGCGGTATACCTGGACGAAATGCCGATGCAGGACGGAAAGAGTACGGTCAATATGTCTTTTGGATTATGGGATGTAGAGAGAGTTGAGGTTCTTAAGGGCCCTCAGGGGACACTTTTTGGTGCTGGAACACTAGCTGGAGCAATAAGGATTATCTCCAAAAAACCTGATCCTAGTGGCGTTGACTATAAATTCTCAAGCGATATTGGAACCACTAGTGGTGAAATGAGGCAGCGATATAACGCTATGTACAATGTCCCATTAAGTGATTCCATGGCGTTTAGGATGTCTGCCTCGATTGCTGACGAAGCGGGTTGGGTTGCCAATACAGGTATTGGGATGGACCCTTCGAATAATTACGAGTCTGTGGCACTAAAGGCAGCGATCGGTTGGGAGGTTAATGATCGCCTCATGGCGGATTTCACATACATGTATCAGGATAACTTATCTGACGATGGCGGGACTGTTAATCCAAATTTGGAGGGTCAAACTAGAAGTAACTTCAAGGCGGAAATGGTTGAGGCAAAACTAAACAGGTTCAATTTGACTCTAAATTATGATTTAGATTTCGCGACTATTACTTCATCAAGTAACTTCTCTGAAACGGATCCCTGGCAAGAGACCGACCTGAGCGCTATTTTTGGTGGGGCATTCCCGATGGGTATTGTTAGAGAGGACAAGAGTGAGGCTTTCGTGCAGGAGGTACGAATGGTTTCAACAACAGACTCCGATCTTGATTGGGTTATAGGTGCGTTCCATATGGATAGAGAGGTTGTTGAGAATCAGGTCTTCCATACAACTGATGCATTTGTTGATTCTAAAGGTGGCAGTATTGGTGGTGTTAGCAACGACTACATGAATACGAACAATGCCTTTATTTATGGAAGCCCTGTGACTGACAATCTTAAGGAAACAGCATTCTTTGCCGAAGTAGGTTATCAAGTGACCGATTCCTTAAAAGCGACAGTTGGTTTTAGGACTTCCGAGGTAGAGATTAAAAATATGAGGACAGCAGGTGGATCTAGCAACCTCGGCTCATTCCTTGGGCCGGTGGTCTTCATGGGAGGAGATTCGTTTACTCCAGTGCCCTATAACTATGGTGAGTATGCCCCAGGTAAGGTTAAGCCTAATACGATGAAATTTAGTTTGGCTTGGCAGGCAAGTGATAATGTCAACTACTATGCTACTGCATCAGAGGGTTTCAGGGCGAATGACGTCAATCGGGCAGCCTTTGTTAATGATGGTGTAAGTACGGTTGATCCGACTGATACGGTAATTCCCAAACTTTCGAAGCCAGATACACTGTGGAACTATGAAGCTGGCATGAAGGGGCAGTGGGATACGATCAGCGCTAATGTAGCTGTGTATAAAATGGTTTGGGAAGATATCCAACTCTTTGCTCAGCGTCTTAGTGATCCCGCAACATTCTTCACCAATGCTGGTGAGGCTGAGTCGACTGGTGTGGAGCTTGATATAATCGGCCGACCAAGTGAGAGCTTTGAGTATGGGTTGAGTATTGCCTCTCAAGATGCGGAGATTACATCCATTTCTGAACTTGAGTCGACCATGGTTGGAGCTGTCGTTGGCAGCCCATTGAGCTCTCCTGATCTGCAAGTTTCTGGGCATGTTCAGAACACAACTCCACTCTCGGGAGGCAATGAGATGTTCTGGCGAGTGGACCTATCCTATGTCGATAGTATGACAAATGGATTCCCATTTACTCCAGGACAAGCTGGCGTGCCATCGGCAAACTTTGGTTACACAGACGAAGTAACAAAGGTTGATCTAAGTCTGGGATATGTCACAGATAAGTGGTCGGCAGTGTTGTATGCTGAAAATGCGTTTGATGATGATGGCTATACCTTTATCATGCCTCAGACATTCTTTGATGATCGTCATATGACATTGAGACCTAGAACAGTTGGTGTCAGATTTACACTGAGTAAGTAATCTAATGAAGCCTAAAACGCCATCCTTTTAGGATGGCGTTTTTTTTTGCCTGTTTTAAAAATTCAGAGGTATCCAATACCCATATCCTGAATCACTGGCCAACAGCTATTATCATGTTCTGAACTATCATCGGATCAAATATTAAATATCTCTATCTTGATCTTAGGCTGATATTTGGTCATTATCCCTAAGTTAGGCTGAAAATTATTGAATTATAAGTAACTTCAAGAAGCTTGGTTTTCCGCATGGACAACTTTTCGAGGTAGGTTACCGATTGCATGGATATCAGACAACTAAGACATTTTGTTGCTCTAGTGGAAACGGGAACCGCTCATGCCGCAGCATATGACCAACATATCTCCCAGCCCGGTTTAAGTAGCAGTATTAAACGATTAGAGAATCAATTAGGCGTCTCTCTTTTTGTGCGAAGGGGACGAGGTCTTGTCCTGAATGCCAAAGGCAAAGACTTTTATCCTCATGCTAAGCGTACATTGGAGTATTTGCGCCTCGCTCAGGCAGAGCTGAAGGCTAGCGATGCTATCATCCGAATTGGATTGGGTGATATACGCTCGGGCGACTTCATTGGAGAGTTGACTGCCAAGGTAAACGAAAATTATCCGGCTGTCTCCCTAGAGTTTTGTGAATCCCACTACGAGGACATTTTTTGCGACTTGGAGGATGGGATTGTTGATATAGCATTTGTTTCTATGCCTTTTAACGGAGCAGTACCTCAATCATTAATCTCTCAATTAATGACTCGTAGCAATTTTAGTACTTTTTGTGCCATCGATCATCCCCTAGGAAAGCTAAATCGGCCACTTAAAGCTAGAGACCTGCAGCCTTACCCTTGGATGTTTAATAGTAAGGCTCCAGCAATTACGCCGTATTATCCCCGTCTTAAAGAGAGTCCCGGTTTAATCAAGAAGAAGTTGAAAGTGGTATCTATTGACTCGTTGCACATGGGTAAAGAGCTTGTCATTAATTCGGATTGCTTGTGCCACTGCCCTGATCTTGCGATGGCCGTAGAATTGGCGAAAGGTAAAGTCTTGAAACTGGACGTGCCATCAAAACCAACCAGTGTCGATATAGTAGGTTTGCGACATATCGAGATCAAATCTCCGTTGCTAGACCATGTATTCTCCCTAGGAGCCAAGTGTTTTAGTTAGCATTTTAAAAATTATAAACAGGCTACTACCAATTTTTTTGATCTTTTTTTGTAATCCATACTGGGTTTTAATTAAATATGTCAAATTTGCAAGCACTAGCAGATTCTTTTTATGACGCTTTTTATTCAAATAGTTGGCGCAACAGTTCAACTTCCCTGCTTGGTTTGTCTATTCCAGATTCCTATCGGATTCAAAATATTGTCTGTCAGAAAAGAGTCGAGGCAGGAGAGGACGTTATTGGATATAAAGTTGGTTGCACAAGTGTCGCTATTCGTGATCAATTTGGAATTGAAGAGCCTATTTCTGGACGACTCTTCTCACCTCACATTTATAGTGAAGGTATTCAAATTAATCGACAACGCTATGCGAACTGCGCGATAGAGCCAGAGATTGTTTTGACTATTGGTTCTGACCTTTTCGGACAAAATCTGCCTGATGAGACACTGATTAATGCTATTGAATGCGTCAGTCCTGGCATTGAGCTTCATAATTACATGTTCTGGCATGATCCCCCATGCCTGCAGGAACTTATCTGCTCTGGAGGCATTCACGCAGGTTTAATTGTGGCAAACACAAAGGTATCACCGCGTGATTTGAGTTTTAAAAATGATATTTTTTCTGTATATCAGGATGATAAATTGATTGCATCTGCACCAGCTCTGGAAATTATGGGAGGGCCTCTCAACTCATTAAGATGGTTGGTAAATTCTCTTTCGTCCTTGGGAGTGACTTTAAAAGAGGGATCTTTGGTAATTCCAGGCTCCCCAACCGAACTGATCAGTGTGACTCATGACTGTGATGTAGAAGTGGTTATACAAAATGTAGGTCGGGTATCAGCGACCTTTATATCTTAGACAACCATAGCTCTGAGTGCATGCGCCAAACTATCTCTTCGCTGCAATGGTTAGAATAGAGAATGATGCTGACCGCCATCGATGACAATATTTTGTCCCACAATATAGCGAGCTAGGGGACTGCATAAAAGGGCAGCCATGGGAGCCATATCGTCAGCAATTGCAGCGAATCCAGCTGGAATTTTATTATGCGCATTAAAGTGCTCGGCAATAACATCATTATCCATTTCAAGACCAAATGCTTTTGCATAGTGCACAGCATTCTCTTCAGATCCCTCTGTAGCAAACATTCCCGGTAAAATATTATTAATATTTACACCAAACTGTGCTATTTCCCTAGACACACTTGCCGTGTAATTGACGAGAGCTGATCGTGCTGGTCCTGACATTAAGCGCCAAATCATGGGATTTTTTGCAGAGAACGTCGCTATATTTAAAATTCTTCCCCAGCCTTTTTCTTTCATTGAGGGAATATAGTGGCGCATGATTTCAATTGGTCCAAGCAGCGCCGTCTCGATTGATTCCCTCCACATTTCAGGCGTTACTGTTAGAAAGTCTCCATTTGGATCGGGCGGTTTAATAGTGATGGCTAAAATATCTGGATCAGGGCATGCTGAAAATAATTTAGCCCGACCCTCTTCGGTAGATGAATCAGCAACAATTGGAGTGACCATCTTCCCATATTTTTCTGTGATTTCTTTGGCTGCATTTAGTAGTCTTTCTTCGCGGCGAGCAGATATGTATAACTCAACACCAGCTTCAGCTAAACGCTCCGCTGTTGCTCTGCCCATTCCTGCGCTACCTCCAGCCATTAATGCTTTTTTTCCAGCAATTTTTAAATCCACAGTATTCTTCCTTTTGTATTTTGATTTCAGACTCTCGTTTTTCTCGAAATGAATAATTTAAACCATTTTGGTCAATTGTTGTTGAATCTCATCGGCAACGCGCCACAACCGATCTTGTCCCCATAGGGCAAGTATCTGTGCTCCGTTTGAATCCAATAGTCTGAAGCTTGGCGTGCCCCATATACCGGCATCTAAAAGAGCTAAACGATTTCTCTCAAGCATTTTTGCACCTTCTGGATCACCAATTCTCTTTTTTGCCTCCTGCCAGCTTAAGTCCGCACTCTCAACAACCTTCCTAAGACCTCGATTATTATTTGTATTAATACCTTTTACAAAAGCGCATTGGTAAAAAGCACGTATGAGTTCTAAATGCTTTCCTTGGGTCTCGGCCCAGGGAATTAATGAGCAACAACGCCTTACAGGATCACCAACAGGGTCATAGATCTTTCCAAAAGGTATCCCAGCCGCACGAGCCTCTCGTCCCGTGTCCCAGAAAATATAGTGTCCTTTTATTGTAGTAGTGGGAACTCCTCTCATGACCATTGGAAGGACAAGACGTACCGACAAATTAACTCCGGTCTCCTCGGCTAAAGCAACCGCCCGATCAAAGGCAATTGCGCTGTAAGGACTTCGAAGTGTTGGAAATATTTCCAAGGTAAGGGATCCTGAATCTTTCAATGGACCTGATAGAATCTCTGGTCTTGGAGCAATAAGTTCAGTACTGGGAAATTGATCCACGCCCAGCGAAGATAGACGCTTCTCAAGATGATATAGCCTATCAATACCCCAGTACCACTCACCCGCATAGTAAAGCATCGCGCCAGAGTAGTGCTTCAGCTCAGCTCGTCGGGCATCACCCCTGGCTACTACCTCTGAAACCTCTTTGCTAGATGCGGAGCCAAATTTATTTGAGAGTTCTAGCAATTCCTCTTTATCACCCGACCACATCGCATGACTGACCTCTGCCACACAAGAGATAAAGCTTTGATCATCCTGGGCGGCGAGTATGGATTGTGCAATGTCTATAACATCCTGCTTGGGAGCCTCTTTGTGATCTTCAAAGGACAGCCCATATTTGTCCGCAATCATATATGCGTCGTATCGCGCTAAATTCATTAATAATTCAAATTCTGGCGCATTATCTCCAGGCGGCTTGCTTACAAGATAACAAGTAAGCTTAATATTATAGCGTGCGGAGAAAGTCTCAAGGATTTGTGCAGTGAGATGGCTGTACGGGTCATCGACGAAATGGAAGTACTCTACGTGATGTGGAAGTTTTTGACTTACCCTTTCTTTTTCTTGCTTGACTCGTCTTTTATCCGTGCCTGAAAAGCTCACCCAACTAGTCAGCATTTGGGATGCTATCCAACGCTTGTGCGCTGGAGGATCCATAGTAGAGGGCCCTCCTTGCTCTTTAAACTCTGTCATATGTGCTGTTTCCGTTCCCATTCCAAAAGAGATATCTCAAGCTCTTATTCGCTTAACAGCTCCCAAGTTTGCGTGAAATTTTGAAGAGCATCATTAACTCGCGTCGCTATATCGTCTTTATTTTTGCCATCCTTAATACTCAAATTTACCTTTATCCCTAACTTTTTGTCATCGATTACATCTATGACAAATGAGATATTTGAGCACGAGGATGTCAGTGCTTTATTAAATGCATCTTCAATAGCTCTCTTTCTAAGATTAGGTTTAAATATTTTTCCAACTGCGGTGACTGGAAGTACATCACAGATAATTACCTCGACTGGCGCTGCAGCTCTTTCACTGACGTTTTGACGAGCAAATTCTCTTAATTCATCCGTATCGGCTTCCATACCAGAGATAAGTTGCACATACGCAACTGGCACCTCACCGGCGTGAGCATCAGGTCTACCCACAGCTGCGGCGATTTCCACAGCGGGATGACTGGCCAATGCATCTTCTGTTACTAACGGATCAATGTTATGACCGCCGCGAATAATGAGGTCTTTCGATCGCCCCACTAACCATAAATAACCCTCCTCATCGATGCGTCCCATATCTCCACTATTGAACCACTCGCCACTCCAAACTCCCAAATTAGCATCTTCTTGTTTGTAACCAGGGAAGGTACTTATGCCTCTGTGAAAGATAATCCCAACTTCATTTTCCCCGCATTCGTTGGTTATTTTTCCTGTGCTATCAATCTCGGCAATTTTTATACCATGGTACGGCAGACGCATTCCCACCGATCCCACTTTGCGATCTCCGTAGACGTAGTGCGTAGAAGCACCAGCGATTGTCTCCGTCATCCCATAGCCTTCCATAATATCGGCTCCAGTATTGCGCGCAAAATTATCAATTAAGCTGACCGGCATTGGGGCAGCACCACATCCGCAATTGATGAGACTTGAGGTATCGATGTCTGTCATAGGTTGATCAAGTAATGTTGCATAAATTGTTGGTACTGCTGCAAAGAATGTGACTTTATATTTTTCGACTAAATGCCAAAAATCATGAATTAATTGAGGGTTTCTAAAACCATTAGGGCCAGCGAGAACAACCTGTCCCGCACCAACAATGGCATTTAGACTTGTAACAAAGACTGCATTTACATGAAATAGTGGGAGGGTGCAGAGGATGACATCGCAATCGGCAAATTCATTTTTCTCTTTGCCTCTCGGCCCAGTTATCTGCATTTGACATACATTGAGGACTTGCCTTCGGTGAGTGTGTTGCGCCAATTTTGGCGCTCCTGTGGTTCCCCCGGTATGGAAGAAGGAGGCTATCTCAGTACCTGAGATCGGTCGATCAAAGATTAATCTATCCGATGGCTGTGCTCGAGTGGCTTGATCCCAACTGCTGGAGTAATCATCTTGAGAATCGCCGATGACGATAATCTGCTGAATATCAGAAGCAATAGATTTAGCTTTCATTGCTTTGTTCCACAAATCCTCTCCGCCTGGTTGGCTTGGAGCTAAAGTGACGAGAATTTTTGCATTGGCAGATTTAGCAATGCTAGCAATATGCTCAACCTCTAAGTATGGGTTAATCGGAGCCGCAATTCCGGCAAGTTGCGCTCCCCATAAGCCAAAAAGAAATTGTGGGACATTAGGAAGAAGAAAAATTACTGATTGATCTGGCTGTAATCCGAGGGAGTGAAACATGTTTGCCGCTCGATAGACTTCTTCTTGATACTCTTTATATGTCCAATTGATAGGGACATCTGACACGCTGCCATTTGGCAAGAAGCTGATTGCAGTCGCCTGAGGGAACGCTTGGCTGGCTAGCATCAATGCTTCGTTGGGTGATTGACATGGAAAACGCTCATCTGCATCTATTTGCTCGATTTTTTCAATGTCTCTGATATCGCGAATCGTCTCCGGATCACTACCAAAGCGTTTTATAAATTTACTGCGAAGTAAAGTTCGATCCATGATTCTATCTTGCGGTTCTGAGGTATTTGTCATAATGATTGTCTATCTTTTATTTTGTCATTGCAGTTTATGGAGTTAGCAAACATATAAATTCTAGTTATTAATCAGGTGTTTTGTTGAACTTTGATGTGCAATCAGAAGCGAAATTCATGAATCAGTCCATTAACATTTGGGTATGAAATGATAATAGACAGTTATTTAATAAGGGAGATATGCCCCTAAATAAGCACCTATCTCATTCTTGATCAGTATCAAATTGACTGCTCATAATTGACTTATAGCCCAGTTTATTTGCATCAATAATTTTTTGTACTGCGGGTGCTTCCTTACTGATATCTCCAAGGATGGTGAGTGAGGTATGTGAAACATCATGGCTATTTATTTTCGTCATATCAGTTAACCATCTTCTTACATTTGGAAAAGGGTTGAAGTCAAAAAGGTTGGTGAATTCAGGCTTAAGCTGACCCACTTCCACGTAAGCTGACAAGTCCGCAATAGAGATGTCATCTCCAGCGATGAATCGTGATTTTTCTAGCCAAAAATTCTCTAGGGATAGTAAGGAGCGGCCAAACGTCTTTTTTGCGGAATCTATCAATGATTTTGGGATATTAAGATCTTTTCGAACATTCGGAGCAAAGAAGGCTAGCGAGGCATCCCTTATCCCTCTGTGATGGGAGTGCAGGTACCAATCAACTCTAGCAGATCTAGCTGGGTCTATTGGGTATAAATCATACCAATTATATTTTCGACAGAGGTAAACCAAAATAGCCTGCGACTCAGCAATGGATACTTCTGCTTCATTATCCTCTAAAAAGGGTATTGTCCCATTTGGATTTTTTTTTAAAAAGTCTGGGTTTCGGGTTCCGATTTCACCTTTTGAACCTGGATTCATCAGCTTTAATTGGAATGGTTCGTTTTTCATTAAAAGAAGCCAGATTACTGCTCGAACAGGCTGTGATAGGGGAGTTCCGTAAAGTGTTAGATTAGATTGAGATGAGTCCATGGGAGTGCTTCTTAAATTAAGTTACTAAGTTCGTTGATATTTCATGTAACTAGAAAAAATGATCTCCGCATCATCTACCACAGCGATGCTTTCTGCGATTACTGCTTTGCTATCACTCAAGACATCATTGGATGTATCTAACCCAGCGCAGCGTTTCATTGCTGCCTCATTCCCACTCCACAGCATGCACGCTACTAATCGGGGAAGACGCTCAGTTTTCACATCCATGTCAAAGTCCTTGCTGAGATACTCGGTTAGAATATCTTCATAGCTTGCATTTATGGCAAGTAAGTAATTGTCATGCATCAAAGATGATGGCGTGTGCAAGGCCTGCTTTTTATCTTCTCCCAACCCCAGATCAGTTAGATATGAAACCGATGACTGTATCCAGCCCCTCCAGATTTCAAAGGTAGACTTGGTTGAAAAATTAGCTTCAAACAAGGCTCTTACATCTCTTGTTGCAAGTTCTGCTGCTGCTATTGCAAGCTCCTCCTTATTTTTAAACTGCTTATAGAGAGTTTGAACGTGCACACCGGCATGATCAGCTACTTCTTTCAGCGGGGTATTTGGATAACCATTCCTTGAAAAGGTTATCACTGCGGCGATTGCGAGCTTCTCTCTGTTAAGATTTTTTTTGAGAGTGCGCTTTGGATATTTGACTGACATAAAACTTATCTCTTTATATTGAAAAACATAAGTCTTGTTCAGATAAGTTCTTCGATTGTTCTTATTAGTCTATTTAAACTTTTAGATTCTTAAGTTTAAAATAAAAACTAAAATAATTACAGAGCTTGAATTTTGGAATCACGATTGTAACTTGCTGTTAGTTGTTATAGTTTACTATATCAATTGATTCAAACATCCCGCAACCCAAATATTTGCTTAAGAAGGTTATTAGAGTTATGGAATCAAGAGTAAATGAAAACGAACAAGTGCAAGCCAGAGATATAGCTTTTCTTCTTTTTTTAACTTTTCTAAATGTCATTAATTATATTGATCGGCAGCTTATTGGAGTTTTTGCAAATTGGATCGTTCCTGAATTAGATCTTTCTAATTTTGAATTTGGATTGATTACAGGGCCAATATTTATTTTCTTTTATGCAGTGATGGGCCTATTTATGGGGATTATTGCTGATCGTGTAAATCGGACACGTCTAATAGCTTTTGGACTTGGCTTGTGGAGCTTTCTCACCGTGCTGTCAGGTGCCGCCAAAGGTTTTTTGAGTCTGGCTTTACCAAGGATGTTTATCGGAGTTGGAGAGTCCACTCTTGCTCCCGCGGCGATATCTTTATTGGGAGATAGATTTCCTGCCAAATGGCAAGGCTTTGTTGTGGGTATCTTTGGTATGGGCGTTTCAATAGGTTTGGGTCTAAGTTTACTTATTGTTGCCTACCTTGAACCCATATTGGGATGGAGAGGGTGTTTTTATTTGTTAGGAGGTATAGGCATTGTTTTGGCTCTGTGCATGCTATTCATGCGAGAGACCCCACGAAGGCATTTAGGAGAGATGCAAAAAGAGAACGACTTTTCTACTAGTAAGGGTCTTCTGGATGGTTTCTCCTTTAGGACTGTGGCTCTAGATTTACGAAATCTAATGGCTAGCTTACCTTCGTTAACAGCCACTTTAGTTGGATCTATTGTTTTCACCCTAGTTTTGGGGGCCGCGACTTTTGATCAGCTCTGGTTTGTGCAAGAGCGAGGATTTGACAGAAATGAAATCGCTCAAATGATAGCGTGGATAGCAATTTCTGCTGGAATTATTGGGAATTTATTTGGAGGTTATGGCGGAGATATATTTTTGCGCAGAACTGGAATCGGGAGACCATATTTCTTGGCGCTAGTTATGGTGATACTGGCACCTTTGATTATTACTTACAGGATTGTGGATCCGAATAGCATCTGGTTTTGGATAGGCGTTTTTGCAATTTATTTTCAAATTGGTTGCTTCTATGGCCCGGCATTTGGAACTATTGCAGATTTAGTACCTTCAAAGAAAAGGGGTATGGTCATCGGGCTTACAGTGCTACTGATACAAATCCTAGGCGCCGCTTTAGGTGCAGTGACGGCAGGATTAATGATCGATACTTTTACAAAATATGGGGTTTCTGAACCTTACTCAATAACGTTATTAATTTTCACAGCAATATCTTTACTAGCCATCCCTATTTTTGTGTTTGCTGGTCGAAGATTTGAGACAGATAGACAAAAGATGAGTGAGGTATAGCCTGTTTTGATTGGTTTATATCATTAGCTCTGGTTGATTTTTGACTTTAAAATTAACCATTGCTTTGATGCCAAGTTGAGTACTGTACTTAGGTAATAACTTACTATAATTAAGGTGTAATCGGAGGGAAAATCGTGAAAGATAATTCTGTCCACAGGTTTTCTTTCCTGACATGTGCTGCTGAAATGGCGCAACTGGAAAATGCTGCTCAAAGAGATTGGTGAAACAAGCTACGCCATAAAATATATGGCATATCCTTCTTTTTACAACCTTATACTGATGTTATCAACTAAGAAATTATTGGCTCAGAGACTACGCTTGAGCAGGCATCCGAAATTGCTTGCGCAACACACGTTTCAAAACCTTTCCAGCAGGATTGCGCGGGATTTCGTCGACAAATTCCACACTTTTTGGCATTTTGAATTTGGCAAGTTTGCCCTCACAGTGATCTAGAATTTTCTGAGCATCGAGACCCTCGTCAGATCTCACTACCACAGCCAGCGGCGATTCGCCCCAGCGTTCACTATGTTGCCCAATGACCGCGACTTCGGCGACACTAGGGTGGGCAAGAATAATATTCTCGATCTCCGCAGGATAGATGTTCTCGCCACCTGAAATCAGCATATCCTTTACACGATCAATGATGTAGATGTAACCATCTTCGTCGCGAGTCGCCAAATCGCCAGTTTTCACCCATCCGTCTATCAGAGTCTCTTGAGTAGCTTCCGGCCGATTCCAGTACTCTTTCATAACGTGACGTCCGCGGATTAATATTTCGCCGGGGACATTGTCAGCCACTTCCTGCATATTTTCATCAACGATCATAACATCGGTATGAAAAAATGCCTTGCCCGTGGAGCCTGCCTTTGCCAGGGCATCGGAACCATCCAGCAGACAACCTGGGCCGCAGGTTTCAGTGAGTCCATACGCTTGGTGGACTTCTATCCCCAAACTGCTGTACTGCTCAATGCTAGTCACTGGGACTGGGGAGGCGCCAGACAACACCCAGCGCAGTTGACTGTAGTCGTATTTTTGTTTGTCGGGCACCTGCCACATAAAGTTTAGCATCGCGGGCACCAAAAGTGCGCATGTAATCCTCTCCCGCTCAAACGTTTCCCAGATCTTCAACGGATCGAATTCTCGACAAATTACGGTGGTGGTACCTCCGTAGATGTTGGTGATAATAGGAGTGAGCGCACCTACATGAAAAATAGGCAGAACAGACAAGAAACGGTCGCCACGTCGGAAATCATTGCAAGGGATCGCAGTGGCCTGACCTGCAAGACAGGTATCATGAGTATGCACAACGCCCTTTGGTATGCCCGTAGTGCCGGCGGTGTACATAATGTAGATCACGTCTCCATCGCGAGCGCCAGTTTCGGGCTCCTTGGAGCTTGATGCCGAGGCTTCAGTATCATAGTCGCAGGCGAATTCAAGTAAGGTATCGCCTCCGGATTGAAACCAACTGCGCAGGGCTGTTTTGTCACCACGGCTGTGCAGATCAGCGGCGATTTCCGAAAACTCCCCACCGAAGATTAACACCTGCGTCCCTGAATCCGAGAGAATAAATTCCAGCTCATCTGCGACCAGACGCCAATTAAGTGGCACAAGCACGGCTCCAATCTTGGCGAGAGCAAAAAAGCTCTCAACGAACTCTACTCCATTCATCAGGAGCAGCCCTACTCGGTCCCCAGGTATCACACCCTCAGCCAATAATCGATTGGCGACACGATTACTGCGCCGGTTGAGTTCCTCATAGGTAAACCTACAATTCCGTTCGACTTCTACGACAGCCTCTACATTAGGCGTCAAAAATGCGCGTTTACTTAAAAGCAATCCAATGTTGTTTTCCACGATCTGCATCTCTCCTTGGCAAACTAACTATAACAATAAATGTCAACCACCAAAAATAGGCGATTGATTGACTATTTTCCATCGATCCTTCTAATGGAGCTGTAACAATACCAAAATTACTTTAACTCCTAGCTGCGCAACTAACTGATCTCATACATCGGACTTCAGTGATTTATTAGAGGCAATTCCATCTCCACCTTTTTTGTATTGTTTCCGTCGCTCTTTGCTGAACTTGTCGATCTCATCTTTGGGCACGCCAAAGGAGATGCCGCGCTCAACACCCGGCCGAGCGCGTATACGATGAACCCAGTCAACCACACGTGGCTTAGTGGTAATATCAATTTTCGCCCACTTGTAAGAGCGCACCCAGCACCAGGTGGCTATATCGGCGACAGTGTATTGACTCCCACAAAGGTACGCGTGCTTTGTCAGCTGATGGTCGATAACCGATACCAGCCGCAACGCCTCCTTTCCAAATCGCTCCATGGTATGCGCTTTTTGCTCATCAGTGGCGTCGGTGATGTAGCGGGTGTACGAGAGCTTATTGCCAAACACCGGACCAATATTGGCAGACTGCCAGTAGAGCCATGGAATGACATCCCAACGTCGATCGTTGGTAGGAAACAGATCCGATGGAAAAGTATCACCTAGGTATTGCAGAATTGCACAGCTTTCGATGATCGAGCGACCATTATGCACCAGAGTCGGTAGCTTTTGATTCGGGTTTATGGCCATGTACTCCTTGGTATACTGTTCGCCGCTCAGATCAACCGTGTGCACATTTATTTCTGGTAACTCGACGCCAGCTTCTTTCAGCTCTTCGAGCATAATGGTAATCTTCCACCCATTGGGCGTGGGTCCGGTATGTACTTCTAGACTCATCTCACTGCCCCATATTTTTCAATCGGCACCATAGCCTGACTTCACGTTGAGAATTAGCATTAGTCTTTTCTTTGATCCCCAGTTACGAATCCCTAAAACTTAAATAGCCTTGGCTGCATAAAAGATGGCGTTTAAATATATACTCAGTTACCTGATTTAAAAAAAATTGTAAACCGACGCCTAAATAGACGATTGAATGACTATTTTCCATGAATCCCCGCATATCTTGATAGAGCCTCGCCAGCGCCATCTGTAACTCAGTGTGCAGCACCAAAGCGAAATTCACTAAACGTGACTGATCAATATAGAAATACCTCCGCCAGAGAGAGTTTGTATGCAAATCGATCATCATGCTCCGAATGATTAGTCACGTTAGGGCGGAATACGCACAACCGAAAAAAGATTGTTCATTGGTACAACCAGCACACTGAAGACAGCGAAAACCGCATCAAGGAACTGGAACCGGATTTCTGGGATAATATATTGTCATGCATTAGGTTTTAAGCTAACAGTTTGTATTTTAAATTTCATCATTTTTGAATAACTTATTTGTCCTGTTGCGTCGTCCGTTGCCCGAAGAACTAATACAACATCACCCGATGACCGTGCGCTGGCGGCTGAAGACCGTTGCAGCTAAAGTGGTAAAGACGGGACAATAGTTATTTGTTAAGATCAGGGAGTTACACCAAACTCTACTGGAGCAAGTACTAATGGCACTGAAGGAATTTGAGCTGCCCTCAGAGCGCTGGCGAGACCCTAACCGAGTGTTAAGGTATTCATGGAAAATAGTCATTCAATCGTCTTCTCGCCTGATTATTTAGAAAAATTCCTCATTATACGGAGAACTTCATGGCCGCAGCCGTTACATATGACTTGACTCACGGAATTGCCACGCTGACTCTGAATCGGTCTGACAGTAAAAACTCGCTCAGCGCCGAGTTAATGGATGCGCTGGGCGACAATTTCACCAAAGCCATTAATGATCCAGGGGTGCGGGTCATTATGCTCACCAACAACGGAAACACTTTTTGTGCCGGCGCCAACCTAAAAGACCCGAATGCAAATGAAGTGCCTCGTTATAGCCTTGTCGAGATCTTTAACCTGATGCAGAGCTCACCCAAACCCATAGTTGGGCGTATTGCCGGACACTGCATGGGTGGCGGTGTCGGTCTGGCGGCAGCCTGTGATATCTCTATTGCCGCTGATGATGTGTTAATTGGTTTCACCGAGGTACGCATTGGCGTCGCCCCGGCGATCATATCCGTCGTTTGTCTGCCGAAAATGCGCTATAGCGATGCCATGGAGCTATTTCTTTCGGGCGAGCGCATTCCGTCCACCCGCGCAGCGGAGGTCGGCCTGCTGAACTATGCCGTTCCGGCTGCAGAACTCGATTTAAAGATCAATGACTTATTAGGCAAGCTGAGCCGTGGTGGCCCCATCGCGCTGGACAAGTGTAAGCAATTGGTCGTAAAGGTACCGCATATGCAGCGGGACGAGGCCTTTGAATGGGCTACCACCCTGATCAACGGACTATTTCGCTCAGAAGAGGCTGCCGTTGGCGTTAAGGCCTTCCGCGAACGCGAAGACGCCCCTTGGGTACCACAAAAATAAACTACAGATCAGGACACAAAGCTATGCCCATCTTACGCAGTAAATTGGATACACGCTCCCCGGCTTTTGAAAAAAAACGCGACGATATGCTGGAAATGATAGGTGAAATTGAGGAATTGCTAGATGTGGCAGCATTAGGTGGCGGCGAAAAAGCTACCCAGCGGCTGATATCCAGAGGCAAACTACCGATGCGCGAGCGCGTTGCACTGTTACTGGATCCGGATACCCCCTTCCTAGAAATCAGCCCGCTGGCGGGCCACTTGACCCTTTGCAACACCGGCGGTGGTGCGCTCGTTGGCATCGGTGTTATTTCCGGTACCGAGTGCGTGATCTCTGCCAATGATCCGACCGATATGGGTGGGGCGATGACCACCGTATCAGCCAAAAAAATGATACGCGCTATTGCGATAGCTAGGGAAAATCGTCTTCCCTATGTGCAGATTATTGAATGCGCAGGCGGTGACCTGCGACGCGGCGGCGACAAAGTTGACCCGGACTATCTGTTGCGCGCGGAAATGGACCACTTCGGTGAGTCGGGACGAATTTTCTATGATATCACTGAGCTTTCAAAACTAGGTATCCCAACGATATCGGTGGTTTGCGGGAGCTCAACTGCTGGCGGTGCTTATATGCCTGGCCTTTCCGAATACAATATTTTGATTAAGGAAGGCGCTCAGGTATTTCTGGCGGGTCCTCCATTGCTCAAAGTCGCCACTGGCGAAATAGCCACTGCTGAGGAGCTTGGGGGTGCGGAAATGCACGCCAGTAAAAGTGGCCTTGCAGACTACCTAGCGGAAAATGAAACCGAGGGTATGCGTATGGCCCGCGATATTGTGGCTCACTTGCGTTGGGAAAAAGGTGGCTATGGATCGCTTAGCGAGGTCTCATCGCCTGTCTATGATAAAGAAGAATTGCTAGGGCTGGTCTCCAAAGACTTAAAGTCACCTCTGGATATTCGGGAGGTGATCGCGCGCGTAGTCGACGGCAGCGAGTTCGAGGAGTTTAAGCCGGCTTACAGCCCGAGCATGGTCTGTGGCTGGGCGCATATCCACGGCTTCCCAGTAGGTATTCTTGGCAACAACGGACCAATTTTTTCAGAAACCGCACAAAAATCCACGCAGTTTATTCAACTCTGTAACGCTCGCAACATTCCTTTGCTGTTCCTCCATAACATCACCGGCTACATGGTGGGTAAGGAGTACGAAGAAGGTGGTATCGTCAAGCACGGCAGCCAGATGATAAACGCCGTATCCAACTCCAATGTGCCGCATATTTCAGTGATTATCGGCTCCAGCTATGGGGCAGGTAACTACGGTATGAGCGGTCGAGCCTTCAATACCCGTTTCGTATTTTTATGGCCGACCGCAAAGATTGCGGTAATGGGCCCACAACAGATTGCCGGTGTGATGTCGATCGTGCGCCGCGGCCAAGCTGAGCGCAAGGGCATTGAGATCGATGAAGAGGTTGAGGCAAAGATGGTTGCTCAGGCGGAGGCTGCGCAGGAGTTCGGATCGTTGGCGAAGTACGCTACCGGCCGTATTAGCGACGATGGCATTATTGACCCACGCGACACTCGCGATGTACTGGGGGTAGCTTTATCAGCTACTCATTCATGTTCTGTTGAGGGTAGCGCCGAATACGGCGTCTTCAGGTTCTAGGAAATGACAATGATACAAATAAAAAGATTACTGGTAGCCAACCGAGGTGAAATTGCTCGCAGGGTCATGCGTTCTGCAAGCAACATGGGAATTCATACCGTTGCTATTTATTCTGATGGCGACTCTAACGAGCCCTTCGTGCGCGACGCGGACGAGGGCTGGGCGCTGGATGGCATGACAGCGACCGAGACCTATCTGGATATGGATAAAGTGCTGGCCGCGGCTGAATCCAGTGGCGCTGATGCCATTCACCCCGGGTATGGCTTCCTCTCTGAAAACGCCGGTTTTGCGCAGAAAGTGATAGATGCAGGTCTGATCTGGATCGGTCCTCCTCCTAAGGCCATCTCCACTATGGGTGACAAGCTGGCGGCGAAGAACCTGATGGACAAAGTTGGTGTGCCGATCTTGCGCTCAATCGAACTCGATGACGACACCGAACTCGCTGTGGCCGGTCAGACTGTTGGCTTTCCGGCACTGGTCAAGGCTGCCGCAGGTGGCGGCGGCAAGGGTATGCGCATCGTCGACGAAGCCTCTAAACTGAAAGCCGCAGTTGCCAGCGCCAAACGTGAGGCAGCATCTGCCTTCGGCGACGCCACCGTATTCCTTGAGCGTTACCTAAACGGTGCTCGCCATGTGGAAATTCAGATTATCGGCGATTCTCACGGCAATCTTGTTCACTGCTTCGAACGAGAGTGCTCAATCCAGCGTCGCCACCAGAAAATTATTGAAGAGGCACCGTCATCGGCGGTGTCACCTGAGTTGCGCGAGCGTATGGGCCAGGCTGGCATACAGGCGGTACGGGCAATCAACTATGAAAATGCTGGCACGGTCGAGTTTCTTCTCGATTCCAGCGGTGAATTCTTTTTCCTTGAGGTCAATACACGGCTGCAGGTGGAACATCCTGTCACTGAAGAGATTACCGGTCTCGATCTGGTGCGAGAGCAAATTCGGGTGGCCCAGGGCCTTCCCCTATCGTTCACCCAAGAGAGTCTAGAAATCAATGGCCATGCCATCGAAGCGCGTATATATGCTGAAGATCCAGCCAATGACTTTTTACCTGCAACCGGTGAAGTGCTGGCTTGGGAAATGCCCACCACACCGGAGGCGCGGTACGATTCCGGCGTCGCCTCCGGCAGCACAGTCAGCGTCAATTTCGATCCGATGTTGGCCAAGGTCACCGCTCATGCCGCCACCAGGGAAGAAGCAGCATTGCGGCTGGGACGGGTACTGGAGCGCATGCGTATTCAGGGGGTGATCACAAACCGCGACTTTTTGATTACGGTCTTACGTCACCCTAGATTTCTGGCTGGCGATACCACCACGTCGTTTATCGAAGAGGCCAATCCCTCGCGCGAGCGCACACTCAGCGAAGCCGAGCTGCGCAACAAGGCCATTGCCGCCTCCCTGTTTATTCAGCACCGCAACCGCAGTGCGGCGGATGTGTTGCGCACACTGCCTAGCGGGTTTCGTATCACTCGGATGCCGCCCGAGCGCAATACCTTTGTCCACCGTGATCGGGAGATACTTACCGAGTATAGCAGCCGGCGCGATGGCGACTTCAATTTCACAGTATTGGGTGAAACTACCACTGCGCGAATCATGGCAGTGTCTGATGACTGCTTGGAATACTTAGTCAATGGCCGCCGTATGACTACAACTGTGCACAACCACGGCAATCAATGGTGGTTGCACGACGCAGACGGTGATATCTCTCTTACCTTGAAAACGCGTTTTCCGGAAACCAACGCACCCGAAGCTGTGGCCGGTGGATTGACATCACCTATGCCCGGCACTGTCATTGCAGTCCAAGTGGCATCCGGTGAGCAAGTGAGCGCCGGCCAGGTACTTGCAATTATTGAAGCTATGAAAATGGAGCACAACGTAGTTTCACCACATGACGGCTTAGTTAGCGAAGTGCGCGTTGCCATTGGCGACAAGGTGGAAGGTGGAGAGCTGCTTGTTGTTGTAGACGACGACTCTGGCGAGAGCTGAAGCCATCAAATGTTGAGATGGCGATAAGGGATCGGAGACGACTTGAATTGACGGGACCGTTGATCACATGAACGTATTTATGACAGGTTGCCGCAAAATTGAACACAGTTCGGTGTTGGTATTTGGTTCAAAGAATCTATCGTACAGAAAAACCCACAAATTAGAGGTGACATCATGAAAGACCCCGTTCGCATAGCCAACTGCTCTGGCTTTTATGGCGATCGCTTATCCGCCGCCAAGGAGATGGTTGAGGGCGGCCCCATCGATGTTCTCACGGGTGACTGGCTAGCAGAACTAACCATGCTGATCCTCGCCAAGACCCGGACCAAGCAAAAGGAGGCTGGCTACGCCCGCACCTTCGTGCAGCAGATGCAGCAAGTCGCTGCTACCTGTGTCGAGAAAAGTATCAAGGTCGTCAGCAACGCCGGTGGACTCAATCCCAGAGGCTGTGCAGACGCCGTGCAAGCGATACTAGATGAGCAGGGAATCAAGGCAAGAGTTGCTTGGATAGATGGCGACGATCTAATGACCCGTCTGCCCGAACTTAAGGCCACCGGTAACAGATTTGAGCACATGGATACGGGCGAAGCACTGGGTGAACAGGATATGCTTACCGCCAATGCCTACATAGGCGGCTGGGGCATCACCGAGGCCCTCAATCGCGGTGCGGATATTGTGATAACTGGCCGAACTACCGACGCCGCCATCGTCAGTGGCGCCGCCGCATGGCACCACGGCTGGAAGCCTGGTGATTACGACCAACTGGCTGGCGCCATCGTCGCTGGTCATGTGATCGAGTGCGGCTGCCAGGCAACTGGCGGTAACTATAGCTTTTTCAAGGAGGTCCCCGGACTGGAATACCCCGGCTTCCCGATTGCAGAGATTGCAGATGACGGCTCTACTGTGATCACTAAGCACGAGAGCCATGGTGGCCAGGTCAGCGTTGGTACTGTCACTTCGCAACTCTTGTATGAGATTGGCGCCCCCGAATACAAGAACCCCGACGTCATCAGCAGATTCGACACCATCGAGCTGGAAGAAATTGCTCCAAACCGAGTGCTCATTTCCGGTGTTCGCGGCGAACCGGGGCCAGACACGCTGAAGGTCTCAATGAACTACAATGGTGGCTGGCGTACTGTAAGTTCGATGGCATTGACCGGCCTCGATATTCAGGAGAAGGCAAACTTATATGAGCGCGCCTTATGGGCTCAGTTCCCCAAGGGAAAGGACAGCTTTGATGAGGTCAAAGTTGAACTGATTCCCGGCGTTAGCGATCCGCGAAATAACGAGGAACATGTGCATGAACTGCGAATTGTGGTTAAGAGCAATGATCCTAAGCTCGCCGGCAAGGCCTTTTTCCGAGCTAGTGTTGAGCTGGGGCTGGCCAACTACCCCGGCACCTGCGTTTTGCCTGGTAGCAGCCAGTCGTTTGGTGTGTGCTGGCCGACACTAATTCCGGCCAAACTAGTGACTCAGCGCCTGCATATGGGCGACGAGGTGATCGAAATCAGCTGCGTGCCCTGTAAAGATCCTGCTAAACCGGTAAAATCAAGATCCGGTCCCAGCCTATCAGTACCCGGCGGTCCTTCCCGTCGCGCTCCACTGGGTCTAGTTTACGGCGCCCGCTCCGGCGACAAGGCTGGCAGCGCCAATGTCGGTATCTTCGCTCGCAGTGACGAGGCTTGGGCTTGGTTGGAGAAGAACCTGACAACTGAAAAACTGCAGGAGCTGATGCCAGAAGCACGCGAGCACACGGTAAACCGCTACCTGCTGCCTAGCATCCGCTCCCTCAATTTCGTGTTCCAGGGCTTGTTGGGCGAGGGTGTCGCCGCCACGACACGCCTCGACTCTCAGGCCAAAGGCCTTGGTGAGTACCTGCGAGCACTGGAGGTGGACCTGCCGGAGAGCTTGTTGAGCTAGAACTATCGCGTTGCGGGAGTATACAGTTCAATCCTCAGTGAGACTGAGGCTGGAGAGCGTCTGCGTTCATTACTACACGCATCACAAAGCAGGACTTGTCACAGTACCTTTTACTCCTCGCTGCCAGCGAAACCTCTCCCGCAGAAGATTTAGCGCATCGCAAGGATCTTGGCGAAGGCGGGACGGGCGGCGATGCGCTTGCGGTAGGCTTGAAGATTTGGCGAGGACTGATCCATAAGCTGGGCTGCCTGATAGATTGCGTGTCCGAGCATTATGTCGGCGGCGGTAAAGTCACCGACCAGATATTCCCGTCCTTCCAGCGCCTCTTCGAGGGGGATTAGGGCCTTTCCAAGCAGCTTCTGCGCCTGGGCGAGCGCCACAGGATCGCGTCGATCGGGCGGGAGCAATATCTTCTGCACGACGATTATATTCATCGGCGGCATTACCATGCCCTCGCTGAAGTGGAACCATTGGAGATACTCGGGGAACACTGGGGAATCCACAGCGGGCTCGAGGCCTCCGTTCTTATGCCGAGCGAGAATATACTGCGTGATCGCGCCAGACTCAAATATTCTAACATCGCCGTCTTCGAGGACTGGAATACGTCCAAGTGGATGACGTTTTCGGTGAGTGCCAGACTTTAACGAGTCCTGCGTGAATTCGAGTTTATTCAGCTCGTAAGGAAGATCGAGCTCTTCCAGTAACCAGGCGATGCGCTCGGCGCGGGTATTTTTGACGAAATGTAGTTTCAGCAAAGGTTTTCCTCCTCTTTAGTCATCAGTAAAAACGACCTAAATCAGATCAGCTCATTATTACGAGTCTTCCTTTAAGTCTAGCGCCAGCAACAAATCTGGCAAAGGCTTTAGGCATACTTCAGGCGACTTCAAATAACCCTGCAGCACCCATACCACCACCGACGCACATGGTGATTACTACATATTTAACGCCACGACGTTTGCCTTCAATCAACGCGTGACCTACCAAACGAGAACCTGTCATTCCGTAGGGGTGACCGACTGAGATACCACCGCCATTAACATTGTAGATATCAGGGTCTATACCCAAATGATCCCGACAGTATAGTGCCTGACAAGCAAATGCCTCGTTAAGTTCCCATAGACCGATATCGTTAATACCTAGGTCGTGTTGCTTCAAGAGTTTAGGTATCGCGTAAATCGGGCCAATGCCCATTTCTTCTGGAGCGCAGCCGGCAACCGCCATACCGCGATAAGTGCCTAATGGAGCGAGACCTTTTTGTTCAGCCAGTTTACCGTCCATCAAAACACAGGCGCTAGCGCCATCAGATAGCTGGCTAGCATTGCCTGCGGTGACACAACCTCCCTCGATGACAGGGTTTAATGCCTGCAGATTTTCTAGTTTAGTACCAGGGCGATTGCCTTCATCCTGGCTTAACGTCACTTCCTCATAAGTCACTGCTTTGGTTTCTTTGTTGATGACGGCCTTGGTGGTGGTGGTAGTGATAATCTCATCGTCAAATTTGCCGGCTTGCTGCGCAGCTGCCGTACGCTGTTGCGATTGAAGAGCATATTCATCTTGGCTTTCTCGTGAGATACCGTACTTTTTAATGACAAATTCAGCCGTACCTAGCATTGGCATGTAAGCATGCTCAGCTTGTGCAAGTACATTAGGATCAACTCCGGTTTTTGCCATTTTAAGATAATCATTTTGAATCAATGAGATCTGTTCTGTCCCACCCGCAAGCACCACGCTCATTCCATCGACCATAATCTGCCTAGCGCCGGCAGCGATAGCCGCCAAGCCAGAGGAACACTGCCTATCAATAGTGTTTGCTGCTACAGTGGCAGGAATGCCTGCTGCCAATGCCGACGTTCTGGCGATGTTGCCGCCTGCGCTGGCTGCTTGCATGCCGCAACCCATTACAACATCGTCAATCTCAGCACCGTCGATACCTGCGCGTGCAACAGCAGCTTTTATAGCCATTGCCGTCATCGTTGGGGCTTTGGTATTGTTGAACGCACCGCGAAATGCCTTGCCGATAGGGGTACGTGCTGTTGAAACGATCACTGCGTCTTTCATAGTATTTATCCTAAAGTTAACAAATAAAAAATAGCGAGCCTCCGATCTCCAGTTAGAAGTCCTTGAAGCTTGGGGTGCATAGCTTTATAGAGAATACTAACTAAACATATATCATCCGCTAGTTGGCCTATTACCCACCCCTGTTGCTATTGGTAAGTCGGTAAGACGATTCACTAACTATTTTCCATGAATTCCCGGACCCTCGCAGATTATTACCAGCGATCTCAAGGATCACGAATTCCTTTTTTAGTTTTTATTGCTGCCAATTTAGAGGTGTCATCGAAAACAGCAAGCTAAGCGGGGGAAGCAGTTCTGAGAATTGAATTCTACTACTTCAGAGTTGCCGCTGTCGTGACCAGCGTCCGAGGGGTATACCCATTGCAGGTTTTCATTATAGGCCTCGTCGAGAACGACCGAGATATCTCTGGCGCTCCGTCTTTGCGAAGATTTAATTTAGGCGGCGACTACCTGCATCAGTAAAGACTCATAGATAAGAGCCGGCGTCTCTACACCCTCAATTTCAACGCTTACTTCGTATTTGAACAGGTAGTTTGTCTCTGTCTTCGCGATGACAGAAAGCAGCTTCCAATGGGCCCGTATGCGTTTTCCAACACGAACAGGATGCAGGAATCTCACTTTGTCGGAGCCGTAATTGATGCCCATCTGCCAGCCTTCTAGTACCAGCGATTTCTGAGGTCCCAACGAAGCAACCAAGGAGAGTGTCAAAAAACCGTGGGCAATGGTACCACCAAAGGGTGTCTTGCTCGCAGCCTCTTCGTCTAGGTGAATAAACTGGAAGTCCCCGGTCACCTCAGCAAAACTGTTGACGCGAGCCTGATCTATCTTCATCCATTCGGATGCACCCAAATTTGCGCCAACGTAATTTTGTATTTCAGATATAGGTATGGTGCTCATGCAGACTCCTTTGATTAAATGAAAGGATTGACAGGACGCGAACTAACTTCAAAGACAATAGCACTTACCTAAGTGTCCCGTTACTGCGTTGTATGCTAGGCAATAATGCCCCTCATTTCAATAGTTCCACGCAAGGATCAAGTGCGGAATGAATATGGGATTGGAAAATAAAATTTCAGTTCAGTATACTCCGCCATCCTCGATATCTGCAAAAATTTCTAGGAGCCAAAATGACTCAAACACTCCCCAAACTCTGGCACTGCGATAATGCTCGTTCGCTGAGAGCTCTTTGGGCACTGGAGGAACTGGAGATTCCATACGATCTGGAGGTTATGCCTTTCCCGCCGCGTTTTTTGCACAAGCCGTATATGGACATAAACCCGCTGGGCACGATTCCATATTTGCAAGATGGCGACACATTTATGACAGAGTCTTCGGGTATATGCCTTTACCTGGTTGAAAAATATCAGCGCCATGAATTTGGACTGAAACCCGACCACCCCGAATATGCTCAGTACCTGAACTGGCTGTTCCATTCTGATGCGACCCTAACCTTTCCACAGACTGTTTTTATTCGCTTCCAGATTCAGGAGCCGCAGAAGGGCTTGGGTGAAGCTGGGGAGGCTTACCGCAAGTGGTATCTGGCGCGGTTAAAAATGTTAAACGCTAACCTCAGAGATAAAGAATTCCTAGTAGACGGCCGTTTCACAGTGGCAGATATTGCGATTCACTTCGCGCTTTTTCTGGGTGAATTACTGGGCTTCAGCGATGCCTATGAGCCGCAAACAATGGCCTACCTGCAGCGTTTAAAAGAACGACCGGGCTTCCAGCGTGCACAACAGGCCCAAGCACAACATGCACCGAAGAAGTAAATGTTAAACTAGAGGATGGGTTGGGCACTGCTTTATCTACCAACCCCCTTAGACGTTGTGGTTCACGGCGGCGCCTCAACGAAGCGACCGCAATGGAATACCATGTAGATTACATCGTTTAATAGGTTCCGATTTAATGTTGTGCAAATCAATTTGGTAATACAGACCGTCATCCTTTGATATCTAGCTGCTGTAAAAAAGTCCTTATTTTAAGGCTATTTTTTAAAATGAGCTGGCCGAAAATGCCTTTAATAAAGTATGGGGGAAAGCCTTGAATTGAGGCTCCTTTCAAATGATCATGACCAAGACATAGGTAGACTTGGCCAATACATTTGTTGTGATGACCTCCAATAAGAATCTAAAGAAGGCATCATACGCCTTTTGAGCGCCGGCGATATTCTATATCAGAGCTCGGGACCTCATGGAAAATAGTTAGTCAATCGTCTGAATAGAATTCTATAATAAGATTAAGGATCTACTGTATGTCCTCGCAGATTCCATTGGTTGACTATATTAGTCTGAGAGGGAAACCCCATCCCACCGCAAACGAGTGTATCAATTGCGGTGCTCGGTTTTTTGGACGTCGGAACGCCTGCGCTAATTGTTTCGGGACCGAATTCAATACTCTGGCAGATCCCAAGAACATCGCGCTGGGGATGAAGGTCACATTGGCCACCTATTCAATCGGAAAAGACGATCATGGCTTTGAAGCCATCGGTTTTGGGTTTGAGCCGGCAGCATGACAATTCCCACCCAATTGATTTACGTTGAAAACTGAGTAAGGAATGTAAACATGGACTACAAATTAGCTTTTCCAGGGCGACTAGGCCAGCCAGACTTGGCTTTGCCTTTTGATCCCCGTTTGGATCCGAGGCTTCGGCAAGCATTTTTGGCAATACCTGATGCGACTGAAACAATGCAAAATGCAGGTGTTGATGGCAACTCTTCCTATGAGGATTGCTTAGCCCACTGCGCGATGATGGAAGCTGCTCAAATGCAGATGTTCCCCTCAGAAGTAGTGGTGCCCGCGGATATCACGAGGTCCACTAAGTCGATCACTGGAATTGATGGAAACGAAATACTGCTGCACATTCATCGGCCCAAAAAAGTTTTTAATGACTTACCATGCATTGTTGACTTGCATGGCGGGGGTATGGTGATGTTAGGCGCCAGCTTTCCTCCATTTGTACGATGGCGGGACAGCCTTGCGAGTGCAGGTATAGTTGTTATAGGGGTAGAATTTCGCAATGCTGGAGGCATGCTGGGTAATCATCCATTTCCGGCAGGTCTTAATGATTGCTCGACATCTGCCCGATGGGTATATTCTCAAAAGCGGCAACTTGGAATTTCTACTCTGATGCTATCAGGGGCATCTGGTGGCGGCAATTTATCACTTGCTACCTCCTTGAGAGCCAAGCAAGAAGGATGGCTGTCTGAAATAGATGGTGTCTATGCAATGTGTCCTCACATATCGGGAGCCTATGCGAGTAAACCCACTGATCTTCTCTCTCTTTACGAGAATGATGGTTATGTTATGAATCTCGATGAGGCTGCGGCAATGGCCAAACTTTACACACCCGACTCGAGTGATGCAGTAAACCCGCTGGCTTGGCCTTATTATGCAAATGTAAGTGACCTTGAAGGACTTCCTCCTCATTTTATATCTGTTCACGAACTTGATCCGGTTAGGGACGAGGGCATTGCCTATTTCCGAAAATTGCTCAGCGCCGGCGTATCAGCAGCTTGCAGGACGATCCTAGGTAGCACGCATGGGTCAGACATTTTATTTCGTGATATGGCGCCCGATACTTACATGGAAACAGAAAGGTCGGTGATTGGATTTCTGAAATCGCTATCTCAATGACATTAGGTTAATTATGAGGCTGCAGACCAATATTCGGAGTCGGGGGAGATACTTGAATTTAGAAGAATAGCCAGATCTTCTGCTGTTCAAGTTTTAATTACAAACTGGTTGTTTTATGGACTCTGCAAAAAAAGACGTTATCATCTACGGTGGAGATCACTCAAGCTGGGTGCAGGCCGTGCTTTTAGGTCTTCATCTGAAGGGAGTTGAATACAAGGTGATAACCTTCCCCCCAAGGAAGTTATTTAAGCATTCAGGCATTCTGATGCCCGCACAACTTGGGAGTGACGGTACCTGGATGCTTCAGTCAGCGGACATTCTAGAGCAGCACGGCTATGGACGACTGGAACGGGAGGATTTGATTGCCCTGTTGAAAACACTCTGGGGTGGCTTCAACCGCATTGATAGTCCCTTCCAATTCTGGCGCCAATGGGGCTGGGTTCGCGATGAAAATGACAACGTCCTGATACGTCTAGCTAACTTCTTCCGTCGGCCATTTGTCGCATTAATGTTCTATATTATTCTTCGCCAAATTCCAAAAAAATTATCAGCCTTGAACG
>ERZ802822.428-NODE-428-length-30086-cov-16.270685_pt1 | contig 30086 bp, 28 predicted proteins | sample MGYA00345649_ERZ802822 | MGnify/ENA primary metagenome ERZ802822 (study PRJEB30503, sample SAMEA104212359) | marine metagenome | biome: Westerlies Biome; feature: [SRF] surface water layer (ENVO:00010504) within the epipelagic zone...; material: water...
GGGATCATCAGCACACCGAACCAACCGACATACAGACGGTTGTTGGTGGAGGTGACCCACTCGCAGAAGGACTGCCAACTAGAAGCGCCGGAGCGCTGCTGGATGGTGGTGGTCATGAGAACGGAAAGAAGTGCCCCCGAAGGGACGGTTTAAGGAAGGGCAGGGATGCCCTGCCTCCACCCAATGTAACAGAAGTTTGCGGTGTGTGTGCGGACATTGCGCGGGGTCCGGCGGCACACCCCAGGCCAGGACAGGGGGGCTCGGAAAGTCTTAAGGTTTGATTGCCCCCTTCGGGATGCGTCTTGGTTCTGATCCGCTGGCTCCATTCAGGGCAACGCTTGGAGGAAACCGTTCCTCTTTGCCAGGCACGGCATCGCCGCCATGAGCTCGAGGCCCAGGGAGCCACGGTTTATTGGAGTGAACGTCTGGTGCAAGCGGCGATCTGCTGAGAGCCTGGATCAACCGTTCTCCGGACCATGGTTTCTCGCGTCTCCAGGCCGATGTCTGTTGCAGCCCTCTGTTTCGGACTTCTGCTGCTCGGCGGGTGTCAGCGTGGATGGATTCCAACACCAGGCGCAGAGCAGTCCAGAACAGGCGCTGGCTCCGACGATGCCCTCAGGAGGCTGGAGCTTCGCCTGGATCAGCTGGAGAGACGCCTCGAGGATCAGAGCAAGGGAGCCGCCCCGAAAGACGCCAGGACTCCGGCAGGTCCGCTCCAATCGCTGACGCTTCGCATCGGAAGCGACGACGACAGGCTCCGCTTGTACTGGGCCGATGGTCAACGCAGTGACCTCAGTTGCAGCAAGGAAGGGACGGGGGTCTGGGCCTGCGGTTGATGGACAGGCGCATCCGGACACACCTATGTCCCAGCCGCGGGGATGCATCCCACCGCTCCAGCAGCAGAGTGACGGCACATCGCAAGTGCTCCGATGCGTCCGTTCCCTGCTCTGCTTGTCAGCCTGGGACTGGCTGTGACTGGGTCGATGGCCATCGCCCAGTCCAACAACTACCCCTTTGCCCAGACCAAGGCGGCCAATCTGGCCCGGATGAGGGCCGAGCGACTGAACGGCGGATTACGTCTGTACCGATCCGATCAGTGCATGCATGCTCTTCGGGGAGAGGCCTGCCTGATCTCCTCGACGGATGAGGGATTCCTCTTCCGCTTCAGGGGCGGTGCACCCGGCTGGCAGCAGCAGATTCCGCCGCAACCGACCCTGGTGACCGAAGTTCTGGTCTCACCAGACGGCGATCGGATTCTGGACGTCTCTTACAACGGACCGCTGCTACCAGAGGGGAACAGCTCTCCTCCGGTGATGCCACCGGACAATCCATGAGTTTCCTCAGCCGATCCCTCGGACTCGTTCTGATCGGAGCGAGCCTGCCCCTCGGCCTCGGCCCCGTTCAGGAAGCCAGAGCCCAGGTGTCCGATGCCCGGCAAAGAGCTGTGAATGTGGCTCGGATGCGTGCCGAGGCCATCAACGGTGGACTGAGCCGCTACCGCGCGGCCCGCTGCATGTACGGGACAAGCGTCGGTGGAGGTGACTGTCTCGTGACCACCGACGACGGCTACACCTTCCGGTTCGACGGTGGTGCTCCCGGTTGGCAGGAGGCCGGCGCACCTCCGACCGTGGAGACCGAACTGAAGATTTCTTCTGACGGACGTCAGGTGGAAGCAGAGATCTACAACGGACCTCCCCGCTGAACTCAGCTCTTCAGCAAGTGCTCGAGGGCCGTCCGCCAGGCGTCTTCCACAGGCCAAACCTCCCGCCGGGTCAGCGACAGAGCGATTCGCTTCTCGGCGTAAGCGGCCTCATTGATGAACACGGGAACATCGCCCACCTCGCCATCGAAGCCCTGAATCGCCGGCAGCCCCTGGCCGCAGAGTTCAACGAACAGAGGGTCCTCGGACGCCAGCGGCTGCCAGTCCCGGCCGAGACGATCACCATGCAGCAGGCCTGAAATCTGATTCCCGTCACGTCTCGGCAGATCCAGGCTGCAGCGATGGCGATGCACCACGAGCTGTCGTGGGTAACGCCCTGCCGCCCTGCGCGCTGCTGCCAGAGAGGCCAGGCAGGTTTCCACCGCCAGACGGGTCTGTTCAACGATCCGAACATCCAGAAGCGACTGCGGCACCGGACCCACCTCGATCACCAGACCACAGGGCCAGCACTCCACGAGGAAACCGGTCTGACGATCATCAGCCTCATGCAGATACACCGGCAGTCCGAGCGCACCCTGCACGAGGCTCGCCAGAGCCAGATCAGCAGGCCGACGGCCGTAAACCACCAGACAACTGCCCATGGCCGCCGTGGTGCTGTGCAGATCGAGGGCCACCCGGCAGGGATGCGTGCCGTGTGGACCATGCAGCTGCACCAGGGACCGGGCCCGGGCAAGCTCCAGCGCTTCACTCTCATCAGAGGCGAAACGTTCCGGCAGAAAGCTGCGGTTGAGATCACGGTCGATGTAGCGGCGATTGGCCGCTCGCGCATCGGGATTGCCGATCAGCGGCTGAACCGTGAGGCCATGGGCATCCACCAGATCAGGCGTCCTCTGCCAGGCCTCCAGCAGCCATGGCGCGTTCACCTCGTTGCCATGGGTCCCGGCCACAAGAAGAACGTCCGACGCCGTCATCAGGGGCACACGCTGCTGCACGACTGAAGCATGGGCTTCCAGACTGGCGGCAAACATCCGGACGATGTCGATCCCTCCGATCGTGGTGATGGCCGCCCGCTCAGGGTGGCGATGGCAATGGAGCCGGCTGATGGGAGGCCTGGGTCCTGCTGATGCTGCTGGGAACTACTGCCGCCCGGTCAGTGATCATCTCGAGGCAGAACGACCCGACCAAGCGCAGCTGAGGGGCCGCTCCGAACAGCAGAGGCCCCATCTGATCATCGGCCGCAGCTGTCCATGGGCCCATCGCACCTGGCTGGTGCATCGCCTGAGGGGTCTGGGAGACAGCCTGACCGTGCTTATGGCGACGGCTGATCACCGCGCAGGGCGCTGGCAACTGGATCCGGCCTGGCTCGGCTGCAGCAGCCTGCTGGACCTCTACAGAGCCTGCTCGGCACCACCAAGTCATCGGGCCACGGTGCCGGCTCTGGTGGATCCCCAGGGACCACGCATTCTCGGCAACGAAAGTGCACAGCTGGTGGAGCTGCTGAACCGCTGGCCCGCCTCCGAGGATGCTCCGGACCTCGATCCTCCTGATCATCAGGAGATGATCCAGCGGTGGCAGACCCTGCTGCAGCCGGCGGTGAACGACGGTGTCTACCGCTGCGGTTTCGCCCGGGGCCAGCTGGCTTACGACCGTGCTGAAACAGCGCTGTTCGAGGCTCTGGAACAGGTGGAGCAGGCGCTGGCGGAGAGGGGTCCGTGGCTGTGCGGCGAGACCCTGACCCTGGCGGATGTCCGACTCTTCCCAACGTTGATCCGTTGGGAACTGGTCTATTCCCCTCTCTTCGGCTGCAGCCGGAGACCCCTCTGGCAGTTTCCGCATCTATGGGCCTGGCGCAGGCGCTTCCACGACCTGCCCGGAGTGGCTGAAACCTGCGATGCCAAGGCCTGGCGTCAGGATTATTTCGGAGCCCTGTTTCCCCTCAATCCCGGGGGCATCGTTCCAGCCGGCCCGGAGCTGAGCACACTGGTGAACAGCACCATCCCTGAGGCATGAGCACGGCCGACCCCCAGTTCGACGGTGTCTACGGCCCGTACACGATCAACGAGCAGGATCGCCGGGAGGTGCAGCGCTACCGCATCGCCCTTCTGATCTCGGGCCTGGCGATGAGCGGAGGAGTGCTGCATTGGTGGGCCCTCGGCGGATCCTGGGCCTGGCTGTGGCTGCTGCCCCTGACCGCCGGGATCGGTCTGGCACTGAAGTGGATTCACATCTACCTGAGGCCGTTGCACCGCGCACTCCAGCTGTTCTGGTTGCTGGGATGTGCCGGATGGGGGGCCTTACTGATCACAGCGGGACCTGCTGATGCCCTCGCCACACTGGCCGGAAGGCCGCTCTGGATCCTGGCCGTCGGGCCACTCTTCGCGGCCCTGGCGGGAATCGGCTTCAAGGAATTCTTCTGCTTCCAGAGACCGGAGGCGATCGGTCTCACTCTGCTGCTTCCCCTGGCGTTGCTGGGTCGTCTCGTCGGTCTGCTCGGCGACGAATCCGGGCTGGTGCTGGTGGGTGTTGCCGGCCTGCTTCTGGTCGTGCTGGCTCTGCGGAAATTCGGCATCGAAGCCGCTGCGGATGTCGGCGACAAGAGCGTCTTTGCTTATCTGGACGGTCAGCTGTCTGCCGGGACCTCGTGAGTCTGATCAGCCTGGTGGGGGCCGGAAAGGATTTCGGCATCCGCACCCTGTTCGCTGAGCTGGATCTCCACATCGGAGAGGGGGAGAGACTCGGACTGATCGGCCCGAATGGAGCGGGCAAATCAACGCTGCTGAAGGTGCTGGCCGGCCAGGAACCCCTCGGAGAGGGGGAACGGCGTTGCTCACCGCGGCTGCGGGTGGAGCTGGTGGGGCAGGACAGCCGCGTCACACCCGGACTCACGGTTCTGGAGCAGGTGCTGCAGGGATGTGGTGCCAAGCGTGATCTGCTGCTTCGCTTCAGCTCCCTGAGTGAGGCCGTGGCAGCGGATCCCGAGAATCAAGCGCTGCTGGCCGAGCTGGGCGACCTGAGCCAGCGGATGGATGAGGAAGAGGCCTGGAGCCTGGAGCAGCAGTGCCGCGAGGTGCTTCAGAAACTCGGAATCAGCGACCTGCAGAAGCCTGTGGAAGCTCTCTCCGGCGGCTACCGCAAACGGGTCGGACTGGCCTCAGCCCTGGTCGCGTGCCCGGACGTGCTGCTGCTGGATGAACCGACCAACCACCTGGACGCCACTGCCGTGGAGTGGCTCCAGAGCTGGTTGGACCGCTACCCGGGAGCCCTGGTGCTCGTCACCCACGATCGCTACGTGCTCGACCGAATCACCCGCCGGATGGTCGAAGTGGCCCGAGGCCGGGCGCGGACCTATCAGGGCAACTACAGCACCTACCTGCAGCACAAGGCCGAAGAGGAGGCGTCCGAAGCCTCCTCGGCGGCCAAGTTCAAGGGGGTGCTGAGGCGGGAACTGGCCTGGCTGCGCCAGGGCCCGAAAGCACGCAGCACAAAGCAGAAGGCTCGCCTGCAGCGCATCGAAACCATGCGGGACGAACAACCGGTGCAGGCCCGGGGAAAACTGGAGATGACCAGCGTCAGCCGACGCATCGGCAAGCTGGTGATCGAAGCCGAGGGACTGGGGGTCAGCACCGACGGCAGTGCCGAAGGCCGGAGGCTTCTGGATGACTTCACCTACAGCTTCAGCCCCGAGGACCGGGTGGGGATCATCGGCCCGAACGGCAGCGGCAAATCCACGCTGCTGGATTTGATCGCCGGTCGCCGCGGTGCCACCCACGGCTCCCTGCGCCTTGGGGAAACCGTCCACATCGGCTATCTGGACCAGCACACCGAGGACTTCACCAAGGGCAAGGGACTGGAGCGCAAGGTCATCGAATTCGTGGAGGAGGCTGCCAGCCGCATCGACCTCGGAGGCGAGCAGCTCACCGCCTCTCAGCTGCTGGAGCGGTTTCTGTTTCCACCAGCGCAGCAGCACAGCCCCCTGGCCAAACTCTCCGGGGGCGAGCGGCGGCGCCTGACCCTTTGCCGGATGCTGATTCAGGCTCCGAATGTGCTGCTGCTCGATGAGCCCACCAACGATCTGGATGTGCAGACGCTGAGCGTTCTGGAGGACTTTCTCGAAGACTTCCGCGGTTGCGTGATCGTGGTCTCCCACGACCGCTATTTCCTCGACCGCACGGTGGACCGTCTGTTCTGTTTCGAAGCCGGCCGGCTGCAACGCTTCGAAGGCAACTACTCGGAATTCCTCGACCAGCAGCGGCAGCAGGAGCGACAGCAGACCAGTGCCGCAGTTCCTCCATCCCGAAAGGACTCCAGGGACAGAGGTGACGAGGAGAAGCCCCGTCGCCGCAGCTTCAAGGAATCGAAGGAACTGGCATCGCTGGATCAGCAGCTCCCTGAACTGGAGACCAAGCGGGCGGCCCTGGAACGGGAGCTGACCTGTGAGGGATCCGAGGTGGCCAGGCTCAGCATCGAGCTCGCCGAACTGATCAGCAGCATCGAACAGGCGGAGGAACGCTGGCTTGAGCTGAGCGAACTGAGACCCTGATCTCACAGGGCCAGGGCGGCGATGTCAGGGAACTGCCGCAAACGAAAACGACCGCACTCACCCTTGAGATGGGTCGTAATGTGGTGAGCGGCATCGGGGAGATTCCATGAAATCCATCGACGAGCACATCAACAAGGACAAGTCCGAGATCGAAGCGGCCAAAGCCGCAGGCGATGAGGCCAAGGTCCGTCACCTCGAAGATGAACTCCACTCTCTCGAGGAGTACAAGGAACACCACCCCGAGGACTCCCACGACCCGACGTCCCTGGAGCTCCATTGCGAGGCCAACCCGGACGCCGATGAGTGCCGGGTCTACGACGACTGATCAGTCAGGTCGAACGACCAGGGGATCTGCGAATCAGATCTCCTCGTTGAAGTCCGAGGGGCTGCCGGTAAGGCTGCAGACCACAGCCTCTTCATTCTTCATGGCCTTCACCTCAGCGATCGGGCGCCCCATGCGGCGCAGCACATCGATTTCTTGTTGGGTCTGACAACGGGCGATGATCTCGCCTTTGTCGTCAAAGCAGGTGTAAAAAGTCATGGCGGCTGTTGGATGCCAACTCCGTTATGGCGAGGAGTGACCGGCCTCACAACTTCAGATGTGCCGGCCGACACGGAGCATCAGACCCCCAGTTCGCGCCAGACGCGCTCCAGCAGAGCATCGAGATTGCTCCCCATCGCTGCTGAGACGCACAACACGGAACGGCCGCTGGCCCCTTCGAGGTCACCGACCAGCTCAGGCAGTTGATCGTCGGAAACAAGTTCCTGTTTGTTCAGCACCAGGATGCGGGGTCGTTCCACGAGCCCATGGCCATAGGCCTCCAGCTCGTTCTCCACCACCCGCAGATCGCCGATCGGATCGTCTGCCCCGGCATCAACCAGATGAATCAGCAATCGGGTGCGCTCGATGTGGCGCAGGAAGTCGTGGCCAAGCCCGGCTCCCTGAGCGGCACCGGCGATGAGTCCTGGGATGTCAGCGAAGACAGTTCCATCACCGCTCGGTCGTCGCACGACCCCGAGATTCGGGACCAGGGTGGTGAATGGATAGTCGGCGATTTTGGGGCGAGCGGCTGACAACACGGCGATCAGGGTGCTTTTGCCGGCATTCGGCAGGCCGATGATGCCGACCTCGGCCAGCAGTTTGAGCTCAAGCTGAAGCGGCCACTCCTCTCCATCGCGACCCTCGGTGAATTTTTCGGGAGCGCGATTGCGGTTGCTCAGGTAATGAGCATTGCCCAGCCCTCCGCGCCCGCCGAAAGCGACCACCAGCCGTTCACCGCCGTTGATCAGATCGCCGAGCAGGATTCCAGTGGTGAGATGTCGCACTTCCGTCCCGCACGGGACCTTCACCACCAGTTCACGCCCTGAGGCCCCGGTGCACTTGTTCGGTCCACCGCGCCGGCCGTCGTCGGCAGCGAACAGACGCTTGTATTTGAAGTCCAGCAGAGTCTGGAGATTGGCATCGGCCTCCAGCACGACATGTCCGCCGTGACCGCCATCACCGCCGGAAGGTCCACCTGCCGGCACGTACTTCTCGCGTCGGAAGGCCGCAATCCCGTCGCCGCCGCGGCCACCTCGAGCCGTGATCCGTGCCTGATCGATGAACTGCACGGTGGCGCCGGGTGGGTCGAATCCACAACCCTAGGATCAGGTGGCTGCAGTCCCAACGCTTGGCCGGCGTCCGATTCGAAGCCCTCTGCAAGAGCTACCCAGGCCGACGAGGGGGCCGCCCCGTCGACGTGATCCGAAGCCTTGATCTGATGATCGAGGACGGTGAGTTTCTCGTGCTTGTCGGACCTTCCGGCTGCGGCAAAAGCACGCTTCTTCGTCTTCTGGCAGGACTTGAACTCCCATCCGCCGGAGAGATCCTGATCGGTGATCGACCCGTCAGCAGGGTGCGGCCGGCCCAACGGGATGTGGCCATGGTGTTTCAGAGCTACGCGCTCTATCCGCATCTGAGCGTCCGGGACAACCTCAGCTTCGGGCTGCGACGCAGCCGCTCTCTGCCGCCACTGCAGCGTCTGCAGGATCAGCTGTACCGAAGTGCTCGCCACCTGCCGCCCTCCCTGCAGGTGCCCAGTCCCCGCGAGCGACGCATCGAAACGCGCGTGGGGGAGGTGGCTGAGTCGCTGGAACTGACGGACTTGCTGGATCGACTGCCGAAGGAACTCTCCGGTGGCCAGAAACAGCGGGTCGCTCTCGGACGTGCGATGGCCCGGCAGCCAAAGGTCTTTCTGATGGACGAGCCGCTCAGCAATCTCGATGCCAAGCTGCGAAACAGCACCCGGACCCGCATCGTCGAGCTGCAGAAACAGCTGGGGACCACGACGCTGTATGTGACTCACGATCAGGTCGAAGCGATGACGATGGGTCATCGCATCGCCGTGCTCAATCAGGGATACCTGCAGCAGCTGGGGACTCCCATGGAGTTGTACCGATGGCCCTCGAATCTGTTCGTCGCCCAGTTCATCGGCAGCCCGCCGATGGCCCTGCTGCCAGTCACGGTGGCACCCGCAGCCACCCTGCTGCTGGAGGATCGTCGACTGCCGGTGGAGGGGCCGATGGCCGAGGCACTCCCCGCACTGGAGGGGCAGGTGCTCACGGCAGGGCTGCGGCCGGAAGGCTGGAGGGTCGCCCCTTCCACCAATCGCAACCTGCCGGCGGAGATCCGTCATGTCGAAGTGCTGGGCAACGAGCAGCTGATCACCTGTCAGCTGCTCCATGGCGGTCACCTGGTGACGGTGCGCACCGAGGCGGACCTTGCGGTGATCGTGGGAGGAAGGCTGCACCTGGATCCCGATCCCCAGGGCTGGCGGCTGTTTGACGCCGAAGGCGATGCCATCTGCCCACCGGAACCTGCCCGGAGCTCACCCGAAGAGCCACAGCTTCCCCGTCTCTGAAGGCTCCCTCAGCGCAGCCAGACCACGCTGCAGCCCTGTCCACCATCGCCCTGGTCCGCATCGGTGACGCGTTCCACGTAGGGCACCGTGTCCAGCCAGGCCCGCAGGCCGCGCTTCAGCTTCCCGGTCCCGATCCCGTGGATCACCCAGACGGCACCGGACGCAGAGCGCAGGTGCTCCTCCACGGCAGCCTCCGCTTCATGAACCCGAAGACCACGGACATCCACCGTGTTGCGCGACGTGCGCACCTGACCGCCGCCTCCTGATGGCGTCCGGGCTTTCACCTTCACCACCGCCTCCGGCGGCTCCGGCTTGCGGCCATCGAGACTTTCCACCGCCGCCAGCTCCACGGTGCTGCGCATCACGCCGCAACGCACGGTGAGCTGCAAGCCATCGTCTGACATCTCCAGCACATCAGCAGCCTTCCCGAGAGCCAGCAGACGGATGCGGTCTCCCACCTGGGGCCGCCATCCAGCGTGCGCCCGGCGCTCCGGTTCAGGCCGATGACGGTCCTCCAGCTTGCGCAGGCGCTGGCCGGCCCGCCGGGCCGTCTCACCATCAGCCTGGCCGTCCCTCAGCCGACGGATCAGGGTGCGCACCTCCTTCTGACCGTCACGGATCGAACGCTCCAGACGCTGCCGGCCCTGCTCCTGGCGCTCCGCTGACTGCTGTTTCTGCTGCTGCCAGCGCTGCAGCAACTCCTCATGCAGCAGCTCGGTGCGGGCCAGCAGTGCCGCGGCATCCTCCGCCGCGGCCTGCTGGCGTTGCCGTTGCTCCTCAAGACCACGGATGACACTGTTGACCTCTCCATCTCCGGCTGGAGCGAGCAGCTCCTGGGCCTGATCCAGCACCTGCCGGTCGAGGCCAAGCCGGGTGGCGATCGCCAGGGCATTGCTGCGCCCGGGGATGCCCCACAGCAATTCATAGGTGGGTGAGAGCGTCTCAGGGTTGAAAGCCACCGAGGCGTTCTCAAAACGGCCATCGCCGTACTTGAGTGCCTTCAGTTCACCGAAGTGGGTGGTGGCGATCGTGAGCCGGGCCCGATCCGCGAGAGCCTTCAGCAAGGCCGTCGCCAGGGCGGTGCCCTCGCTGGGGTCGGTGCCTGCACCCACCTCATCGAGAAGCACCAGAGCCGGGGCGGGCCCCTGCTGCAACGCGTCCAGGATGCGACCGATCCGCTTCACATGGCCGCTGAAGGTGGAGAGGCTCTGCTGCAGGGACTGCTCATCACCGATGTCCGCCAACACCTGAGCGCACCACGGCAGCGACGGCTGCCCGGAACAGGGAAGCAGCATGCCCGCGCGGGCCATCAGGGCCGCCAGACCGATGCTCTTCAGGGTCACGGTCTTGCCGCCGGTGTTGGGACCAGTGATCGCAACGACCCGCAGCTCTTCAGACACCTCCACCGAGATCGGCACCACAGCCGGGCCTTCGTCATGCTTCTCCTGCCAAACCAGCAGGGGGTGGCGCAGGTTCTCCAGCCGGAACGGCGCCTCCGGCCGGTCCTCCAGCTGGGGCACCGATCCTCCCAGCCAGCGACCGTAACGGCCTCGAGCCAGCGCCAGGTCCAGCCGAAGCAGCACTCCATTGAGAACGTTGAGCGGCTGCTCCTGCTCCGCCACCCGCTCGCTCAGCTCAGCCAGGACCCGCAGCTCCTCCTCACGGATCCGGGCCTCAATGTCCACCAGCCGGTTGCCGATCGCGAGCACGGAACGGGGCTCCACGAACAGGGTGCTGCCCGAGGCCGAACTGTCATGCACCTGCCCCGGCACCTGTCCCACCGCTCCGGCCTTGACCGCCAGCACAGGACGCCCGTGGCGTTGTGCGATCACCGTGTCCTGCAGCAACGGACCGAGACGCCGCAGCAGATCCTGCAACTTGTCGCGACGCTCCTGCCGCAGACCGTCCCATTGCCGTCGCAGGCCCGCCAGGGGAGCGCTGGCGCGGTCGGCCACACGTCCGCCCTCCTCGAGAGCGAACTTCAGCCGCTGCTCCAGCTCCGGAAGGGTCACCATCGCAGCGATCAGATCGCTGCACGCCGGTCGAAGCTCCGGTTCATCGATCTGCCGCCGAAGCCGCCGTGCGGTTGCCAGGGTCTCCGCCACCGCCAGCAGCTCCTCCCCGGATGCGGTGCCGCCTTTGCTGCAACGCAACACAACCGGCCGCAGATCCCGTACGCCTCGGAAGCTGATCCCTCCCTCGCTCAGATCATCGAGGGTCACCAGTTCCACGGTCTCCTTCAGAGCCGTTCGACTTTGGGCAAGGCCAGCCGGCAGCGACAGGGACCGTGCAGCAACGCGTCCCATCGCCGTGGACGCGAACCCGGAGAGGTGCTCGCACACCCGCGGCCATTCCAGGAGCCCGAGCGTCTCCTGCAGAGCACGATCCCGCTCGACGGGGGCGTCAGCTGCAGTTGGAAGGAATGCCACCGGGGGGTTCATAAAGCATCTCCAGCCAGTTGCCGTCTGGATCCTTCAGGTAGAAGGAAGCCGTGCCATCGCGGTGGTCATGCACAGACCCCACGAACACACCGGACTGCTGAAGCTGTTGATGGATCTGATCCACGTCGTCGCGGTCACGGAAGTGGAAGGCGAAGTGGGGGCCGGCAGCCTTGTAATCCGGACCCAGCAGGGCAAGCCCGTCGCGCCCGGGCCCTGCCTCGAGATAACACCAGTCGTCCGCTTTCCACACAAGGCGCATGCCCAGCCCCTCGTAAAAGGCCACGGCACGGGTGACGTCCTGGACGCGGATGGCCACATGGCCGAGACGATCCACCGATGCCATCAGGGGAGGCTCACTGAGGAGGACATTCTGAAGAGTGATGTGACCGAACCGTTGACAGGTCAGCCGCCCTTCAGCCAGCCGGCCGCATCGCAGGCGTGATAAGTGAGGATCAGATCAGCTCCGGCCCGCTTGAAGCTCAGCAGCGTTTCCAGCACCACAGCCCGTTCATCGATCCAGCCACGTTCGGCAGCAGCCTTGACCATCGAGTATTCGCCGCTGACGTTGTAGGCGGCAATCGGCAGCTCCGACTCCTGCCGCAGCCGATGAATGATGTCGAGGTAGGCCAGACCCGGCTTCACCATCATGATGTCGGCGCCCTCCTGCTCGTCGAGCTGGGCTTCCGTGATCGCTTCCCGAGCATTGGCGGGATCCATCTGATAAGTGTCTTTGTTCTTCGGGATCGGTTTGCTGCCCGCAGCCCTTGGGGCAGAGTCCAGCGCCTCCCGGAAGGGCCCGTAATACGCGGACGAGTATTTGGCGGTGTAGCTGATGATGCCCACCTGATCGAAACCCTCGTCATCGAGAGCTTCCCGGATGGCTCCGACACGCCCGTCCATCATGTCGCTGGGTCCGATCAGATCCGCGCCTGCTGCCGCCTGCACCACGGCCTGCTGACAGAGCTGCTCGATCGTCTCATCGTTGAGCACGATGCCCTGCTCGCTCACGATGCCGTCATGGCCATCGCAGGAATAGGGGTCCAGGGCGACATCGGTCATGATCGCCATCTCCGGCACATCTCTCTTGAGCTGACGGATCGCCCGTGGGATCAGACCGTTCTCGTTGAAGCACTCGGCCCCGTCCTCGGTCTTCAATCCCTCGGCCACCTTCGGAAACAGCACGACGCAGCGGACGCCGAGATCCCAGGCCCGCTGCACCTCCCCGCTGAGCTGCTCCAAACTCCAGCGGTTCGCACCCGGCATGGCGCCGATCGGTTCAACGCCCACTCCTTCGTGCACGAACAGGGGGTAAATGAAATCAGCCGCCGACAGACTTGTTTCCCGCACCATGGCTCGAAGAGCGGGAGTGCGACGCAGACGTCGGGGGCGGTAGGTGAGCTCCATCTGACCCGGGAACCAGCCGTTGATCGTAGGGCTGGGGGGGCTTGTGTTCAGAGGCTGGCGGACTTCAGCCAGCTGCGCCGTGGATCCTCAGACCGAAGCACGCGCAGCTGCTCAAGCAGACGTCGCTCCTCATCCGACCACTGGCCCGGTAGTTCCAGCACCAGCGAGAACAGGAGATCTCCCCGCCCGCTCCGGCCGGGCCATCCCTTGTTCCGCAACCGCAGGCTGCGGCCGGGAGGAGTTCCAGGGGGGATCGTCATCTTGGCTTCGCCATCCGGGGTCATCACCGGCACCGTGCCGCCGAGGGCGAGTTCATCGAGACTCACGGGCAGGTCTGCGCGCAGCTGATCTCCATCGAGACGCCAGACGGGATGATCCGCCACGGAAAGATTCAGGTAGAGATCGCCTCGGCGTCCTGTCCCCGGCTGAAGGTTGCCCTTTCCCTTCAGCCGCAGTCGCGATCCGGTGCGGACACCTGCAGGAATGCGCACCTGAACCCTTTCATCATTGACTGAGAGTGTGCGCTCCGTGCCGCGGAACGCCTCCAGAAAACCGATGGAGACACTGGCCTCGGCGTCCAGGTTGATGGGCGAGCGGGTCGCCTGAGCACCCCGGGGAAATCCGGCTGCACCGGCAGGACCACCGAAACGACCGAGCAGATCGTTGATGAAGTCGTCAAAGTTTCCGTAGCGCCCGAAATCCACATCGAATCCGGCACCCGGGGCACCACCTCCCATGCCCCCGGCTCCGGCCTGGCTCCAGTACTGGCCGAACTGCTCGTAGCGCTGACGCTTGTCTGGATCCGAGAGCACCTCATACGCCTCGCTGATCTCCTTGAACCGCGCTTCGGCTGACTTGTCTCCAGGGTTCACATCAGGGTGGTACTGCCGCGCAAGCTTGCGGAAGGCGCGCTTGATCGCATCCGCGTCAGCGCTGCGCTCGACCCCGAGCACCTGGAAGTAATCCTTGTATCCACTGCCGGCCATGGCGGTGCGCCTGTCTCCCGACCATCCCAACAACCCTGACAGTGTCCCAAGCGACGGGTGTTCGGTGCGGGTTCACGATGGAGGGAAGCCCGAACGGCGACGATCGACCTAGCTTCTAAAAACTTGAGGTCCGATGGCATGACGCCGCGCGTGAAGACTCTGCTGGCCGGCATGGCGCTCGGGCTGAGTTTCAGCACCACCCCGCTGGACGCCAAGGAATGGAGCGGAACCATCGGTGAGCCCCTCCGCGATTCGAGCGAGCAGGCCCTGCAGCTCGTCGACCATCTGCGCAGCATCGGAGCACGCTTCTTCGGGGCCTGGACGTGCCCTGCCTGCTTCCGCCAGATGAATCTGTTCGGCAAGCAGGCCGGTGCCGAGGTGCCCTACGTGGAATGCCGCAAGCCTGAAACCCTCCCCGCGCAGGCGGAAGCCTGCCGAGAAGCGGGGATCCGCGCTTATCCGACCTGGGTTCTCTCGGATGGTCAACGGCGCGAGGGCGTCCAGTCTCTCGAGGCCCTGAGCACCTGGACCGGACTGCGCTGAGATGGCGCTGATCCACGGTCTGCATCGACGCAATCTGCGGGGGGATCTGCTCGGTGGTGTCACCGCAGCCGTGGTCGCACTGCCGCTGGCCCTCGCCTTCGGTAACGCAGCGCTCGGACCGGGCGGAGCGATCTACGGCCTGTACGGAGCCATCGTCGCCGGCTTCCTCGCGGCCCTGTTCGGCGGCACACCCGCTCAGGTGAGCGGACCCACCGGGCCGATGAGCGTCACGGTGGCAGGTGTGGTGTCAAGCCTTGCTGCGGTGGGGGTCTCCAGAGATCTCTCCGCCGGCGAAATGCTGCCGCTCGTGATGGCTGCCGTGGTGCTCGGAGGTCTCTTCGAGGCCCTTCTGGGCGTTCTGCGCCTCGGTCGCTACATCACGCTGGTGCCCTACTCCGTGGTGTCCGGCTTCATGTCGGGGATCGGCGCCATCATCCTGGTGCTTCAGCTGGGGCCTTTCATCGGGGTGAGCACCCGCGGCGGAGTCGTGGAGTCTCTCGGCACCCTGCTGTCTGACCCGACGCCGAACCCCGCCGCCATCGCCGTCGGGCTGATGACACTGGCCGTGGTGTTTCTCACGCCGGCACGGATCAGGGCATGGATCCCGTCGCCTCTGCTGGCCCTGCTGGTCGTGACCCCGCTGTCGCTGCTCCTGTTCAGCGACGACCGGCTGAGGGATCTGGACCTCGAGCCTCTGACGCGGATCGGGACGATTCCCGATGGTGGCCTGCGTCCGGTGATGCCTGATTTCAGTCGTCATCTTCCCGAACTGGTGAAGGCAGGCCTGGTGCTGGCCCTGCTGGGGGCGATCGACTCGCTGCTGACCTCGCTGGTGGCCGACAACATCACCCAGACCAATCACGACTCCAACCGGGAGCTGATCGGCCAGGGGATCGCGAACTCCGCAGCCGGTTTCCTCTCAGGGCTGCCTGGAGCAGGGGCCACGATGCGCACGGTGATCAACATCAAATCCGGCGGAGAGACACCGATCTCCGGGATGACCCACTCTCTTGTCCTGCTGCTGGTGCTGCTGGGGGCGGGGTCGCTTGCGGCAGAGATTCCCACCGCTCTGCTGGCAGGGATCCTGATCAAGGTTGGACTGGACATCATCGATTGGGGCTTCCTGCTGCGGGCCCACCGGCTGTCCACCAAAACAGCGGTTCTGATGCACGGCGTGCTGCTGATGACTGTCTTCTGGGACCTGATCTGGGGGGTGCTGGTCGGGATGTTCGTCGCCAATCTGCTCACCGTCGACTCCATCACCCAGGCCCAGCTCGCTGGGATGGATGAGGACAATCCCCACGACGGGGAGGCGGCACTGCCCTCGGACCTTTCTGAGCAGGAGAAGAACGGCATCCGTCGCTGCGGCGATGCTCTGATGCTGTTCCGGCTGCGGGGACCGATGAGTTTCGGAGCCGCCAAGGGGATCAGCGCCCGGATGGGACTGATCAGGAACTACAAGGTGTTGATCCTGGACATCAGTGAAGTCCCGCGCATGGGGGTGACGGCCTCCCTGGCGATCGAACGGATGGTCAAGGAGGCTGAGTCCCTCGGTCGGCTGGCGATCGTCGCGGGTGCCAATGAACGGCTACGGGCAAGGCTGATGGCCTTCGGCATCAACGCGCCCATGACCGATCGTCGTGAGGCGCTCCGACGCGCTGAGGAATTCATCGCTCCGACGCGCTGAATTCTCAATCAGACGTTCGAATCATCTCCGGAGCGTGACACCCGGGGAGTGCATTCTCACCTCTTCAGGCTTCGCAAGGCTGCCTTCCAGGGCAAGGGATTCGGCTTCGGCCAACACCCCCAGACGTTCCATCACCAGCTGGCGTGACCAGCGGGCCTCCGCCAGGGTCCAGTAGATCCCGAAATGACGGGCCTCACTGTTCAGCAGATCTGCGTAAAGCGCTCGCAGCTCAGGATCCGGGCTGTGCTCGGCCAGCAGGGCCATGCGCTCATGGGATCGGGCTTCGATCAAACCCGCCACCAGAAACGAATCCAGCATCCGCTGGGGTTCACCGCGACGGATATGGCCTGACAAGGCAGCTCCATACCCAGCCGAGGGCAACGGTTCCAGATAACGACCTCTGGATTTGATCAGGGTCAGAACCTGCTCGAAATGCTCCAGCTCCTCTCTCGCCAGAGGACTGAGCACCTCCCCGAGACCTGGCTCGCAGAGGTAGCGGAACATCATCTGAACAGCGGATCCCGCTGCCTTGCGCTCGCAGTGGGCATGGTCGATCAGCACCTCCATCGGCCTGGCATTGGCCTGGTCCACCCAGCTCCAGCTCGTGGGGGCCGCCAACCAACGAATCGACTGAATGCTCTTGTCCGGAATCGCGACGGTCATGAGCTGGTGGTGCGCAGATGATGCAGCAACCCCTGCAGGGCAAGGCTGTAGCTCCCGGAACCGAACCCCATCACCACACCGACGGCCCGATCGGCGAGCAGGGAGCGATGGCGAAAGGGTTCCCGGGCATGGGTGTTGCTGAGATGCAGCTCCACATAGGGGATCGCAACCCCCAGCAAGGCATCCCGCAGAGCGATCGAGGTGTGGGTATAGGCCCCGGCATTGATCAGGATGCCCTGGCTCCTCCCCATGGCCTGGTGAACCTTCTCCACCAGGGCCCCCTCGAAATTGCTCTGAAAGCAGTCCAAGGTCACGTCGGCCGCCTGCGCTTCGGCCTGCAGCTTCTCCTCGATCGACGCCAGGGTGCCGCTTCCATAGAGTCCCGGCTCCCGCTGGCCCAGCAGATTCAGATTGGGTCCGTTCAGCAGCAGCAGATGCATGGGGCTTCAGCCCGGAACTGTTGACGTGATCGTATCGATCTGGTCGGGAGCGACACACCGGCTGGTAAGTTCATGCGGTGTGGTTCGGGTCGGTGCCCGAGTGGTTAATGGGGGCGGACTGTAAATCCGCTGGCTCTGCCTACGTTGGTTCAAATCCAACCCGGCCCACCTTCCACATGCCCTTGTAGCTCAGCGGTAGAGCACTCCCTTGGTAAGGGAGAGGTCACGAGTTCAAGTCTCGTCAAGGGCTTTCACTCCCCGTCACCACCACGGCTGATTGGCAGCCCAGGGCATCAGGGGTGGCGTTCAGGCCGTTCGATGACCAGATGATGATCCCGCTCCGGATGTGATCGGGAAGGGGCAGGTGCTGCTCGCGGCTGCGGTTGATCACCACCTGCAGGCTGTCTGTCTGACCGAGCAGACCGTCGCTGCCGAGACTGCTCCAGATGAGACAGCCCTCCCGGATGGCCGACTGGTGCGTCCGCAGTGCGGCCATGTCCCGGATCAGGGACTGAAGCGCCTCACAGCGGGGCCGGTTCCAGGGGAACCCTTCCCGACAGCCGGGTTCTGGCCCACCCGCCAGGGCGGCCTCGGTTCCGTAATAGACACAGGGAGCTCCGGGCTGGAGGAACAGGAGAACCAGGGCAAGCTTCAACGCTTCGACATCGCCCTGGAGGCTGTGGAGAGCCCTGGGTACATCGTGGCTGTCCAGCAGGTTCATCTGAGCCCGGGTGACCTCTGGCCGGTACCAGCCCGCGGTGGTGTCCCAGATCCCGATCAGCTGCTCTGTGCTCAGGGGATCCAGCGGATACTCGGGGTTGCGGTAGTCCCGACGCAGGTGATCACCCGCCACCCAGCAGAGAGTGCTCCAGCCGAGGCGGTAGTTCATCACCCCATCGAAGTGCTCTCCCTGCAGCCAGGCTCTGGCGTCCCCCCAGATCTCACCGACAATCCAGGCCTCCGGGTTCACCTCCCGCACCACACGGCGGAACTCGACCCAGAAATCCGCCGGGACCTCCGCCGGCACATCCAGCCTCCAGCCGTCGATGCCGCGCTCGATCCAGTGCCGTCCCACGGCGAGCAGATGGTCCCGGACGCCGGGATCCGCGTGGTTGAACTTCGGCAGATCCGGAACGGCCCACCAGCAGTCGTAACCGCAGTCCATGCCCTCTTCGGGATAGGGACGCACGGGCCAGCTGTGCACATGGAACCAGTCGCGATAGGGCGAGTTCTGCCCGTTCTCCACCAGATGGTGGAAAGCCCAGAAGCCCCGACCGCAGTGGTTGAAGACACCGTCCAGCACCAGACGCATGCCGCGCTGGTGAACGGCGTCGATCAGGGCATCGAGGGCAGCGTTCCCCCCCAGCAACGGATCAACCGTCAGGTAGTCGTACGCGTGATAGCGATGATTCGACGCCGAACTGAAGATCGGCGTCAGGTACAGACAGGTGACACCCATGCCCTGAAGTTCCTCCAGCGCCTCGATCACCCCGTAGAGATCACCCCCCTGAAACCCCTGTTCCGCGGGGTCGTTTCCCCAGGGTTTGAGCGAAAGCGAGCGCTGGGCCACAACCCTGCCGCTGCAGCGGAAACGGTCAGGAAAGATCTGATAAAGCACCGCATTCGACACCCACTCGGGCGGATCGTTGAAGGCGACCGCACCTCCCATGACCTTTGCAGGCGGCGGTCCCCTCGCTAGCAGGGGAGAAACGGAACGGCCATGGCGGATCAGCCTCTCCTGTTGGCCCTGGATCAGGGCACCAGCAGCTCCAGGGCTGCACTGTTCACCGCGTCAGGGGCGCTGGTGGCCAGTGCCAGCGCCCCTCTGCCGATTCACTACCCCGCGGATGGCTGGGTGGAGCAGGACCCGCAGGCGATCTGGAACAGTCAGCGGCAGGCTCTGATCGATCTGCACAACGCCCTCAGCGAAGAGCAGCGGCAGGCTGTGGTTACCTGCGGCATCACCAACCAGCGCGAAACCACCGTGCTCTGGAGGCGCAGCAGCGGCGCCCCCTGCGGCCCTGCCCTGGTCTGGCAGGACGGACGCACCGCCGATCTCTGTCGTCAGTGGAAGCAGGAGGGACTGGAGCAGGAATGGTGTCACCGCACCGGCCTGCTGCTCGACCCGTACTTCAGCGCCAGCAAGATCCGCTGGATGCTGACGCACCACGAGGACGCCGCTGCTGCCGCTGCCGCCGGGGACCTCTGTTTCGGAACCGTTGAATCCTGGCTGCTCTGGAATCTCAGCGGCGGCCGTCATGGCTCCGACGTGAGCAATGCAAGCCGAACCCTGCTGATGGACCTGGAGCAGCGCTGCTGGGTCGAGGCGTTCTGCGATCACGCCGGCCTGCCGATGGCCTCGCTGCCGGACCTGCTGCCCTGCCGCGGCGACTTCGGACAGATCCGCGAGGGACTCCCCTTCGCGGGACTGCCGATCCAGGCGCTGCTGGGGGATCAGCAGGCCGCCACGCTGGGGCAGCTCTGCCTCGAACCTGGTGAAGGCAAGTGCACCTACGGCACGGGAGCCTTCCTGGTGATCAATACCGGCGAGCGCATCCGTCGTTCCGATGCCGGCCTGCTCAGCACCCTGGGCTGGACGGACGCCGCCGGGACACCCACGTACTGCCTCGAGGGGAGCCTGTTCAATGCGGGCACCGTCGTCCAGTGGCTGCGGGACGGCCTTCAGATCATCGACAGCGCTGATGCAGTGAACCGCCTGGCCATGGAGGTGCCCGATTCCGGCGGCGTGATGCTTGTGCCGGCATTCACCGGCTGGGGGACTCCGCACTGGGACCCGCAGGCCCGGGGCCTGATGGTGGGTCTGACCCGCGACAGCAGCCGTGGCCACATCGCCCGGGCCGCTCTGGAAGGCATCGCGCTCTCCGTGGCGACCCTGGTGGAGCTGGCGGAGAACGCCCTTGGCAAAAGCCTCGGGGAGCTGGCGGTGGATGGAGGAGCAGCCGCCTCCGATCCGCTGCTGCAGGCCCAGGCCGACAGCACCGGGCTGACGGTGCGGCGGCCGGCCAGCCTGGAGAGCACTGCCCGCGGAGTCGCCCTGTTCGCCGGTCTTCAGGCCGGCGTGGTGACGGACCTGCACGATCTTGCTCAGCAGCGCAGCGAGGGAGCCGATCGATTCGAGCCGCAGATCGACACATCCGCCCGCACGGCCTGGCGACGTCGCTGGAATGACGCCGTGACCCGCAGCCTTGGCTGGCATGGCTGACCCAACTTTCGATCTGCTGGTGATCGGTGCCGGCGCAAGCGGTGCCAGCGTGGCCTACGAAGCCGTGCGCCGCGGTCTGTCCGTGGCGCTTCTGGATGCAGGCGACATCGGTGGCGGCACCAGCTGCCGCAGCACGAAACTGCTGCATGGAGGCGTGCGCTATCTGGAGCTCGCCTTCAAGACAGCCGATCTGGCGCAGCTCCGACTGGTGCGGGAAGCCCTGCTGGAACGCGGCCACTGGCTGCGGGAAGCCCCCTTCCTGGCCCATCGTCTCGAGCTGGCCCTTCCCACCGGGACCCTGTGGGGGCAGGCCTACTACCGCGTCGGTCTCGGGATGTACGACGCGCTCGCCGGCCGCCAGAACATCGGCTCCAGTCGTCTCCTGGGGCGTCGCCAGCTGGAGCGGACCCTGCCAGGGCTGAAAGCCTGTCAAGGTGCCGTCGCTTACAGCGACGGCCAGTTCGATGACGCGCGTCTGAACCTGTTGCTGGCGCTGACCGCCGCACGGGGAGGAGCCGAGTTGCGCAGCCACTGCAGCGTGGTGGAGCTTGAGCTGGGAAGCGATGGCCGTCTCTGCAGTGCCGTCAGTGAGTCCAGAGACGGCGTGCGGGAGCGATGGAGGGCGCGGGTGATTGTGAATGCCACCGGCATCGGGGCGGATGGCATCCGCCGGATGGCGGATGCGTCAGCCGCGCCCCGCATGCTCACCAGCCGCGGCACCCACATCGTTCTGAAGGAGCAACTCTGCCCGGCAGGCCTGGGGCTGCTGGTGCCATCCACGGATGACGGCCGGGTTCTGTTCATGCTTCCTTTCTTCGGGCGCACCCTGGTGGGGACCACCGACGAAGCCTGTCCCCAGGCGATGGCCACCCATCCCACCGACGCCGAGCAGGGGTATCTGCTCGATTACGTCCGACGCTGGTTCCCTGGGAGCTCGGCAACGGTGACGAGCCGCTGGGCGGGCGGCCGCCCTCTGCTGAAGCCTGCCGGGGCTGGACTGGACAGCAGCCGGGTGGTGCGGGAGCACGAGGTGGAGACCCTGCCCTGCGGACTGGTGAGCGTGATGGGCGGCAAGTGGACCACATGCCGCCCGATGGCGCTCGACACGCTTGAGGCTGTGGAACAGCAGCTGGGAGCTCCGCTGTCCCCACCCCAGCCCCTGCCCCTGATCGGGGCGGCGGAGACCCCCAACGGCACCGCACAGGGGCTTGAACAACAGCGGCTGGAGCTGGAGGCCCTGCTCGAGGATTCCCCTGGGCGCAACGAGCAGATCGCTCATCTGCAGGGAAGTCACGGCCTGAACGCCAAGGCTCTGATCGAGAGCGCCCCCGCCGCCGATCGCGTTCCGCTCAGCGGGGTGATTCCACTCTGCGCAGCAGAGATCCACCATGCGATCCGCCATGAACACGCCCGCGATGCCGACGATGTGCTGAGCCGGCGCTGCCGACTGGCCATGGTGGATCAGGCGGAGGCACAGCGGTTGAAGCCGCAGGTCGAGCAGGCCCTGGATGGAGCCGGAATCAACCCTGCGGCATGAAGGGCTCGGACTCCACCTCCGCGGCGACCTCGGCATCCACCTCACCGATCAACCACCAGTTGAAGCCGTAGGCCGGCAGATACACGAACCAGCTGCTGGAGGCCTCGGGGAACTCGCAGCCCCACATCACCTCCCGGGTGCGCTCCCCGTCCCAGTCGGAGAGGTCGAGGCTGATCGATGCCCCTGCAGCCGTGACATTGCCGGCCACCAGAACGGTCATCGCCTCGGTGGATCGCACATAGACGATCACGCCCGGATGAGCACAGGAGAGCAGGCGGAAGCCACCGCTGCGCAGGGCGGGAAGCAGCCGCCGGCAGGTGAGCATCCGCCGGTGCCAGTTCAGCAGTGATCCCGGCAACTGCTTCTGCACCTCCACATTCACCACCCGGTAGTCGTAACCGGGGGCCGTGATGGGGGGCAGCACGAGCAGGGGATCGGGAGCCGTGGAGAAGCCACCGTTGCGGGCGGGCGTCCAGGCCATCGGAGTGCGGTTGGGGTCCCGATCCCGCAATCCCGGCCAGTCCCCCATCCCCAGCTCATCGCCGTAATAGAGACACGGCATCCCCGGCATGCTGTAGAGGAGCCCATGGAGAAGCCTGTTCGAGCGGGGGTCGCCGTTGAGCAGGGGCGCAAGGCGCCGATTGATGCCCCAGTTCAACCAGTGCCCCTGCCCTTGCGGCAGTCCGACCCGGATGGTCTGGATCACCTCATCCGGGATCAGATGACCATCCCCCAGCCAGAGCTCATCGTGATTGCGCAAAGGCAGAGCCCATCGGCATCCCGCCACGGCATCCTGCGCCTCCTGCAGACACTGCCCGAGGGTGCGGACACTGCCGCTGGCCACAGCCGCGAACAGGTGGGCCGTGAGAGCGAAGTTGAAGGCACCGTGCAGCTCGTTCTCAGCCAGATAGGGAGCTGCCTCCTGCACCGGCTGAATCGCCTCCCCGAGCAGAAGGATCTCGCGGCCATGGGAGTCGACCCGCTCGCGCAGACGCTGGAGGAAGGCATGGGTCTCCGGCAGCCCCTCGCAGCGGGTGCCCTCCGCTTCGCAGAGGAACGGCACGGCATCCAGCCGGAACCCGTCAACGCCCCGCTCCAGCCAGAAGTCCACCACCTCCAGCATCCGCTCCTGCACCCAGGGGTTGGCGTAGTTGAGGTCGGGCTGATGACGGAGGAAGCGATGCAGGTAGTACTGCTCGGCAACCGGATCCCATTCCCAGTTGGAGGCTTCGAAGTGACGGAACAGAACCGGGGCGTCGGCGTAGCGCCTCGGGTCATCGCTCCACACATAGACATTCCGCTCGGGGCTGTCCTTCGCAGCCCAGCGCGCCCTCTGGAACCAGGGATGGAGATCACTGGTGTGATTCAGCACCAGATCGAGGATCACCTGCATGCCCTGACCATGGGCAGCGGTGAGGAACCGATGGAAGGAGGCGAGATCGCCCAGATCCGGATGGATGTCGTTGAAGGCGGTGATGTCGTAGCCGCCGTCCCGCAGGGGTGAGGGGTACACCGGCGTCAGCCAGAGCGTCTTCACGCCAAGCCATCGCAGGTATGGCAAGCGGCTTGCCAACCCCTTGAAATCTCCGATGCCATCGCCGTTGCCATCGGCGTAGCTCCGAACGGTCAGCTGATAGATGACGGTGCCGGACCACCAGGGCTGGGCTGCGTGCATCCCCCGGACATTGCTGAACCACTGCTAGACCCGATTGGCCTGTTCGTCAGCCCTGTGCCCCTGACTTCTGCCCATCTGGAGTCGATGCGTGACCTGGTCGGGTGTGGCCGGAGTCGGCCGATCGCCTGGAGACAGACGCAGCTGAAGCAGCTCCGCTCCCTTGTGATGAGCCATGAGCAGGAGGTGATCACCGCCCTGGCCAGCGATCTCGGCAAGCCTCCGACGGAGGCGTTCTTCGAAGTGGTCGCCCTGCTCCAGGAGCTGAAGCTGACCGAACGGAAGCTCCGCCAGTGGATGCGTCCCCGCCGGGTGACGGTGCCGCTGGCCCAGCGACCTGGCCAGGCCTCCGTTGTGTCCGAGCCCCTCGGATGCGTGCTGATCATCGGTCCCTGGAACTACCCCTTCTCGCTGACCCTTCAGCCGCTGATCAGCGCCCTTGCCGCCGGCAACACCGCCGTTCTCAAACCCTCCGAACATGCTCCGGCCGTGGCGGACCTGATCGCCCGGCTGATTCCACTCCACTTCGAACCTGAAGTGGTGCGGGTGGAACAGGGGGATGGGGCCGTCGCCGCCGCTCTGGTGGCCATGCCCTTCGACCACATCTTCTTCACCGGCGGCGGCACGATCGGAAGCCGGGTCCTGTCAGGGGCCGCCGCGAATCTCACTCCCGTGACCCTGGAGCTGGGGGGCAAAAGCCCGGCGATCGTGCTTCCAGGAGCTGATCTGGAGGTGAGCGCCCGGCGTTTGATCTGGGGCAAGGGGCTCAATGCCGGGCAGACCTGCATCGCACCTGACCATCTGCTGGTGGCGGACGGCCTGCAGGAGCCGCTGCTGGCAGCGATGACGGAGGCACGCCAGGAGATGTACGGCGAGGCGCCGCTGCGTTCCGATCAGCTGGGGCACATCGTCAATGACCGTCAGTTCCAGCGGCTGGAAAGCCTGCTGGAGGGAGCCCGGGCGGCTGGACGGATCCTCCTGGGCGGCGAGGTGAACCGGGATGAGCGCCGCATCGCCCCAACCGTGATCCGCGTGGAGAACCGGCAGGACCCGCTGATGGCTGACGAAGTCTTCGGTCCGCTGCTGCCGCTTCTGGATCTCGGCGACCTGGACAGCACCCTTGCCGAGATCCGACGAGGCCCCAAACCGCTGGCGCTGTATGTCTTCGGAGGCAGTGATGAGCAGCAGCAGCATGTGCTGAACACCACAAGCTCTGGAGGCGTGTGCATCAACGATGTGGTGATGCAGGCCGGGGTCCCCGACATGCCCTTCGGGGGCGTCGGTGGCAGTGGCATGGGCAGTTATCACGGCCAGAGCGGTTTCGACACCTTCAGCCATCGCAAAGCCGTGCTGCGACGCCCCTTCCGGTTTGATTTCAAGGTGCGCTATCCCCCCTACAAGCTGGACCTGAACGTGCTCAGACGCCTGGCCGGCTGAAGGGAATGATGGGTTGACATCCCTTCCGCAGCAGCGGCTCTGGGGACTGGCGCATCCGGGAAAAAACCGTACATTCAAGTCAGCTCAGGTCAACGCATGCGTCTGCCCTCTTTCGCCGCCCTTGCCCTGACGGCCCTTCTGCCACTGTCCGCGGCGGCTGCAACGGTGACCGTCCGTTCCGGAGAGACACTGTCCGACATTGCGGCGCGTTACGACGTCTCCGTGGCTTCCCTGATGCGGCTCAACGGCATCAAGGACCCCGACCACGTCGAAATCGGCAGTCGCCTGAAGGTTCCCGGCCACGCGGCCTCAGCCACGGCCGGGCCGGGGCGTCACCGGGTGAGTGAAGGGGAGACGCTCGGTGAGATCGCGGTGCGGTATCAGATCAGTTCGCGCGATCTGATCGCCTTGAACGGCCTCCGCAATGCCGATCATGTGGAGCTTGGTGAAACGCTGAAGCTGCCGGCGAACGCCGTGCTCCCGGTGGCCAAGCCGAAAAAGGAACCGATCAAAGTTGTTCCCGGTGCCAGCCAGCACACCGTCGGGCAGGGCCAGACCCTGAGCCAGATCGCCCGGGCCTACAACCTGCCGATGACGAGCCTGGTGAGCTTCAACCAACTGGACAATCCCGACCAGGTGACGGTCGGCATGCGTCTTTACCTGAAGGCGCCGGTGGCAACGGTCCAGACCGCCAAGCCCCAGACGGCGGTCAAGCCTGCAACAACCGTCAAACCATCAACAGCCGTCAAACCATCAACAGCCGTCAAGCCGACGACAACCGTTGTCGTCAACACAGCCACTGCGCCGGTCAAGACAGCCACCAAGCCTGTTGCTCAGAAACCGGCAACGAAACAACCAGCGGCCAAGGCATCGAAACCGGTTGATGCGGTGATCGCCAAGCAGGCTGACTGGCGGACCTACGGCCCTCTGCAGGTGGACTGGGCCAACTGGCGCCCGATGGGAGGCAGCCAGGTCGTGCCGAGTCTCAACGACCAGGGACAGGCCCTCTATCTGGCCGTGAACTGCTCCGCCGGGAAGATCAACGCCACAGGCGCTGATGGCAGCTGGAAAGCCTGGGCCGCCCCCTCCAGCAGCTTCGAGAAGGATCTCGTCAAGGATCGCTGTCAGGCCCGCGCCTGACGCGGCTCAAGCCGCGTAATCCAGCGGCCAGGGGTCATCGAGGAAGCGACGTCCGCTGTCCCTCAGGTACAGCCTCTGGACGCCATCGTCACTCTCACGGATGAGCTCCTCCTGAACGAGACGACGGGCCAGCCAGGTCCAACGCTCGTTGCGACCGGGCTCAGCCAGGGCCAGCCGCTCCCCAAGGCGCCGCAGATCCGTGCCGTCCTTTTCCGCCAGATGCTCAAGCAGGGTCTGGGCCTGAGTTGACCAGTCGCGCCGATCCGGGGTTGCGGTGCAGCGATCACAACGGCCGCAGGGTTGAACGAGTTCGCCCACTGTCAGCAACAGAGCCTGCTCCCGGCACATCTCCCCTTCGGCCACCGCCTCCATCCTCCGCAGCTGCTGCTGGGCAAGATCGAGTCGGCTGCGCTCATCCGCTGAAATCTCGCCCCGAGCCCCCGCCTGCATCGCCCAGCCGAGGCTGGTCCTGTCCCCCGGTGAAAACAGCACCAGACAGTCGGCCGGCAGACCATCACGCCCGGCTCGACCTGACTCCTGCAGATATCCCTCCGGCGTCGAAGGCAGATCGAGATGCAGAACCAGACCGACATCGCCCCGATCCACTCCCATGCCGAACGCCACAGTGGCCACCAGCACAGGGCGCTCCTGGTCGAGAAACTGGGTCAGAGCGAGCTGGCGCGCCTCAGGATCCAGTCCGGCGTGGTACGGCGTTGCCGGGATCTCCTGCTCCTGCAACCGCTCGGCCCAGCGCTCCACGGACCGCCGGGTACGGGCGTAGATCAGGGTGGCCCCTCTGGAGGCCTTCAGAGCCTCCAGCACCATCGGCATTGGGTCACGGGGGCGTCGGCGCATGGCGTAGCGAAGATTGCTGCGACGCGCAGAGCTCACCTGCACCGAAGGACTCCGCAGGTCCAGCAAGCGGATGATGTCCGCCCGCACACGGGGGGCTGCTGTGGCGCTGAGAGCCAACATCGGCACTCCCGGACAGAGACTCCGGATCTGACCGAGCCGTCGGTAGTCCGGGCGGAAGTCATGCCCCCAGGCGCTGATGCAATGCGCCTCATCCACCGCCAGTGCCACCAGTCGCCCCTCGCTGGAGTGGGTTTCGAGCATCTGCCGGGTCGCCTCCCCTTGCAGGCGCTCAGGTGCCAGGTAGAGAAGACGCAGCGATTCATCCCGCAGTGCGCTCAGAGCCTTCCTGCGGCGATCGGGAGCCAGACCCGCATGCAGACAGGCTGCAGCGATGCCGCGTCGGTGCAGCTGCAGCACCTGATCCTCCATCAGGGCGACAAGGGGAGAGATGACCACGACGAGGCCACCGCGCACGAGAGCGGGCAGCTGATAGCAGAGCGATTTACCGCCGCCGGTGGGCAGCACCGCCAGGGCGTCTCGCCCCGCCAGAACGGCTTCCACAACAGGGCGCTGCCCAGCCCGGAAGCTGGACCACCCGAAATGTTCCTGGAGCGACTGTTCCAGACGGTCCAATCCACACCAGATCTAGTGAACCCAGTTTAGGCCGACACCAGTGGTGGCGTCAGGGCAGGGGCGGTGGCTCCAGCTGATCCGGCGACTCCTCCACCAGCTGCAACCGAACCCGCTTCCCCCCTGCCAGCTCACCAAGGGAGACCCGCATGGTGGAGCCGCTGAGGGACTGCAAAGCGTCGAGCACATCCCGAAGGTAAGGGGTGCTGCTGCCGCTTTCCACCCAGAGACGCTCCTGCAACCCCCCCAGTCGCCGCCAGGAGGTATGCAACTTCAGAACAGCGGCCTCGAGGGCCTGCGCCTGACCAACGGCATCTGCGAGCAGGCCGAGGGCATCAAGACGCTGTGCCTCCTGCATCGCCTTCTCAAGATCGAGTTCACCCTGCTGGAACGCCCGTACCGCCACACCGGCTTCCGTGGCCTTGGTGATCCAGCGAGCGGTGCTGGTCACATCCTTGATGCGATCCAGCTCCGGTTCATCACGCAACACCTTGCGCAGGTCCTCCTGCTGAGGCTCAGGAAGCTTGGCCAGCTCACGCACCAACGGGGCGACCGCCCGTGGTGGCAGCAGGTTCTCCTGGGTTCTCTGGCGGATTTCCTCCGGCAGCAGCGGACTGGTGGCGGCCGTGAACTCATCCGTCAGCCGCCGCACCTGCTTGCGGGTGATCTCCTGCCCCTCGTTGGCGGCCTCGGAGATCATCACCTGCACTTCCGGAGCCGCCTGGGCCGTCTCCAGAAAGGCCCGCTTCGAGAACTGATTGACGCTGCCTTCCTCGAGCATGCCCCCACCGACGAGATCGTCAGCGGATTCGGCCAGTTGAATCAGGCTGTAGGCGCGGGTCTTGCTGATCTCCCGCTCCCGCAACCACTGCAGAAATCCGGCGCCACGCCCCTCCCCGCCGCGCTTTTCGCGATCCCTCACGGCCCCCAGGATGCGACCACGCCAGATCTCGGTCTGCAGATCGAACCGGTCGCAGACAGCCCAGGCCTGCTCAAGCTGAGCCAGGAACTCCAGCGTGCTGATGTCATCCCGCTCTGGATCCGGGAGGTCCAGCTGCAGAGCGGGTTGTTCAGGCACAACAGATGATGTCAACGGAACCGGACGAGACGAGGGGACGACATTCTGTGACGCTGCGCGTTTCCGCCCCTGACCGGGCGATACGCTCCCGGTTGCATCCCTCCATGCCCTTCGATGGCGATCACCCGCGGCGCCAAGGTGCGCATCAAGCGTCCTGAGTCTTATTGGTTCAACGAAGTCGGTACGGTGGCGTCCATCGATACCTCCGGAATCCGCTACCCCGTGGTGGTGCGTTTTGAGAAGGTCAACTACACAGGCCTGGACGGCACGGATGGCGGCGTCAACACCAACAACTTCGCGGAAGCCGAGCTCGAGCCGGCCTGAGGCGTTTGCCTGAGCTTCCTGAAGTCGAGACGGTCCGCCGCGGTCTGGCGGACCGTCTTCAATCCTTTGTGATCGCGGATGTCGAAGTCTGCCGATCGAGAGCGATCGCCAGCCCCGGAGGTGAAGCAGAGTTCCGGGACGCTTTGCGCGGCGCTGAAGTCGGAACCTGGTCGCGTCGCGGAAAATATCTGATGGCAGAACTGCTTCCAGGTCGCGGCACCTGGGGCGTTCACCTGCGGATGACCGGACAATTCCAGTGGCATCCACAACCCAGCGAACCGTGCACACACACCCGTGTGCGGATCTGGAATGAACAGGATGAAGAATTGCGCTTCGTGGATATGCGCAGCTTCGGCGAGATGTGGTGGATTCCTGAGGGCCAAGAGCTGGACACAGTGATGACAGGGCTGAAGCAATTAGGCCCCGAACCATTCACCGAAAGCTTCACAGCACCGTATCTCAAGCGTCGACTGAAAGGATCCACTCGATCGATCAAAAGTGCCCTGCTCGACCAAAGCCTTGTGGCCGGTGTCGGCAATATTTACGCGGATGAAAGTCTGTTTGCGGCAGGAATCCGTCCGCACACTCCGGCAGGGCAGTTATCGCTGAAGCAACTGGAAAAGCTGCGCACCTGCCTTGTGGAAGTGCTGCAAGCAAGCATCGGCGCCGGAGGCACGACCTTCAGTGATTTCAGAGATCTCGAAGGGGTTAACGGCAATTACGGCGGGCAGGCCTGGGTGTATCGACGCAACGGGAAACCCTGCCGCATTTGCGGAACTATCCTGCTCCGGGACAAATTATCCGGGCGCAGCACTCACTGGTGCCCCAACTGTCAGAGCTGACTTTTGAAGGCACAAAAAAACCACCTCGTTGCGAGGTGGTTTCTTCGTATGGAATGTTTTACCTGGCATCGAGCTATTTTCTCA
>ERZ802822.429-NODE-429-length-30020-cov-8.902749_pt1 | contig 30020 bp, 27 predicted proteins | sample MGYA00345649_ERZ802822 | MGnify/ENA primary metagenome ERZ802822 (study PRJEB30503, sample SAMEA104212359) | marine metagenome | biome: Westerlies Biome; feature: [SRF] surface water layer (ENVO:00010504) within the epipelagic zone...; material: water...
CTGGGGCGGCGCAACGTTCGATGTTGCTTACAGGTTTCTACAAGAATGCCCATGGCAGCGTTTAAGAGATATACGAGCTCAAATGCCAAACCTTATGACGCAAATGTTATTACGCGCATCAAATGGTGTTGGCTACACAAATTACCCAGATAATGTTGTGCAGGCATTTGTAGCGGAAGCATCAAAAGGTATCGACGTATTTCGTGTTTTCGACAGCCTTAATTGGGTTGAAAATATGCGGATTGCTATGGATGCTGTATTAGAAAGTGGGAAAATTTGCGAAGGCACAATATGCTATACTGGAGATATTTTAAATCCAGACCGATCTAAGTATAATTTAAAATACTATGTGAACATGGCTAAAGATCTTCAGAAAGCAGGTGCACATTTTCTTGGATTGAAGGATATGGCGGGTCTATTGAAGCCGGCTGCTGCGCGGCAACTGGTTAAAGCGCTCAAAGAAGAAGTAGGATTGCCAATTCATTTTCATACTCACGACACATCGGGCATTGCAGGTGCTACCATCCTAGCCGCAGCAGACGCTGGCGTAGATGTAGTTGATACCGCGATGGATGCCTTTTCGGGTGGAACATCACAACCTTGTATGGGTTCGATCGTTGAAGCCCTTCATAACTCTGAGCGAGATACTGGAATAAATATCGAGAATTTGCGAGAAATTAGCGATTATTGGGGGCAAGTAAGAGCTCAGTATGCCGCTTTTGAAAGCGGGTTATCCTCACCAGCTTCAGAAGTTTATTTACATGAAATGCCAGGGGGGCAATTCACAAACTTAAAGGCTCAAGCCCGATCAATGGGCATGGAAGAAAAATGGCATGATATTGCCGAGACCTATGCGGACGTTAACCAAATGTTTGGTGATATCGTAAAGGTGACTCCATCATCAAAAGTGGTAGGAGACATGGCCCTAATGATGGTTGCTCAAAATCTAAACCGTGAAGATGTCGAAAATCCAAATACCGACGTCGCGTTCCCTGAAAGTGTTGTGGATATGCTCAAAGGAAACCTAGGACAACCGCCTGGGGGCTTTCCAAAGCACATAGTTACAAAAGCCCTGAAAGGGGAAAAACCAAATTTAGATCGGCCAGGTAAAAATCTAGATCCAATAGATCTTGAAAAAACACGACAAGAGCTTTCTGAAAAACTTGATGGCATGAAAATCGATGATGAAGACTTAAATGGGTACTTAATGTATCCAAAAGTTTTCTTAGACTACATGGAACGACATCTTACGTATGGCCCAGTAAGAACTCTACCAACAAAAACTTTTTTCTATGGCATGAACTCAGGCGATGAAATAAGTTTGGAGATCGACCCTGGGAAAACATTAGAAATCAGAATGCAAGCGATAGGCGAGACTGATGAAAATGGCGAAGTCAAAGTTTTTTTTGAACTCAATGGACAACCAAGAGTAATTAGGGTTCCAAATAGATTAGTAACTTCTGAAACAACATCACGACCAAAAGTGGATCCTGGTAATTCAAACCACATCGGAGCCCCAATGCCTGGTGTGATTTCGACAGTAAGTGTAATTGAAGGGCAGACGGTCAAAAAGGGTGACCTTCTATTGACAATTGAAGCTATGAAAATGGAAACTGGTATACATGTTGAGCGGGACGCAAAAATAAAGTCTGTTCATGTTAAAGCTGCGACGCAAATTGACGCTAAAGATTTAATCTTGGAGTTGGAGTAAAGGGTTTTCCCTATATGAATACATATTTATAAAGTAATTCATTTTATGCTTGCGGTTACAAACGGATCTTTATAAACACCGAGATACTTAAGGATGCGGGCGTAGCTCAGGGGTAGAGCGTTACCTTGCCAAGGTAAATGTCGAGAGTTCGAATCTCTTCGCCCGCTCCATTAGATTTAATTTCATTTTGCTCTTAAATATAGTCTCTTAAGATCTTGTTAATTCAGAATATTGAGAGGGTTTCAAATTAGCTTTCCCGAATTCTAAAATCAGGATGAATTGAATGCTTTTTGACATAACTTACATTCGCCATATCGTTGTTTATTGCTCTCGCACTCGCGCTAATTGGATCTAACCCATTTTCAATCCACCTATCTGTTAGGCGTTTTTCCAGTTCGATATCTGAAACTTCCAAACAAATTGACAAGTCAAAGTATTCTTTAAGATCAGACCAAGGATGTTTATTCAACAGCAGATAATTCCCCTCAATAATAATTATTTTATGTTTAAGACATAAGGTTTCGGCATCTTTGATAGTTTCATCTGCATCTCTATCAAAAATGGGAAACGATAAATTCTCCTTTTTTTTGATATTTTTAATTAGCTCCAGAAATCCATAAGCATCAAAAGTTTTCGGCGATCCTTTACGGTGGAGCAAATTCAGATCTTTTAATTGTTGATTTTCTAAGTGAAAACCGTCCATTGGCACAATCTTGGCACATTCACCTAAACTATTAGCGATTAAGCTTGAAATTGTAGATTTTCCAGACCCTGGGGGACCGGAAATAGCGAGAATGAAACGTGAAGGCAGACTGATCTGCCTATTAATGAATTCAATGAGATCTTCAGAATTTATATAATTACTCACAGTCATATTCAAACACTACATTTGCACGATCTTTAAAAAGATCTTTACGTGGATATTATTGCAAATAAGCATCTATAGCTGACTCTACTCCACTATGCCATATTTCTTGCAGCCAGTGCGAAAAGGCATTGGAAAATACTTTATTTGAAGCCAGATCACCATAATATTGTCGTTGCCCCAACCAAGCTGCCGATTTTTCTTTTGAAATTTTAGCTGTACGCTGCAGCTCGGACCAGTTTGGATCATTAGGCTCAATTTTACTACCATCTTCACGAGTTCCTTCGCACATGCGAGCCCAAATCGCTTCAGCAAGAGCGAGCCCAGAAATAGAAGAACCCGCCTCCAATGCCGTGCGAATGGATGGAACTAAAAATCCAGGATGCCTCGATGACCCATCGAAAGCTACCCTTCGAGTTGTATCAACCACAAAAGAGTTAGAGAAACGCTTCTCTATCAAGTCGATATATTCTGCGGGTGTTGTGTCAGGTACTGATACTACATATGGTGCAATTTCTTCACTAAGAATTTTAAGTAAAAGAGATGCAATTCTATGGTTTTTCATACAACTTGATATAGTGACTAACGATAGCAATTCTCCAGCATTAGCAATGATTTGATGACCACCGTTTAGTAATCTTATTTTCATTGTTTCGTGATAATGAACGTTTTTTGTAAAGATTACGCCGACTTTCTCTAAATTTGGCCTTCCAGCACAGAAAACATCTTCAATAACCCATTGACGAAAATTTTCATGGGTAACTGGAACGCTATCATTCAAATTATACTTTTTTACTAATTCTAATTCGTGCGTTCCAGTACTAGGGACAATGCAATCGACCATTGAACAGGGAAAACTGCACTTCTCATTAATCCATGTAGCCAAATCAGGATCGACGCACTCTGCAAGTTTAGTGACTGCTCTATGCAGTACGACGCCATTCTGCTCAAGATTATCACAACAAAGCCCTGTGAAAGGACCATATCCAAGCTGCCGTCTTAACCTCAGCGCCTCAACAATAACACCGAAAACTGTTCTTGGAGAAGTTGGGTTTGCGATATCCTTTATAATATCTGGGTGATCAATATTGAAATCTTTCGACGCAGGGTTGGTGTAGTAACCTCCTTCTGTTACAGTAAGGCTCACTATCCTTATTTCAGGGCTTACCATTGCTTTGATTAATGCTTGGTTTGTTTCCTCAACCTCGACGTAGTCTATGATCGATCCAATTACTTCAGCTGACCTACCACCTGGATCCAATTCAATTAAGGTTGAAAGAAAATCCTGTTTTTTTAACTTTTCTCTTTGCAGTTTGTCAAAAGTGCAAACACCAGCACCAACGATACCCCAGTCGAAATTCAATCCTTTTTCAAACAAGCGGTGTATGTACCAAGCTTGATGTGCGCGATGAAAGTTACCAACCCCGACATGTAAAATCCCAGGACTTAAGTCAGAGCGATTATAAGTAAAGCCCTTTACCGGCCTGGGCAATTCTAGAATTGCGTCATTATTTAAATTTTTTAATCCGTTTATTTTGCTATACTCATCCATTAGCTCATCCAATTACCACCATCTACGCCAAAAGTTTGCGCCACGATGTAATCTGCTTCAGTTGTAGCTAAGAATACCGCCATACCAATCAAATCAGAGGCTTTGCCCATACGCCCAAATGGTACTGAATTGCCCACCTCTTTTTTCTTTTGCCCAAGAGGAAGATCTTCCAGATTTGAAAAAGCGGCATCAACTCCATCCCAATGCACTCCGTCGACAACACCCGGTGCAATTGCATTAACATTGATACCATATTTTATTAGATTTAATCCTGCTGACTGGGTAAGACTTATAACAGCAGCTTTAGATGCACAGTAAACGGCTACCAATGGCTCACCTCTTCTGCCTGCTTGGCTTGCCATATTAATTATTTTTCCCCCATTACCGCACTCGATCATATGTCGAGCAACGGCCTGCATGGTGAACAATACACCTGAAACATTCACAGAAAAAACATTTAAGTAATCATCTCTATCAATGTCGGCTATTGGGGCCGCAGTAAATATTGCTGCATTATTAATTAATATATCAATAGCACCCATTTTATTTATCGCCTGCTCAACCGCCTGGATGATACTTTCTTGATCCCTAACATCTAATTCCACTGCAAATGCTGTATCACCCAGTTCTGATGCTACTTTGTTTGCTCTATCCTGATTGATATCGGCCAATGCAACTTTAGCACCTTCCGCGACGTATGCTTTCGCAAATTCTAGCCCAATGCCCTGAGCGGCCCCTGTAATAAAAGCTGATTTTCCAAGTAAACGGGTCATTTTATCCTCAAGCCACTCTTGTCAAACCGGTGAAGATGTTTTTGATCAGGTGTTAAAAATACAGTTTGGCCATATGCCAGCTCTAGCCCCCCGACTGCTCTCACGGTAATTGACTGATCTTGAAACTGACATTTCACGTGAAAAAATGTATCAGAGCCAAGCTGCTCCGACACACCAATTGTGCCTTCCCAAGTTCCGTTGGTATCCGATATTGAAATATGCTCGGGCCTTATTCCAATACTTTCAGAGCGATGTTTTGAAGCTTGAACTCCTTCAATTATGTTCATTTTCGGGCTACCAATAAAACTGGCTACAAATGTATTAATGGGGGAACGATATAAATCTAAAGGACTACCCACTTGCTCAATTTTGCCATTCTGAAGCACAACGATTTTGTCAGCCATCGTCATTGCTTCAACCTGGTCATGAGTGACATAAATCATGGTGGTAGCTAAGCGCTTATGCAATTCTGAAATTTCAACGCGCATTCCAACTCTTAATGCCGCATCAAGATTTGAGAGCGGTTCATCAAATAGAAATGCCTGCGGCTCACGTACAATTGCTCGACCGATTGCAACCCTCTGCCTTTGACCTCCAGACAGTTGGCCGGGCTTTCTGTCTAAATACTCACTTAAGTTTAATACTTTTGCGGCATCATCCACTTTCTTGACCTGTTCAGCATTGCTTACACCTGCCATTCTGAGAGGGAATGATATATTTTTTCTGACTGTCATATGTGGATAGAGTGCGTAGGATTGAAAAACCATTGCTAGCTTTCGTTTGGCAGGTGAAACCTCTGTCGCATCTTCACCATTTATGAAAATTTGCCCGGAAGAAACGTCCTCCAGACCTGCAATTAATCTTAGTAACGTCGATTTTCCGCAACCACTGGGACCAACAAATACAACAAATTCTCCATCTTTGATCTCCAAATTTAATGGAGGGATAATTTCCAAATCATCAAATTTTTTTGACACATTTTTTAATTGAATCCAGCTCATACGTTTATTCCTTATTTAACCGCACCAAAGGTTAATCCACGAACAAGTTGTTTCTGGCTGAACCAACCCATTATAAGGATCGGAGCAATGGCCATAACAGAAGCAGCACTCAATTTTGCATAGAATAGACCCTCAGGACTTGAATAACTTGCTATAAACGCTGTCAGTGGAGCAGCTTTCGCAGCTGTCAAATTTAATGTCCAAAAAGCCTCATTCCAAGCCAAGATAATATTGAGCAAAACGGTTGAAGCTATACCCGGCAAAGCCATTGGCGTTAAAACAAAAAGTATTTCTTCGCGCAATCCAGCCCCGTCCATTCTAGAGGCCTCAAGAATTTCTTCGGGAATTTCCCTAAAATATGTGTAAAGCATCCAAACAATAATTGGTAAATTCATCAACATCAAAACTACTACCAATCCCACACGGCTGTCTAAAATCCCCAGCGCAATAAAAAGAATATAAATTGGATAAAGAACGCCTACTGCTGGAAGCATCTTTGTTGAGAGCATCCATAAGAGAATACCTCGTGTCCTTTTCGAAGGAACAAAGGCCATTGACCAAGAAGCAGGAACTGCAATTAAAATCCCCAAAAAAGTCGATCCAAATGCAATAAATACAGAATTATAGAAGTGTTTAAAATAATCTGAACGATCTTGAACTACAAAATAATTCTCAAAAGTCCAGTTTGAAAAGATAACTGCTATTGGACTTCTTATTGCATCACCCTCAGTCTTAAATGACAAAATTATTATCCATAAAATTGGGAAAAATATTATTAAGCCAATTGTCCAAGCGATAAGAGAGTTGATTATTTTATTTTTTTTCGAAATAGCTCGAGCCATGGCAATCAATCCTCAGTCACTCAAATTTTTTCCAACGATGCGCATTAGAAAAATGGCTATTATATTTGCAAGTATAATCGCGTACACACCCCCAGCGGAGCCCAAACCAACGTTTTGACTTTCCAATACTCTTTGAAAAATTAGATAGGTCAAAGTTTTTGTTCCAAAAGCACCAGCTGTTGTGACAAATATCTCAGCAAAAATGGCCAGTAAAAAAATAGTTTGGATTAAAATAACTATAGTAATTGCGCGTGCTAAATGTGGAATAATAATGAACCAAAATCTTCCTAATAAACGTGCGCCATCCATTTCTGCTGCTTCAATTTGATCACTATCTAATGATTGTATTGCCGTTAAGAGGATCAAAGTAGCAAAAGGTAACCATTGCCAGCTTAAGATAATCGTTAACGATAAAATGGATTCTTGGCTCAACCATTGGATTGGATCTGATCCAAAAGCCTTAGACAGGTGAGCAAAAAACCCATTAACAGGGTCCATGAACATATTCTTCCAAACCAAACCAGAAACAGTTGGCATCACAAAAAATGGTGCGATAAACATAATTCTTACAATACCTTGGCCCCAAAAGGGCTGATCAAGTAGTAATGCAAAAAGAATTCCCAGCATCACAGTAATTACAAGAACACCACCAACTATAAGAAAGGTTGTACCAATCGCAGGCCAGAAAGAACTGGAAGAAACGAAACGAGTATAATTATCAAAGCCTACCCAACCTAGATCTCCTCCCCTCAAAGGAAGATATTTCTTGAAAGAAAAATATAAGGTCATAGAAAGTGGAACCAACATCCAAGCCATTAGTAAAAAGACGGCTGGGGCCAACATCAATTTTGCAGCTGATCTAGATTGCTGTGTAGACATTGCCATCCCTTCTTAACTGATGTCGCAGATACGTTAATTATGAGATAGAAAATTACACTAGCCAAGGGGCGAAAATATGTTCGCCCCTTGGCGATCGGGAGTAAGACTAGCGGTAACCAGCGGCTTCCATTGCATCGTTGGTAATAGCCTGAGCTTTTGCCAGAGCATCTGCTATCGATTGCTGACCAGCGTATGCCGCAGAAAACTCCTGGCTTACTTCTGTAGCTATTCCCGCAAATTCTGGAATGGCTGCAAACTGAATGCCAACATATGGAGACGGGTCCACTGTAGAGTTATTTGGATCGGCTGAAAGTATTGAGTCCAATGTCATCTTTGCAAATGGTACAGATGTGTAATTCGGGTTCTCATAAAGAGACGTTCTCGCACCAGGTGGTACATTTGCCCAGCCTTCATTTGCCGCGACCAACTCTATGTAAGAATTAGAAGTCGCCCACTCAATAAATTGCTTTGCGGCAGCTTCTTTCTGCGTACCGGCAGGCACTGCAAGAGCCCATGCCCATAACCAGTTTGATCTGACACCCATTCCATTATCAGGTGCAAGTGCAAAACTTACTTTATCTGCTACGGTAGAGTCCTTCGGATTAGTTACGAAAGATGCTGCAACTGTTGCGTCGATCCACATTCCACACTTACCTTGCTGAAATAAAGATAAATTTTCATTGAAACCGTTTGTTGCATAACCGGCGGGGCCAGAGTCACTCATCATATTCACAAAGAAATTTAGAGTATCTGACCACTCTCGGGTATCAAATTGAGCATTCCAATCTTCATCAAACCAGCGTGCGCCAAAGGAATTTGACATTGCCGTTATGAAAGCACCACCTTCACCCCAGCCTGCTTTCCCACGAAGGCAAACACCATTTATTCCTTTGTCACGGTCAGTCATATGACGTGCCGCTTTGGCAATGAATGACCAACTAGGTGCTGCTGGCATTTCCAAACCAGCCGCCTTCATTAAATCAGTTCGATACATAATCATAGAGCTTTCGCCATAAAATGGCGCAGCATATAGAGTGCCATCATGGCTCAAACCACCAGACATTGCAGGCAAGATATCGCCCACATTATATTCAGCACTCATATCATCGAGTGGTACAAGCCAACCATTAGAACCCCAAATTGGCGTTTCATACATTCCGATAGTCATTATATCGAAAGCGCCACCTTTGGTCGTAATATCAGTTGTAACACGCTGCCTCAGAACGTTCTCTTCTAAAGTAACCCATTCGACTGTATGGCCAGTTTTTGACGTAAAATCATCCGTCAGTCCCTGCATTCGGATCATATCACCGTTGTTAACCGTAGCTATAACAAGATTATCAGCAACTGCTGCACCAACGGAAAAAACCGAAATAGCAGTAGCCGCCTTAAGTATGTTTTTCAAAGACATACGTCTTCCTCCCTAATTTAAATCATAATCCAAGCCTACTCATCAACTACATCAGGCGTCAATATTTTTCTTTACGCGCGTAAATTTATTTTATTTTTTTTATTATAATTAAAGAGTTAAGCAGAAGCTCTCATAATCAGCTCACCGTCAAAGAGAGTTGTTGTTCTCTCTTGGCTTCGTTCTCCTGATTCGATCAGGGCCATAATTGTATCAACACTCTTCTGCGCAATTGCTGCAAAGTTATGCGATATAGTAGTCAATCTTGGACAGGTGAAATGGGAGACTGGATGATTGTCATGCGCTGCTACTCGCAAGTCACAATCTGGAGCTAATCCAACCTTTACTCCCAACTCGTAAGCTGCTGTTAGAAACCCAATAGCGAGACGGTCATTACTACAGAAAACTGTAGAACGAGATAATTCTTTTCCATTAATAGCCTTTACAGCGCCACGATAACCAATTTCTTCCAGCTGCCATCCATCTCCATCAATTTGGATAATTTGTTGTTCCAATTCTTTTTTATTCATGGCCTCCACATAGGCTTTTCTTCTCTTTCCAGCATTGGGGTTGGGTGGATCACGCATTTCGAAAAAGACAGGAGGCTCTCCTGTTCTTGTTAAATATTCAATCATAACTGATGTAGCTTGAAAGTTGTCATGCCCGACGAACGCATCCCCTACCCCCTCTATGTTTGAGTCAAAGAGAACCGTTGGCACATCCAAACAAAATTTTTCAATATCAGAGATATTGGAGCTCCGTCCCAATGGAGCAAGCAGCACCCCTGCAGGTTTAATTGAGCGCAAAGACTCTAAGTTTTCTGACTCTAGAAGTGGATCGCCATGCGAACTCAATAGTATTGGCCTATAACCAGCTGCAATTATTAAAGTTTCGATACGTCTTGCAATTTCTGCAAAAAATGGATCTGCCAGATATGGAACTACAATACCGAGGTTTTTAGTTAATTTTCGATTTTGGTTAATCGCAAATATATTTGGACGATAATCACATTGCTCTAGTGCTCGCTCAAGCTTTTCTCGTGTTACTCTTCTAACACTATCTGGATCATGAAAAAACCTTGACACAGTGGGTCTTGAGACCCCACTAAAAGCAGCAAATTCTTCCATATTACGTATTTTTGGAATTTCCATTAAAATAATTCCCAAATTCTTTCCTAAAACTTTCATAATCTTTCCGCGCGATAAAAATCAATATTAAAAAGAATGTTTATGACAAATTTAGTAAACTAGGAAAAAATATCTTGCTCCACCCATTCAATTATGAAAGCTTTTAGATTGCTTATGAAAAACAATATTTATTTACGAAATGTTTATGGCAAATTCTAAAAGTAATAACCGAGAGTTAGGCTCAATTCACTATCATCTATAAGCGAATATAGTGGCAGCTGCTGTTCATCAGACTGATAAAGAAAGTAATTGAAACCTAACGTCATTCCGTTCCTTAGCCGTCGTGAGGCCTCCAAACCAAGTATGGACTGGCTCAGATCGTCATCAACAGTATACAAAACAAGAAGACTAGTGTCGAATTCATCGTTGGAAGTTAATCGTACTCCAGATACAAACAGTCGTTCTATTTGCGCCTGAACCCTATCATCGTATTGATATTCAACTATTAAGCCCATATCCCATGGTGTATCAAGAATTGAATATACTGTTCTCTCTGCACCAAGAACTGCTGCATTAAAATTCTCGTCACCTTGGGCTCCAGTCAAACCTTCTAATTTGTATAGGATAGATTCCCCGGTATATTGCAGTTCCAAACCGACTGACCGCATTCGCTCATAAAATGGAACAATACCTCGTTCCGCGCTGTCAACAACAATAAAAGGTTCTCTTGCAGTTCCATCAAATAGGCTGAATGCAAAGTCGACGTCTCCACTCGAATTACCATATCTTAAAGCTTGATCAATAGCTTCCACCCCTTTTGAGTGTGCAAACTCTGCAGGAAAAACTGGAAGACCAAATCCAGGATGAGCATCTTTTTCATTAAAAGTGCGTTCACGAAATCGTGGCATATACCAATATTGAAAATCTCCAGACCCTAAATATGTCTCAAAAGATATAGACGGTGCACCAAGTTTATTATCTGGAGAAATACCTGCTGCCATATCTTGTTGGTTTATCAAATCAACAATGTTTCTACTTTCAGCAACTCCCCAAAATGTATGCCTATAGCCAAAATAAGCATCTATTTCTCCAAAAGTCTTCGAAAGAACCAACTGGCGTGGTTCTATTATATCCATTCCACCATCATTTAGGCTTTTTCTAATTATAAGCTCATATTCGAGTTGAATTTCGGATAAATCTTCATATCCAACTACCTTAGCCTCAGCTGTAATATTTGTGCCAAAACTTTCACCTTCAGACTTTGGGAAATAAGATCCTGTAATTTCTAGCGACCCAGTCGCCTCTGCATTTAATTGAGTGGCTAATACTAGACATAAACATACTGTTTTACTTAGGCTTTGCATTAACGAACTTTTTTTAGTGATTTCTTATTAAAGTCTTTTGCGCTCAAACCTGTTTGAAATTCCCAATCTTCAAAATTCAAAATAGTTTTTTTACCAGTTTGATGATTTTGCATCTCAAACACATCCGCTCGCCAAAATTTATCATTATATTTAGTGTAACCAGTATAGACTAACGTTTTGAGTAAGCTTTCTTTGCGATCATAAAACTCAATTTTGTGCGAGCGATACTCTTTGGAGTCAATCCAAACAATTTGCTTCGAATAACCGCTCTTTCGATCAACTGGATCATATTCGACCACGAAACAATCTAGCCCGCCATAATCTTCATTTCGTAAATATTTATAGGTATATTTTTCAAGCTCCTGGCTTGAAATATCTTCATAGGCAAATTCACTACCCATGAAGGGCCCAGCCTGGTTAGAGGAGGCAATTCGCTTTACACGCTTCAAGGCAGGTAAATATAACCACTGGTCATCTGATCCTGCTTTCTTGGTGTGCGATAAAAAGGCTGTTCCCTTTACGTCTGCAGGAGTATCAAAAATAACCAGAGAAAGGTCGCCCTGGTCTGTTCCCTCCAATGTTTTGTTTCTGATCTTCCGCGATGTCGTATTTCCGTATTGGTCATAGAGGGTCATAGTCATCGTAGAAATAGTATCACCAAATCCAATATCTCTGTTATCCGCTTCTGCTGCGATTTCCAACCCTCTTCCATCAGACGCATTAAGCCCTGTGGACAATATAAAAGGAAATATTACGGCACATAGTATTTGTATAAATTTCATTAGATAATCCTATAAATTAGTTAAGCTGCTACAATATCTGACTGTGGTTCTTGTTTACTCATTTTTCTATCCAATAGTATCAGTAAAGAAGGTAAAATGGTTAAATCGGCTATCAATGCCATAAATAGAGAAATAGCAGTCAAACTAGCCATAGCGCTATTTAAACCAAAACTTGACTGAGCTAAGATAGCAAAGCCCGCAACTAGTATAACGGTGGTGACTAGCAAAGCTGTTCCTACCCCACCGAAAGCTGAAACAACCGCTTTCTCAGCAGATAAGTTGTCGTTCTTCCGAGCAAGCTGATATTTTGTTAAAAAATGCACGCTATCATCGACAATAACGCCTAAAGCCATTCCAGTCACCACGGCGACAGCCATATTTACCTGACCAACAAACATACCCCACACCCCAAATGCCAGAGCGGCAGGAAGTATATTTGGCACCAAACTTAGTAATCCAAGCCTGACGTCTCTAAGTGCAATGAGAATTATTCCAGAAATAATAAGTACAGCATAAAGCGTTCCCCAGAGCATACCCTGGATATTCCTTTCTGCAATATACGAAAACATAACTGTTGGCCCTGCCGCAACGGCATCCATGCTTAACTCCTCAGTTAGGAAAGTTTCCGCCTCTTTGATCCATGCCTTGATTTCATTTGTAGTTAGATCTTCAATCGTAACAATAACTTGAGTAGACGACTTATCAATATCGATTTGGTTATTTAGATCTAAGCCAAAAGGCAGCGACAACTCATACAAAAGAAGGTATTGAGCTGCAAGCTCTCGACTTTCCGGAACTTGGTAAAAATTTGTATCGCCGCCGTTTAAGTCTCGATTAAGACGCTTAAATACATCGGTAATACTTTGGACATTGGTAACCACATCCTGTTTTCTTGCCCACTGAGAAAAAGCCTCCAGGTTTGTTAAAAATTTAGGATCGCTGATGCCATTTGGTTTTTTCGATTGCATATCAAATTGAATCTGATTCAAACCAGTTAGATTTTTACTTATCCAATCTGTATCAGCCCGGAAGGTAATGTCCTCATCAAAATATTTCAGAAAATCATCATTAATTTCGTTTCGAGTGATCGCAGAAGTAATTAGCACCGAAGCAACGACCGACAACGCAAGAACTGCCTTATATTTTGAAGCAATAAACTTTCCCAGATTTTCCATATGTTTATTCAAAAAACCCAAAGTTTCTCTCGGCTTCACAGTTACAATACTCATGAGAATTGGGAGCAATACAATCGAAAATAACCAAGCAGCCATCACGCCGGCAGCAGTAATATTTCCCAGATCATGAAAAGGAGGTGAGTCCGAAAAGTTCAGAGATAAAAAACCAACAGCTGTGGTGATAGAAGTAAGGAATATAGGCTTTCCATTTACACTTAAACTGTAAATTATTGCCTCGCGTTGGCTAAAACCGGCCCTCATGCGATTGAACATTGTGACCAAAAAATGTATCGAGTCAGCGACTGCAAGTGTAGTTATGATGGTCGGGGCGCTTGCAGAGGGTGGAGTTAATCCAACACCAATCCATCCACCAAAACCCATTGCAAATGTAATACTGGGGATAATAATTAGAATTACCATGGCAGTAGCATAGACCGATCTAATTAGTAAAAATGTAACTATTAGAATAACCAAATACATGGCAGGCATCAAAGTTGTCATGTCACTTTCAGAAGCCTCAAAAAAAGCGTTATTAAACATGGCGATACCACCAAGTCTAATATTTACGTCATGTTTTTTTAAAATTTCATCTTTGATGTTTCTAGCGGCTTCTACGACCTCCACAACCTCTGTTGGGTTCTCACCAGGCAACTGGACTGTAACAGTGACAGCAGTAGATTTATGGTCTGGATCGTGCAAGCGACCAATAATTGACGGCTCGGTGGTAACGATATTTTTGATATCATCTAATTCTGATTGCTCCAACTCATCGGCGTAGGAGTACAAATCCTCAACAATTAAATCATCATCTTCGACCTCAGTGTGCTGATAGTTTGATATACTATCAACTCTAAGGGAGTACGGGATTTGCCATGCCAGCTCTGTTAACTCTTCGACCGCCGCAAGGATCTGCACAGAACTTGCGTCACTTCCGGCCTTTGGTTCAAATGCAAACTGTACATTATCGATTTTTGTATAAGTCTTTTGCAGTCTTTCAAAAGCATCCAGTTGAGGATTGGCGTCGCCAAAAAATGCACGGTAGTCATTATCAAAATACAGGTTTTTGGCACCAAATGACATGCCAATTGTAATAATCAATAAGAAGAAAACAGCAATCAGACGATTACTAAGCAGCGTTTCTCCGTAAGACGATTTAAATAAATTCATAATGACTCCAAATCAGATTGTTGGCCTTGCGCACAACTCATGTTCACATTGTAACTCAGGCAATAAATAGCAATTCAGTAACATCAAGTGGGATTAATTTTTTTAACCAACTTAGTGCGTAATAATAATAAAAAATCTTAATTTATGGGCACTATTAAAAAAATTGTCACAAATGTAACCTACCTCTGCTAGAACCGTAAACTCACCCGCAATGGGCAGATAGGCTGCTAGACTAATGTTTTCAAGCAAAACTCTGCATAACCTAGCGTAAGCCTAGAGCGAGTTGTGTTATACATTGCGGTTTTTGAGATGCGTTTATGAAAATAATGAATTTTTAGTGGAGCATAGTTTTATCTCTTTCCCGAATGGTTCGAAAGAAGCAGTCTTATCTGTATAGACCAAAAGGAATGATAAATTCGTAAAAGTTGAAACTGGGGCAACGCTAATTAAGTAATATGTAGCTGCAAACCAAAGTTTTGAACTCTTTGTGCTATAAAATTTATCAGTATGATTTAAATAATTTTTTTTGATCTGGCATGCGCCTTGCTAGCGTAAGAGCAGTATCTATGGAGTGGAAAATGATCACTGACAAACAAACATATAACAAGTCAATCGCTCACAAAGTGATAAGTAGTAAGGAACGAAGTGCAGACTTAGCTAGCAAAGATTTCACCTCTTTGAGAGCTGACATTAAAGGAGCTTCCCCTAGTTCTAATTTTTGGGATCTCGAAAAGAAAAAGGTACAATTCCTAACAATTGATCGTTTCTGATTATCAGAGCCGACGGGCTTCTAAAATAGATCTTTCAATAAGTGCTTTAATATCTGTTGAATTTCCCTTCACAGGATTTGTCGATGCAGCACTATCAAACATCGCTTTTTCTGCAACTCTGCTTGCACAATCTAACGGAACTCCAATACTACTCAAAGACTTAGGTATATCAAGACGATTAAGAGTGGCTTCTATATCTCCCACAAAACCATCAGTTGTTTTGTCATTTATATTCAGTGCATCAGCCATTTGCCGACGCTTTTCGTCCAAAGATGGAAGATTGTAACGAAGTACGACTGGTAAAACGATTGCGTTGGTCAAGCCATGTTGAGTATCGAACTCAGCACCCACCATGTGAGAAATAGCATGAACAAAACCCAAACCCTTCAGAAATGAAATTCCTGCCAGGCAAGATCCTACTAACATGCCACCACGGGCTTCTAAATTCTCTGGCTCTTCGACGGAAGTAACTAAATATTTATTGATTAACTTTAAAGCCTCAATAGCCGCTCCATCACATAATGGGTGAAAATCCGGTACAATATATGCCTCAATTGCGTGTGTTAACGCATCAACACCTGTCCATGCGGTTAAATTAGCAGGCAATCCTACCGTTAGAACAGGATCTAGAACTGCAGCACTTATCTTAAGCCGAGGATGATCAAGGCAAAATTTCATACCCTTTTCAGAGTGCGTTACCATTGCAGTGCTTTCTGTTTCAGCACCTGTGCCAGCAGTTGTTGGTATCGTGATCAACTTTGGAAATGGGTTTGTACCCGCTACTTGTGGTACTGGTTTGTTGTAATCAAAAGCCCATAAATCGATATCGTTATTTACAGTAAGACAAATAGCTTTTGCGCCGTCCATACCACTTCCACCACCAATACCAATTATAGAGTCATGCTTTCCGTCTCTATAAGCATTACAACCAGCTCCAATCTCATCACCTATCGGATTAGGGGAAATCTCAAAAAATACTTCACTAGATATTCCATTTTTTGAAAGTAAACTGCGTAATTCCTGTATGAATGATAACTTTGAACTTCCTCTATCAGTTACAATAAGAGGGTTTCGAATTTCAAGATTTTTGCAAATCGATCCAATATCAGAGATACGCCCAGGACCATAAAATATAGGGACCGGGAATCCCCAATCTTTATTACCGAGAAGATTACTGTATGTCATTTACTAGTCCATTACTGATTTTCAAAGTTCTATTACCGCCCTAGATGACTTTCTTGCACAAAAACTCAATAATCAAAAATAAATTCTTTATCACTGTGAGCACATTTATAGGTTTTGGTTGGTTTATTTTTTATACTCCTTACCATATCGGGTATTAAGGGAGAATTAAATGTCGAACCATGGATATGAAACTGGAAGATTAGATTTGCCATTTGTAGGTGTTTCTACATTTGCAAAACGTGAGTTGGTGACAGACTGGTCAAAAATTAATGCAGATGTAGCGGTACTTGGAGCACCATTCGACTTTGGCACACAGTGGCGGGCTGGAGCTAGGTTCGGCCCAAGAGGCATTCGTGAAGCATCAACTTTGTTCAGTTTTGGACATGCAGGCGCTTATGATCATGAAGATGACATAACTTACTTAACCGAAAATGTTAAGATTGTGGATATTGGAGACGCAGACATTATTCACACTGACACACTAAAAAGCCATGAAAATATTGAACTTGGCGTCAGATCAATACTGGCTGCCGACGCTTTACCAGTTGTACTGGGCGGAGATCATTCGGTAAACATACCCTGTATAAATGCTTTTTCAGATTATGGTCCAATACACATACTTCAAATAGATGCTCATCTGGACTTTGTAGATGAAAGACATGGTGTAAAGTATGGACATGGCAATCCAATGCGAAGAGCTGCTGAAAAACCCTATGTTGCTGGGCTAACCCAAGTTGGGATCAGAAATGTGAGTTCTACTGCAAAAGAGGGATATGAAAGCGCAAAAGAGATGAATTCAGATATTTTATCAGTTCGTCAAACACGAAAAATAGGACCAAAGAATTTGGTAGGTAGAATTCCTAAAGACGCAAACGTTTACGTAACTATTGATATTGACGCCTTTTGCCCATCAATTGCACCTGGAACTGGCACACCAAGTCACGGTGGTTTTCTTTACTACGAAGTGCTCGAAATATTACAGGGCTTATCAAAGCAAAATAAAGTTGTTGGGATAGATTTAGTAGAAGTTGCACCAGACTACGATCATTCGGGATCAACTACGATCCTTGCCGCTCAAATTTTATTAAATTTTCTTGGATTTATTTTTCATAATCGAAAATAGTCTTTACCCACCTTCGAGCTTATCAGAAAACTTAACTCGCTTTTTTTGATTTGGCCAACCGAAGATAAGGCAGGATGACTAAAAAGGCTGCAAGAAACAGAAGGACCATCGTCATAGGCCTCTCCATGATAAAATTAATGCCATCATAAAGTTGCATGGATCTACTGAAATTATCTTCAAGCATTTGACCCAAAATAAACCCAATAAGTAATGGTGCCATTGGATAATTAGCTAATCGCATGATGGTAGCACAAACCCCAAGCCCAACTAATATTAAAAGTTCAGTGGCGTTATTTTGGCCAATATAACTTCCCATAAGAGTAAAAAATAAGATAAATGGTATAAGAAATGTTCTAGGAATTGTAAGAATTTTTGCAATGTATGGAATTAAAGGCAGGTTTAGAATAAGCAGTATTAAGTTTCCAATATACATCGAAATAATTACAGCCCAAAAAATTTGTGGTTCATCGGTCATTAATCTCGGACCTGGACTGACGTTTAATGCTATTAAGGCACCCAGTAATATAGCTGTTGTACCAGATCCCGGAATTCCTAGCGTTAGGAGGGGCACAAAAGATCCAGTACAAGCAGCGTTATTCGCCGTTTCTGGAGCAGCCAGACCTTTAATTGAGCCTTTTCCAAAATCTTTTTTCTCGTGAGCAGGAGCAATATTACGTTCAACTGCATACCCCAAAAATGATGCAATAGTTGCCCCCGCACCCGGCAACACGCCTATAAAAAAACCCTGGACAGACTGCCGCCCTATTACAGGAGCTATAGATTTTGCCTCCTCCTTTGTAATGCGTAAATTTTCGATTTTATTACTCTCGCTGTGGGAAGCTCTTGCTGGATTTAAAACTAAAAAGATAGCCTCTGGTAATGCAAAAATAGCCATTGCAAGCGTTATAAAACTAAAACCTGACTGCAGGTCCATAAGACCCATGGTAAATCGAGGCATGTTATACAAAGCCCCCTCACCAACTGTAGCCATCATTAAACCAAGCAATGTCATTAAAATTGCTTTAGACACCTGCCCAGTTCCAGCAAAGGCGGCTATTGCACTCAATCCTACAATCATCAAAGCGAAATACTCTGCTGAATGGAAAAGCAATGCTACTGATGATAATGCGGGCGCAAATATCATTAACAAAATGGCACCGATCGTGCCACCAGCAAAGGATGAAATAGCAGCTATTGTAAGAGCTTTTCCCGCCATCCCTGCTTTAGCCATAGGGTAGCCGTCAAAACTGGTTGCGACAGTTCCAGCCACACCGGGAGCATTTAACAGTATGGATGAGGTGGAGCCTCCGAATATTGCACCATAATAGACGCCAGCGAGAAGGATCAGAGCCGCAGCTGGATCACCCAAGGTGATAGCAACCGGTATCATAATGGCGATTATAGACATAGGTCCAAGGCCGGGTAGCATTCCAATGAAAGTCCCAATGATGCAACCACCAACTACCATAAATAAATTTTTTAGAGAGAATGCAGTTTCTAGACCAATCAATAGACCTTCAAGCATGTTTACCCTCTAAAATATTGTTGGAAGCGGACGCAAATAAATACCTAATACTTGCTCTACTAAATACCATATAATAAATGACGCTGAGGCTGCGACAAAGAACAAAATTATAATTTTGCGCTCTCCCAAAACATAGCCGGATACTGCAAGAAAAGTAATTGTTGAAATGAAAAAGCCTAACGGCCTCAGTGTGATCGCGTACAGAGCCATCATAATTACTAAAAATATGGCTGGGCCCAAATTATAATCAAATATTCTACGGTAGTCTATTTCTGTGCCGTTGTTATTATGTTTATTTTTTTCTAAACCTAGGATAATAGTTGTGGAAACTATGATCGAAAGTATCCCTAAAATCTTTGGGAAAGTTGATGGCCAAACTGGGTTTCGTTGCATAAAAGGTGGCAAAAGGTGGTCCATTGTGAAGAATGCAGCGTAAGAGTAAATCAAAGATATACTTAGAATAACTAACGCAATCCAACGATCAAAAGACATAATATGTAATTACCAAAAAAAGAGATCGGCTCACGTAAAAAATAAGCCGATCTCACAGTTAATTAAAGAAAACCCAATTGACGCATTAAGTCGCCAATGACTTTTTCTTGATTTTCCAAGAATACGCGAAAATCTTCACCATTGTTATGTATGTTTACCCACCCATTACGTGCTCGCACTGCTTCCCACTCTGGAGTTTCGTACATTTTTGTTAGGGCGTCCTGGTAAGCAGCCAAAGTATCAGAAGGCAATCCAGGAGCGGCAAAGAAACCACGCCAATTGACGAACGATGTATCAATTCCCTGCTCTTTCATTGTCTGAGCACTGTCATAAGCTGGTACCCGTGCGTCAGACGTAACACCAAGTATCTTTACTTCTCCAGCTTGCGCTAATGCAACTGCCTCAGAAAATCCTGTTGAGAGCGCATCTATTTCACCAGACAGCAAAGCTGCCATTGCGTCTCCACCAGCATCATAAGGAATATATTTGACTGCGGTTGGGTCTTCACCAGCTGCTTGCATAACCATTGCAGCAACTAGATGATCCATACCTCCAGGGACGGAGCCACCACCAACTGCTGTTCCACTGGGGTCAGCTCGATAGGCACTCATTAAATCTCCCATTGAATTCAAAGAGCTATTTTTTCCAACAACTAGTGCTGCGTAATCTCCGATAGTTCCAGCAACGAGCGTCAGATCCCGAAAATTATGCGGGAAAACACCCGTAAGTGATCTTATAACGATTGGAGTTGAATTCACCATGAGAGTACCATGGTTGGATTCAGCGTTTTCGATAAGGTATCCGATTGCTTTACCACCACCGCCACCAGACATATTTTCATAAGAAGCAGACCCTACTAAGCCAGCATTGGTCAGCGCTTCTCCAGTACCTCTAGCTGTGCCGTCCCAGCCACCTCCAGCTCCTCCCGGAATTACAAAATGTATGCTATCAACTACTTGATGCCCCCCCGCAAATACTGGATTTGCAAAAGACAACGCAGCGGCGGCCACAACCACAGCTCTTCGACCAAATTTCAATGTCATCAAATTTCCTCCCAATTGACATAAAAGGCGATTCTGCCCATGAATTGAACAGTGATTATTTAACCTGACACTGGCCTGACACGAAATAGCGACATACCGAGTTTATGAGATTCTTATTAGTCGAAGACAATATTAGCCTTGCTAAAGTGGTAGTGGATAGACTGTCGTTAGACGGTCATGTGATTGACCATGCAAAAGACATTGCAACCGCAAACGAATATACAGCTACAACTGAATATGACCTAATTTTATTGGATATAATGCTACCAGACGGAGATGGTCGTGATTTTCTAACAACTAGAAGAAGTAAAAATTATAAAACACCTATAATTGTTCTAACAGCCAGATCAGAAGTTTCCGATAAGGTCAGTCTTTTAGATCTTGGAGCCGATGATTACATGACAAAACCGATTGATTTCTCTGAGTTGGAGGCTCGGTGCAGAGCGGTACTTCGACGAAAAGGGGACTCAGTTCAAACAAATATTTCCCACGGCAATGTGTCATTTGATCCAGTAGCGGCGACCCTAAGTGTCGGAAAGGAACATGTAACATTACGGACGCGTGAACTGCGTTTATTAGAACTGTTGATAAGCTCTCCTGGTCAGGTTTTTTCAAAATCGAAGTTAGTTGACCGATTGTTTTCATATGACCAGTCAGTAACTGAGAATGCAATAGAGGTGTATATCGCCAGACTGCGACGTCATCTGGTGGGCGCGGACATATCAATAACAACAATCCGCGGCATGGGTTACAAGTTAGAAAAATCGATAATTTTATGAAAAAGCCTATTGTCAAAGGATCCATAAAGCGGCGGCTTTCTGCATTGTTGACAATAGTCGCGGCCATAATCGCTATTTTCCTGTACTTTTTAATTCAATCAGTATCTCGGCAAATCGCACAATCTAGCCAGGATAACATTCTGCTAGCCTCAGCAACTTCCATTATAGATAGCAGTAGATTCAATAAGGGAGAACTTAGCATTGATCTACCCTACTCGTCTCTTTCAATGCTTGACACAGTCACAGATGAAAGAGTTTTTTATTCCATAAAGCTAGATAATAAATTTTTGTCTGGTTACAAATTTTTACCAAAAGCTGACGCTTTTGAAACCAACAACATAGCATATTTATCAGGTAATTTTCTGGAGCAGAATGTAAGGGTAGTAACTGTAAAACGTTTTTTTTCAATAAGTGGCCAGCCAGTTGCTCTAGAGGTGAGTGTCGCACAAACCCTTAATGGACTGACAAAAACTTTAGCCAATACAAGTAGAGCTTCACTCGTAGTTGGAGTGACATTCTTTATTATTGCAGCAGTACTATCTTTTATTCTTGCTAGATCGGCCGTGAACCCTTTAGCAAGATTAACGAGGTCAATTTCTAAGCGCGGGCCAAAGGATTTACGCCCATTAGCCACATCAGTTCCTACAGAAATGGTTCCGCTTGTTTCTTCACTTAATTCTCTAATGCTCAGGCTTGAAAAATCTCTAACGCGATCAGAAGATTTTATAACCGAGGCCGCTCATCGAGTAAGAACACCTTTGACAGTTGTGCGGGCCCAAGCGGAAATTATACTAAGACATCTAGACAAGCCCAAAAACCGCAAACATATAAAAGAAATAATACGAGCTATTGATGAGAGCTCGCGAGCTGCTGGACAGCTTTTAGATCACGCCATGGTAACATTCCGAGCAGATAATTTAGTTCTAGAAAAAGTAAACATGAATCAGTTGATAAGTGATACAGTGGAGCGGTTACAACCTGTAGCTGATTTACGTGATATATCTTTGCAATACCAGTTTTTCTGCCAGGCCAATGTCGTTGGGGATACCATTTTACTTCAAAACGCGTTGTACAACATAATAGACAATGCAATTAAATACTCACCAGTTGATAGCACAGTACATACAACCATGTTATCATCTAAAAAAACATATATTGAGATTAAAGTGAATGATACAGGCTCAGGTTTTACGTTAGACGAGCCGTCAAGATTGATCGAGCGTTTCAAACGTGGTGAAAACGTTGAGGGCATTATCGGATCAGGATTAGGATTGACGATAGTTCACGAAGTAATACAAGCCCACAAGGGAAAGTTAGAAATTGAAAATCTAGTAGGAGGAGGTGCATGCGTTTCTTTTTTCTTGCCATCTCATTAGTTTTTGCGAATCTCACTAATGCTTTTGAAGTAGAAGAAAGGGCATTTTTTGGCAATCAGACTGGAAAAAGTAAATTAAGCATAATTTCTACAGCGGACATCAAATACTTTGCCCCAATGATTGAGCTGTTTCTAGAAAGATATCCCAACTATGGGATTGATTACAGCGTAGTATCGTCCACCGATGTTATGAAAGTTATGTACAGCAAAAAAACCTCTTATGATTTGATAATATCAAGTGCAATGGACCTTCAAGTAAAGCTGGCTAACGACGGATTTGCAAAGACCTATAAACCAAACATCGATATAACTATCCCGTCTTGGTCAATATGGAATAATATGATCTTTGGCTTCACTCAAGAACCTGCCGCGATCGTAATTTCCAAAACCGCATTTAAACATGATCACTTTCCCAGAACACGGCAAGAATTAATTAACAAGCTAAGAGAGAACCCAGACCGGTTCAAACGCAGAATGGGTACATATGATCTAAGACGATCAGGATTAGGTTATTTATTTGCAACTCAGGATGCAAGAGCAACAGAAACGTACTGGCGTTTAACCGAGGTTATGGGCCAACTTGAAACAAATTTGTATTGTTGTTCATCGAATATGATCGAAGATGTAGTTTCGGGAGAAATTGATATAGCTTATAATGTTTTAGGCAGCTATGCTAATAATCATCCATTATCAGATAAATACGTAGTGATCTATCCTTCCGATATGACAACTGTTATGTCTCGATCAATGATATTACCGACAAGCTCTGGCAACGAACGATCAGCGAAACTCTTCATTGACCACGTGTTAGAAACTGTATTCGTGTCAAGCACTCAAAGAACAATGTATAATTTGAGCTTAAGTACATACGAAGAGAACTCGTTAAACCGGATCAAACTTGGACCCGGTTTAATGGTGTTTTTAGACCAATTTAAAAAGCAAAAATTCTTAGCAGAATGGGAAAATGCTATACTACAAACCGAAAAACGATAGTTTTAATTACGTCAATTTGATATTTGTAGCTTGGTTTTTGCCGTTGCGACCTTCTTCAACGTCAAAAGATATCTTTTGATTGTCTTGAAGTTCATTTAGACCTGACTGTTGAACTTGCGAGATATGAATAAAAATATCTGCGTCCCCGTCGTCTGGGGCAACAAAACCATAACCTTTAGTTCCATTGAACCATTTTACTGTACCAGTAGCCATCAATCTTTCTCCTGTTCTTGGGTTAAACCCATTGTTGACCTAGTCTTACAAATTCGAGAGACAGCCTTTTAGGATAATCGATCGATATTAGCAAACTATTTGTGAAATAGCGGAAGACTATTAAAAGGGCAAGCCTTTAAACTTAAAAAAAACATTAAAAAACACCAACAAAAAATAACAATAGTTCTTATTAAAAGAAGTTATTTCAAAATTTGAAATCAGTTAAATAGTTTCTGTGAACCCATATCTGGTATGTTTTTCGGATCATCTCTTAGCGAACAATAATAGTCATAAAGCAACTTATCGCCAAATTGAGGGGTCTTTTCTGCGTTATAAGTTCCAGTCTCATTATCATAAAAAAGCATAGACTCTTGGGCATAGTACTTACCAATTTTCAACAACTCGACATAATCTTTCAGTTTTGTGAAAAGTAAGGATAAAGGAAATAAAAATGCTATAAGAATGTCAAAAACCCGAGGGGATATATGCCTGATTTTTTTAGGTCTATCAAATATTTCAAACAGCATCTCTGCCTGATCGATAGGAGTGATAACGGGACCAGGGCCACCCACCGGCAATGACTTGTTCCAAAATTCTTTGTCACTAATACAATTGCTAAGATACTTTGCCAAATCTATTTCTGAAATTGGAAGCGAGCTGGTTTCTAGACCTGATCCAAAGACTAAAAATGACTTTCCCTGTTTAATACGATCAATTTGACCCGATAATGACTTAAAAAATGCGGTTGGTAGCACTATCGAGTATCTTATGCCAGACGACATTAACTCTGTTTGAAATTTTAACTTTGCATATTGAAATGCAAGTAATGGCTTCTGAGTACAAATCGCGGAGAGTAGTATAAAGTGTTGAACGTTAGTTTTACAAGCAAAACTCAAAAGATGAGAATTCAAACCATAGTCAACGTAATTTGCGTCTTTTGCTCTTCCAGATCTGCTAGCAAGACAAGAAATTATAACATCAACTTCAGGGAATTTTTGTGTCCAATCTGAATCGGCTCCAGTGTCTATTGCAATAATATTCAAATTACTAAAGTTCGAGCCTTCCAACTCGGTATTTTTTCTCACTACTGCGTATACCTCAAAGCCCTGTTCAACCAATTCTGCCACAACAGCCTTGCCGACATAGCCACTGGCCCCAGCTACTAAAACACTTTTTGCAGATCTGTTAATCACTGTATATACAAAATCTCATTGATAAAATTTAATACTGACGCCACTAAAGATTGATAAGCTTATACTTGATATTACCTTTAATTGTTTTAAAAGAAAATCTTCTTCATATGTTAAATGATTTTACATTCAAAATAACCGTTCAAGACCAATGGATCGACTATAATCATCATATGCAAGATGCATATTATGGATTAGTCTTTAGCTATGCAGTCGATCATTTTCAAGACGTGGTAGGCTTTGATAAAAGGTACAGATCTAAAACTGGATGCACAATATTCGTTATTGAAGATCATAAATTTTATTTAAGTGAGGTGAAGCTCGGATCTAAGCTTGTGATCAAAACCACTCTTGTGGACACTGACAAAGAAAAATTTATTTTGCACTCTCAAATGCTCGTAGATGATAAAACTGCGGCGGTATCAGAGATGCTCCAGGCACATGTAAACACTATCCCAACCCCGAAAGTCACCGAAATGCCAGAATTAATTTATAAGAAATTTGTTGATTTAATAAAACAAAGTGCCGAATGTCATACGCCACTTAGAAGTCGCAGGTTATCGCTGACTAAGTAGATCTGTTCAAAGTCATCCGCCGATATAAGCAAACTTACTTTTCGGCCTGTACCAGATTTTTTGATTGTGAAGTTTTCCTAAAAGGTCACGCAATTCTGAAATCTGACCGTTAACTTCGACCGGACAAGCTTCTGATGTTGGTTCTGTATTATTATTACTAGCTGAGTTAATAATGGTAGAGGATTGCTTTGTAATAATAGAATTTAAAGCGTTTTCTATTAGTTCGACATCTCGAACGTCCAAATCAAAACTGGTGTTAGCCTTTGCCATTTTAACTCCGTATACCCGTTGTGTACTTATAAAAAGAAGGTAAAAGAGTGATAAGTCAACAAATACAATGGTATACTTTATTTTATGTTATATTTCAGGGGACTACACGATCCTTAAAGTAGTATGAAAAAAGCTACAAATCATAAAAATACACAAATCTCAAAATAAATGAATCACTGTTAAATGAGCTCAAATTGGTTAATTTCATTGATGACAGTTATTAAAGTACAATTTCATACACTTGTTGCTTTAATGAGTTGATAATTCAGAACGGCCAAACTATTGAATACTTGATGACTAGGGGAAAATAATAATGAAAAAAATTTTAATTACATCTTTATTGTCAATCTCCCTATTTGTTATTTGCCTTTTTTTGGCATGGAAGTCTCTCTCAGCAACAAACTTTTTTTTTGAGAGGTTGTATCAGCTTCACGCGATTGACGAACATATCAAGAATTACGCTCCTCAAAACCGAAATAAAGAGAACTTTGAATTAACACCGAGTTTAGAGCATCAAAGAATTTTTGGAGAAATTGTTTCAAGCATCAACTCTAATGGTAAGGGATTGGCAGAGATAAGCTATTTTGATCCCTCTGGTGACAAAATCGATGAATTTTTAACGAATGATGAAATCGTTCATCTTGAAGATGTCAGCGAATTAATTGTTTCGTCTACCCAAATAGTTCTAATTCTTACCGGCGTTTTAATAGCGGTTTACGGATTTTCCTTCTATTACAAGGTAAGCCGCTCCAGATATCTTTGGAAACCAGCTACTACTCTATTTTCGTTCGTTACAATGGTTTTCACTTTGAGTTTAATAACTGGTATCATCTTTGTATTTGGCGCGCGAAAAGTGTTTCATCTTTTGCATGAAGTACTTTTTGCTGACAAAGGGCAGTGGTTCTTTTACTACCAAGATTCTCTAATGACTACCCTTCTTCCAGAAAGCTTGTTTGGAACAATTGCCGTGATGATGACCGTTTGTGCCCTTCTCTATTGGATTATATTGAACATAATTATCACGAAAATTCTCGAATAATTCTGGATACTATTACTGAACGAAGACGATTGATTACCAAAGGATAGTGCTGCCGAATAAACAATTAAGTACCGATACCAGCCTCAGCAAAAGTCGCCATTCCATTATGACATGCCAAAGATGCTCTAATAATATTTAAGGCTAAAGCAGCGCCCGACCCTTCTCCCAAACGCATGCCTAAATCAAACATTGGTACTTTACCCAATTTATTTAGTAGCCTGCAATGACCAGCCTCAGCGCTCTGGTGGGCAAATATAACATGATCATAAATCTCCGGTACAGATATTAAAGGAGCTATTGCTGATGACGCTATAAAGCCATCAATAATTACAGGTATGCTGTTGAGCCTCGCAGCAATCAAAGCGCCACAAATCGCAGCCTGCTCACGTCCTCCTAAGGACATCAAAATTTGGAATGGAGTATTCAATCCCTCCCGGTTAACAGCCCTAGCGCGTTCTATAACTTTTGCTTTCTTTATGATACCTTCGCTATCACTGCCAGTACCGGCCCCTACCCAATCCGAACCGACACCACCAAACGTACCTAAACAGAGTGCTGACGAAACTGTAGAGTTACCGATACCCATTTCACCCAATAACAAGATATCAGTTTTCAAATTTACTGCTGCAGCTCCACTATTGATAGCCTCAAGACATTCTTGCTCAGTCATGGCGGGACCAACGGTAATATCTGCAGTTGCCTGCCCGTCCGATAATAGAACAATATTTAATTCAGCATTACTATGTGTAGCGAGCTGATTTATCGCAGCGCCCCCATTACGAAAATTTTCAACCATCGCCATTGTGACTTCTTGAGGAAACGGGTTCACCCCTTGATCACATACGCCATGATTGCCAGCAAATACCAGAGCTTGAGCAACTTTTATTTCTGGTCTTTCATTGCCTTGCCAAGCAGCCATAAAGCAAGCGTATTCTTCCAGTTTTCCAAGAGATCCGGGAGGTTTTGTAAGCTGTTTCTGACGTTCGAAAGCTGCTTTAAAAGAAACTTCATTTCTTTTTGTTAAAGCATTCAAAGAAGCTTGAAAAGCGTCAACAGTTTCAAACATTTTAGAAGCCTATTTTTTAGTAAAATTCTCCAACTGGGATAATAATACTTTTGTATTAATGCAATAGCTTGCATTTACAGTTATAGAATATAAAAAAATACTTTTCTTCATTAGGCCATAATCAAAGGACGTGGCTTCTGTGATGATGGATAGACCTTGATGGTTGTACAAAAACTCACCGATGTTTTTGAATAGAGAATACTTTTACCAGGTCCAATCTAGAAATTTTTACTACGAAAACTATATGAACGATTGGCGGCTACGCCAAATGTAATCCTAATAGCACCCGAATAAGGAAAACAATAATGATTGGCTTAGTAGATAACTTGAAGCAAAGAAAAGCTGCGTTGATGTCGCCATTAGCTTTCATATTGGCGGCTTGCGGCGGCGGCGGCGGGTCATCAATAGTTTCAAACATCAGTGATAGTGATTCAACTGGATCAACTGGTGATAATACTGGAGGGACGCCGTCGTCTACTCCAACAACTAGTTACGCGAGTAAAGGTTCGTTGCAATCCACGACTAGTTCGCTATTTGATAGAACTTTAGATGTAAATGGGGTTAAATTACTCGTCGGCGGAGAAACGGGTGATCAAGCTAAAGTCCCTGATGAATGGGCTCATAAGGTTGCTCAATCATATGTCATGTTAATGGATTCAAGTGCTGCGGGCATAGACGCTAGCGCTCAACAACAAATGATAAATGTTTTAGCTGGTGTAGATGGTACGTGGCATGAGGGTATTGGCACATCCCAAAGAATCCTGAAAGGGGCAGCAGATGAATATCCCCTTAATCCCCTCGCAGACCGTGCTGAGGGTGAACTTAATGCTCAATATGGTGTCGGGACTGAGGCACTGTTAAACTCTATTATGCAAGATATGATATGGTATCAAAATAGTTCAGGCACGATCGGCTCTGGTGATGGCGATATTCAGGAACTCTTCGAGCACGCATTACATACCCTACATCCATGGGGTGTGAGGGGTGCAGTTGAGGGGTCGATTGATGCTCTAAACTATTCTAAAGCAGCTGGATATGGTGACCCACATGATGCTGATGATACAAGCTGGAAAACATCAGAACTTTATTTAGCATTCAAAGAAGCCGTCGATAACGGTGTTTTAGATCCATCAGGATATGCGGATGATCCTCTGAACAATCCAGAAGATTTCATGAAGGCCGCTATAGAATACACATATATTCTAAATTTTAGTATGTGGGAGATGGGAAAAGAGTTTTGGCTTGATAAAAATGCCTCTGGTGAAGGAGTTTTAGAGGGAGAGTGGAGTGAAACTGCATCTACTCCTGCAGGAGTGCTAGCAGAAAACCCTCTTGGTTATGCCTTGTTCAACACTTATTTTGCCCCAGTTTTGTCGAAGCCTGATTTCACAACATTAAGAAGCATGTTCCAAGATAATGATGGTGGTCTGTCGGGCTACCAGCCTGATTTAGTTGAAGCGCAAGCTATGTTAACGTCACTAAGTTATGAAAGGAATATAATTGACCAAGATGTCAATATAATAGACACTCTGATACCCCAAAACTTAGACTTGTCTTACACTTCTGACCCGTTAGTGCAATTAGAAATAATCTAAAAACTCTTATGTTGCTTATCGATGCGGAGGTCAATCAAGACCAAATATCTTGTGTTTTTTATGTGGTCCCAGCCACAAGAGAAGCTAGCACTCATTACGGCATTTATTTGAATCGAGTCATTTGCAACAAAAATAGCATTG
>ERZ802822.431-NODE-431-length-29989-cov-9.847118_pt1 | contig 29989 bp, 26 predicted proteins | sample MGYA00345649_ERZ802822 | MGnify/ENA primary metagenome ERZ802822 (study PRJEB30503, sample SAMEA104212359) | marine metagenome | biome: Westerlies Biome; feature: [SRF] surface water layer (ENVO:00010504) within the epipelagic zone...; material: water...
GAAGTCGTTGTTTAGTGCCTTTAGGAGAAAACATCATCCTGTCGAGAGCACCGTTATTCTGAGCAATTTTGTCTGAATAAGCAATCCGAATTAAAAAATAAAACCTATACGTTATACAAATGTATTTATTTGCAAATTATATTTGTTATCAATTCTCGGCAATCCCATACTTAAATGCCAATAATTGGGTAAAGCAAGAGTCTGTCGGTTGACTGATTTTCTGCATAGTCAAATGCAAGTCACTGATTCATTTGGATTATAAAGGGACTGTATCACGAGGAGGAATTCGCAATGAAAAAATACCTTATTGCAGCAACACTGATTGTGTTCGCTAGTGGCGGTGCAATCGCCGCGCCAAGCGGCACTTTCAAACAGGCCCATGAATATGGGTTTGGCGACAAATCCAGCCTTGATCCGGCTTCACGCGGCCGTGTCATGCAGATTACTGAAAAGCTGATGAGCCGCCTTATCCGGCCGGATATGAAGGGGTCACCAAGCCCAGATCTTGCCGTTTCATGGTCAGCAAATTCACAAGCCACCGAATGGACTTTGAAATTGCGCGATGGCGTTAAATTTCATGATGGCAGCGCCTTTGATTCTGGCGATGTTATCTACACATTCAACCGTGTCCTGAATCCGGAAAATAAATCGCCAGCGCGATCCGCTATCAAGATGATTGAAAAGATGGAAGCGCCAGACAAATCAACAATAACCTTTAAACTGTCGACACCATTTGCCGATTTACCACTTCAACTGATGGATTACCGCTTGCGGATTATCCCAGAGGGATCAGGCGACAGCATCGCGGCATCAGGCATTGGCACTGGCCCGTTCAAGTTGGTGAAATTTGACGCTGCTGGCACTACCAAGCTTGAAGCCAATATGGATTATTGGGAAGGTGCGCCAGGCGTTGCAAAGATGGAAATCATCGGCATTGGTGATGGTCAGGCACGCTTGCAAGCTTTGCTTGGCGGCCAGATTCACTTTGAGGACAAGGTGACCAATCAGCAAAAGCCTATGTTTGCCAGCAATAATAAATTCAAAATGATGGAAGTGCCGACCGGTAATTGGCGCGGTCTGGTGTTCCGTACTGATGTTGCTCCTTTTAGCGACATCCGTGTTCGCCAAGCGGTTCGTATGGCGGCAGACCGTGGTGAGCTGGTCAAGCTTATCATGGGCGGATCGGCCACGATTGCCTGTGACACGCCTGTAAAGCCTGATGACCAATATCGCGCTGATATTAAATGTCCGCAAGATATTGCTGGTGCAAAAAAACTTCTGAGCGAAGCGGGTTTTGCCAACGGTATTGATGTGGATGTCTATGTGGCAACATTGGAACCAACTTGGCCAACCCTTGCTGAGGCCTATCAGCAGCAGGCCGCAAAGGCGGGTATCCGGGTGAATATCAAACAGGTACCATCCGATGGATATTGGAAAGATACATGGATGCAAAAGCCAGTTTCGGCAACACGCTGGAACGAGCGTCCAGCCGACTCGGCCTTGCATGAAATCTATCTTTCAACAGCAAAATGGAACGAATCCTATTATAAAGATGCTGATTTTGATGCCCTTCTGGGCAAGGCACGCCGTGAGTTGAATTTTGACAAACGCCGCGCGCTTTATGTTCAGGCACAAGAGCATCTTTACCAAACCGCTGGCACATTGATTCCTTATCATGTGTCCAAGCTTTATGTGATGGGTGCCAATGTTAACGGCATTGATGCGGTAGAAAACCATTCTATCCGTTGGCATAAAGTAACGGTCAAATAATTGGACCCGCTCATCTAAACATGATGGGGCCAGCTTGATGGCGTAACACGCTGTAGAGCTGGCCTTTTTTATGCGAACCGAACCAACAAGCAAAAGGTGGATGCGTTGTGCTTTTCATGCTGATAAGACGAGTTTTACTTGGTGGCGTGACGGTATGTATTGTGTCCCTCATCATTTTTGCTGGTGTTGAGATGCTTCCAGGCGATGCCTGCACCCAGTTTCTTGGTGAATATCAGGCGGATGAAGAGCTTCTCGCTCAATGCCGCAAGGATCTTGATCTAAATCGGCCGCCAATTGACCGCTTTGCCGAATGGACACAGGGCGCTATTACTGGCGATCTTGGTCTTGCCGCCGATGGCACAACCAAAATCAGCACAATTGTCGGCGACCGGCTGAAAAATTCTCTCCTTCTTGCTTTCTTGGCTATGGCTGTGGGCATTCCGCTGGCGCTGTTTCTTGGTGTTGTCAGTGGGCTATGGCGTGACCGCCTTCCCGATATAATCGCGTCAACTCTGGCTATTTTTGCCATGACCATTCCTGAATTTGTTTCGGCAACATTACTTATCCTTGTGCTCAGCGTCTGGCTTGGCTGGCTGCCCGGCATTGTCCTGACTTCGGCAGCGGCACCCGCAAGTGAATTCTTTCCTGAAATCTTGCTGCCGATGATCGTTTTATCCTTTGTGATGTGCGCTCATATTATGCGCATGGTGCGCTCATCAGTTATCGATGTGATGGCCAGCGACTATGTTCAAATGGCAACTTTGAAAGGCGTTCCCTATTGGCAGATGGTGTTTCGGCATGCGCTTCCTAACGCGTTATTGCCGGCGATCAATGTTGTGGCATTGACCATCGCTTGGTTGCTTGGCGGTGTTGTTGTGATCGAAGTCGTTTTCAATTATCCCGGCCTTGGACGGTTGATGATCGATTCAATTTCTGACCGAAACTTGCCAGTTGTGCAGTCAATCGCACTGATCGTTGCCAGCGTCTATGTATGTGTGAATCTGGCAGCCGATCTATTGACGATGATTGCCAATCCCAAACTTCGCACGATGTATATGAGAAAATAATGACCGTATCTTCCACCAGCCATCAGCAGGAACATGGTCGTTTTATTACGGTTATGAAGGATATTCTGGCACGACCATCAGGGCGTATCGGCCTGACTTTGGTGCTTTTTCATATTCTGCTCGCACTGCTAAGCCCCTTGATTGCGCCATATGATTTCAAATTGCAGAACTCAAGCTTGATGTTAAGTCCGCCGTCCAGCGAACATTGGCTTGGCGCTGATCATCTGGGGCGGGATATCTTGTCACGCACTCTGATGGGTGGGCGTGAGGCCTTGCTTGTGACCGGCATTGCAACACCGCTTGCTGTGATCTGGGGCGGGTTTATTGGCATTTTATTTGGGCTTGTCGGTGGCCGTGTTGATGAAGTGCTGATGCGGATCGTCGATGCGTTCTTGTCATTACCATGGATTCTAAAAATGCTGGTCTTGATTGTCACCTTCGGCACTGGTATTGGCGTTTTGATCCCAACCTTGACGTTCTTTTATGGGATCCCGGTGATACGCGTTGCCCGCGCTGCAACACATGATATCATCGCGCGCGATTTTGTTTGGGCGGCAAAGGCGCGAGGCCATAGCCGGATCAGCATTATCTGGCGCGAACTTCTGCCCAATGTTCTTGATACATTGATGGTTGAAGGTGCTATGCGCTGGTCATGGATGTTACTTGCCTTTTCCTCACTTTCCTTTCTTGGCTTTGGCGTGTCGCCGCCAACCCCTGATTGGGGATTGATGATTTCGGATGCGCGCGGCTTTATGTCCTTTGCCCCATGGGGTGTGATCGCACCGGTCATTGGCCTGTCATCACTGATTATTGGCATAAACCTGTCTGCCGATGCCTTGGCCAAGGCGCTTGGTATTGACCGCGCACAAAAGGCACCGATGTAAAATGCCACAAAGTTCATTCATTGACATAAAGAATCTCTCAGTTGGCTATACCAGCCGAAACGGCAAAATTATTCCGGTTCTGCGTGATGTAAATCTAAGCATTACCAGAGGTGATAGTATTGGGCTTGTTGGGGAAAGCGGATCGGGGAAAAGCACCTTGGCGCTGGCAGCAATGGGGTATTTTAAACGTGGGCTTCATGTGATTTCAGGACAGGTTCAGTTTGACGGGATCGACATGCTGAATATCGAGCGCAATGCCCTGCAACGCCTTCGTGGGGGTCGGCTTGCGCTGATCCCACAAAATTCAGGCCAGTCCTTGACCCCGAATTTGCGCATTGGACAGCAGATCAGCGAAGCTTTGCGCCTGCATGGCGATCTTCCGGCAACCAGTTTTGACGTCGGTGTTATTGATCTTTTGAGTCAAGTTCGCCTTCCAGATCCGGTTGGGCTTACCGATCGCTATCCGCATGAATTATCCGGCGGCCAGCAACAACGGGTAGCCATTGCAATGGCGCTTGCGAGCAACCCCGAGGCGTTGCTTCTTGACGAGCCAACCACCGGTCTTGATGTCACCACGCAAGCCCATATTATGGAGCTGCTTCGCGATTTGGCGAAAGACCGAAATCTTGCGATGCTGTACGTCAGCCATGATCTTGGCGCAATCGCACGCGTCTGCAACAAAGTCATGGTGATGTATGCTGGTGAAACCGTTCTGACTGGTAGCGCGAAGCAGGTGCTTTTATCGCCGCGTCACCCCTATGCACATGGTCTGCTGGTATCAATACCACGGCTAAATGAAGCCAGCCTGCCGCAGGCGCTGGACGGGCGACCACCAATGCCAAGCGAAACCATTACGGGCTGCGCTTTTGCTGATCGGTGCAAGCTGGCTGATCAAACCTGCCACAAATCACCGCCGCCATTGAATCATCTTGAAACTGGCGAGGCGGTTCGCTGTTTTCATCATGACCAGATCGGCCAGCTCAATCAAAAGACGGAAAAATCAGCAAGGTCAAATCCCACTGCCGCGGATAAGGGTACTGCACTTTCACTTGCCAATCTGGCGGTTAGCTATAGCCAACCCGGACTTTTGTCAAAGCTGTTTGCACCGCAAGACACTCCGCCAAGCACCGTAGACCGGATCACGATTGACATAAAAAAGGGCGAAACATTGGGGCTGGTTGGCGAGAGCGGCAGCGGTAAGTCAACCATCTTGAAAACCATTGCCGGAATGGTGCCAGCTCAATCAGGCAACATCATTTTGAACCAGGCCGAAAGATTGGACATGATGGTTGAAAAACGGCCAGCAGCCCATCTTCGTCAAGTGCAAATCATCTTTCAGAACCCTGATGATAGCCTTAATCCGCGTCATACGGTTGCTCAGGTTCTGGCGCAGCCGCTTCGTCTCTATTACGGGCTTTCCGGCACGCCCCTTCGCGACCGAAGCATCGACATCCTCGAACAGGTTCGGCTTGGCGAACATTATCTCGAACGCCTTCCAAGCCAGCTTTCGGGCGGTGAAAAGCAACGTGTTGCAATCGCCCGCGCTTTTGCTGCAGACCCGGAAATCATTCTTTGTGATGAAGTGACATCGGCACTTGATGTATCGGTACAGGCGGCGGTGCTTGATCTTCTAGATGTGTTGAAACGGCAAGACGGAACAACCTATATATTCGTGTCACATGATCTTGCTGTGGTGAAGGCAATTTCAGACCGGGTAGCCGTTTTATATCAGGGTCGCATTTGTGAAATTGGCCCTGTTGCTGCGGTTTATTCGGCGCCTTTCCATCCCTATACTGATGCGCTTCTTGGGGCGGTGCTGGAACCTGATCCAGATGTTGCGCCACGCCTGACGGCTGATGATGTGGTTGAATTATCACCACCGAAAACAGGTTGCCCGTTCCAGCGCCGATGCCCACGCAAGCTTGGTAGCATCTGCGAAACCGATATACCCACTGCACAGGAAATCGCACCAGGACATGTCATCCATTGCCATATTCCGCAGCTTGATCTGTAATTTTGCCGTTTAAGAGGCTCATTAAATGACCCAAAATCTTCGCGCTTTATTGGCACCGACAGGCAGGCTTCGGGTAGGCATAAACATGGCTAATTTCCTGCTGGTAACAGGCCAGCGCCCCGATGGCACACCAGATGGGGTTTCGCCTGATCTTGCCCGCCAGATTGCCCATAAACTCGATGTGCCTTGTGACTTCATCTGTTTTGAAAATCCTGGCCAATTGGCTGATAGCGTTAATGATAATATTTGGGATATTGGCAATATTGCTGTTGAGCCTGCCCGTGCTAAACATATTGCCTTCACGCGGCCCTATGTTCAGATCGATGCCAATTTCATGGTTCACAAGAATGACGCCTATCGCACGAATGCCGAAATCGATCAGCACGGCATTTCCATCGCCGCCTATGGACGCAGTGCCTATGATCTCTGGCTGACAAGCAATTTCACGAATGCCAAAATGATACGAACACCGACAATTGCGGCATCGCATGAATTATTCAAATCTGGGGGCGCGAATGTTCTAGCGAGCTTGAAGTCAAAATTATTGGATGAGATTACCACAGGCAGCGACTACCGGATCATTGAGCCACCTTTCACAAGTGTTCTGCAAGCCTGCGGCGTCGCCAAGACCAAACAAACAGCCGTTGCGTTTCTAAATAATGTTATTGGCGAGTTAATTGCGAACGGGGATCTTCAAAACTCACTTGATCAACATCATGTTGCGGCCGAACTAACGATACCACCGCGATAGGCGGCCTGATCATTGCCAGGCCTATGCCTATTACCCAAGAACAAGCATGTTTATCGCAAATATTATCCGTGGGCGTAACGCTTCAGATAAACGCAACAAACCATAGCGCAATATTTATGGCTTTTGACGCGACATCAACAAATCAATTCCACGCTGAAACCTTGTCGATAGCTACGCCAATCAGATGCGGTGGCATAATGCTTGCCGGGCTATGAATCATGTTTGATAAGCAGGCTTGTCCCGGCTGGCCGCTGCCAAACCAAAGTGGCAAATTCATCACAAGCGGGGCAGAAAGCCTGCCAATCATCATGCCTGCTTTTGCAAGATGTGCAGTGCCATAGTGAATTGGCCTCTTCCTCACCGCCATCAAGATCGCGCGCCGCGTTGAGTAATCTTTCAGCCTCACCATCAAGACCCGCATCGCGTGCCTGTTTGGCAACCAGATAATGGGCTGTTTTCTGTTGGGTTGACTCAATCTGTGCCACCAACTTGGCCAGCTTTGCTATAAATTGGCCATCATTACTTTTCCATGCCACCTTTAGCCTTGTTGCAATGCTGTCATGGGGGTGAATTTTGAACGCTTTTTCCATAATTTTTGCTGCGCGCCCATGAGCTTTGTCATCAAGATAATGATCAGCGAGCATGGTCACGGCTGGAAGGAATCCTGGGTCAATCTTTAACGCTGTCAAAAGCTCTTTATCGGCTGATTTGCGATCACCCTCCAGCAATTCACCAGCTTTTAAAAAATGCAACGCGCAACGCTGACGCGTGATAAGCGCCAATTGATCTGGTGCTGTTTTTGATTTGGTTTTTTTCTGCTGGCGCGCCATCACGTCCAACGCCGGAAGCGCCGCGTTCCAATCATTGCGGCGAGTCTCCAGCTTGAAAAGATGGTCAGCCGCCAGCACCGAATTTGGCTTGAGCGCCAGCGCAGCTTTTGCCGATTTGCGAGCCTTGATCGGATCATGATCATCAAGCGCCAATCGCATTAACCCGATCTGGCCAAGAAAGGCTGTTTCGCGATCATCCAGAATTGAGGTGAAATAACGTCGCGCTGCTTGGTGATCACCTGCAAGATGCGCTGCTTGCGCCACCAAAAGACCGGTGAGTTTTGGTTCTTTCAACAAGCGCTCAGCGCGGCTGGCATGTTTGCGCGCCTCGGCCGGTTCGCCTGCTGATACCGCCATTAACCCCAATGTCAGCGCACGATGGCCAGCATCGTCACGGCGTTGACGAAGCCGTCCGCCAAGCCAGCGCGGCATCGCGCGGATGGCGCGCAAGAGCCGATCAAAAAACACCAGAATAAGCGCAAAGATAACAATCAGCGCAACAGCCAGACTTGTTGGCAATTCCATGCGCCAGCCAAGCCATTCGATCTGCACCGCCCCTGGCTGGCTGGCAAGCCAGCTTGCCGCGGCGGCGGCGGCAATGACGATCGTAAACAGAATCAGAAGCTTTTTAAACATGATCTAAATGCAATCCAGCTCTTGGCATTATTGGATTTCAATGGCAGTGGCAAGATAGTCTGTCACCAACCCATTGACCGCCTGATCAAGGGTTTGGCGCGCCTTGGCGGCAAACAGCCACGCATCAAGCGATGGCAGATCAGACCCCGACCATTGACCCGCAGCTTTGATTGCGCTGCCAAGATCCTTAAGCGCAAGCGCTGTTTCAAAATCACCAAGCGCAGCGGCATTGCCAGCAGCGCCATCGCCAATTGCCCGAAGCTGGACAAGCTGGCCAAGCTTGGCACCGGTTTTTTCCAAAAATCCAGCATTATCGGCAGCATGATTTAACGCGGCGGTCATTTGCGGCACCAAATTATAGGCCTTTTGCAGTAATTGATGCTGGCTGTCCGGCATCGGATTTGCCGCGTTTTGCAATGGCGCAAGGCCGGTTATGTTGGCACTGCGATCGTCAAGCCCTTGTAACAATGACAACCAGCGATCAAGCGGCTTGCCAGCCAGATTATCGGCAAGAAGGCCGCTGACAACCAAAAGGCCCGTTGGTGCGGTCATTTGCGGGCTGGTGCTGGCCGGTTGCTTTACGGCCGCTGGCTGACTATCAGCATTATCGCCGGCAACTTCACCCGCTTTTACTGGCGGGACTTGGTTGGCCAATGCCGCCTCAAGCGCAGCAAAGCGTTGATCCATATCATTGCGAATGGTGGCAATATCGGCTTTGGCATCACTGCCGAAATCATTAATTTGGCTGTTATCGGCGGGTGGTGAGGATGGCGCGGCCATCTGGTCTTGCAGGGCGGCAAGTGCCGATTGCTGGCTTTGCCGGTCGGCGGCAAGCTGGCTTTCAAGTGCGGCAAGCCGGTCAGCAAGATCTGAATTGCCTTCCTCTGAATTACTAGGTCCCAAATTTGCAATATTTGCCGATTCCTTTGCATCACTGTTGCTAGCTGGCATAAGGGCGGCGATGTCGACAGTGTTCTGGCGTTGCTGCCAAACGGCAAAACCAGCAAGACCAATCGCAAACATCGACAAGGCCAAAGCAGCAAATGTGAACAAAGAACCAGCGTTAGACAAGACGCCACTAGAGGGACCACTCGGCGGCGGTGCGGTCTGGCTATGTTTTGATGCGCTGGCATGCGGCGGCGCCGTTTGGTCTGCGGGTTTTTCAACCGCATCCCCGTCAATCATATCGCCTATTTTGGCGGATGGTCGCTTTGATTTTGCCATAATGCTTTTTGCCGAACCTTATTTGCTATTTGCCTGCCGCGATTGGGTACAATCTTTAGTAGAGCCTATCTCTGCAAATCATATTCCGGCAAACCATATCATAGCCGCATGACAAGATACCAGCGTCACCGCATATGGCCGATACAAAATCTGCAGGCTAGCTTACGCCAGATCAAATCGCCGATGCCGCAGAACTGCAATCGCTAGAAGCCTGCTTCGGCGCGGATGGCGTGCTACATAGACATGGTTCCACCTATCACCTGCCGCCGCAGCAATCGCGTCACTGCCAGCGATCAGGTCAATCTTGTTTCGGGCAGACCCCAACCCAGCAGCATCCATATTTTCCCGCAAAATCTGGATCGATCTTGGCGACATTGCAATCACCGCGGAAATGCAATTTTTTGCCAGCGCGGCACAAACTGCTGGCGTAAGATCGGCATTGGCCATCATCTGATAGGCTGGTAAACGCTGAACCGCGATATCATAGCGGCGCATGGCTACGGTCATATCAAAACTAACCTCACGCGCACTTGGCCATAATAAACTGGCCCTTTGCGGATTTGCAAGATTGGCATCTGTCACGGCTTGCCGGATTGGTTCAACCAAGCCTGCGCCGCCGCCACTGCCGATGATGATGTTTTTAAATCCGGCCTGTTTTGCTGTGGCGGCTGTTGCCGATCCAACAACAAAGGCTGGTTTTGAAATCCATGTGGTGGCGTCGGCCGTCTTGGCAACCGCGTCAACCGCATGGCGGCTGGTAAAAATAATGCCGGTAAAATCTGCTGGATTGCCAAGATCATGTGCCGATGAGGGAGGTAAAACCGGCACGCTGCTCATCACCGGACTGGCAAGCGCTTGCACGCCATAGCGGTTTAGCCAGTCAACATCACGATCAGCATCCGGTTGCGGCCGGATAACCAGGGTGAATTTTGCCATTATCATCCCTTTTGCGCCATTGAGGTGAAGACCGATAATTTAAGACCAACCAGAATCAATCCAGCGGGAATTAAACCAAAAAGTCGCGGCCACCAGCAAGGCCAATTAATTCAGCGCCCAATTCAGCGCCCAATGTCTCAGCTTGATCAGCAGGTGCGCGCATTTGCTTTCGATGCGCCGCGCTGCCATCAGGCCGCAAAATCATGCCATCAAGCGTGACATGGCCGGTTGCATCTAAAACTGCGCTTGCCGAAATAGGCGTTTGACATGATCCGTCAAGAAAGCTCAAAAGCGCGCGTTCGGCGGTGACTTCAACAAGCGCGGTTGGGCAGGTCAAAGTCGAAACAAGATTTTTGACCGCCATGGCGCGCGGTGTATCGGCGGCGGCGATCTGAATGGCAAGTGCGCCTTGTGCCACCGCCGATGGCATGATTTCGGCGTCAATCGGCGCATAGGCAATATCAACCCCAAGCCGTTTAATGCCAGCAACGGCAAGAATAAGGGCGTCATAATCACCCGCCGCCAGCAAACCAAGCCGCCGGTTCAAATTGCCACGGATCAGATTGATTTCAAGATCAGGCCGGTAATGAAGCAGGATTGCGGCGCGGCGTACCGAGGCGGTGCCGATGCGCGCGCCTTTTGGCAAATCATCAAGGCTTTGATAGGGCCCAACAAGCGCATCACGGCGATCTTCGCGCACCATGACTGCCCCGATTTCGGTACTGGCGGCAAAATGCGTTTCCATATCTTTCATTGAATGAACAGCAGCGTCGGATTCGCCAGCCAGAATTGACCGTTCAAGTTCTTTGATAAACAGCCCTTTGCCGCCAGCCTCAACAAGCGGGCGATCGAGAATCCGGTCGCCTTCACTTGTTACCGGACGCACCGTCACGGCGGCCGGCTGAAGCGCGGTGCAAACTATTTCAGCCTGCACCATCGCCAGCTGCGACGCACGACTTGCCAACCGTACTGGATTAGCATCAAAAAACGAGACATCAACTTTCATAGCAAGCCATGTCTAAAGGGCTGGCTCGCAAATGCAAAGCCAAAAAACCAGCTTTTCAGGAAAACCGGCATGTTTGGCTGTTGTGTTGACAGGGCTGGCATCTCAATCCGGCTTCGGATAAGGTGGGGCAAGTTTTAGAGGAATATCATTCATGGCTCAAAGCCCCGTTATTATGCTTGGCATTGAGAGCAGTTGCGACGAAACCGCAGCGGCGATTGTTGCGGCTGATAAAACCATTTACGCCAATGAAATTGCGTCACAAATCGAAACCCATGCCAAACATGGTGGTGTTGTTCCGGAAGTTGCCGCACGGGCACATCTGGAAATGATTGATCAGGTGATTCGTGACGCGCTTGCCACGGCCGGTTTGACGATGGGTGATATCAACGCTGTTGCAGCAACCGGTGGACCCGGCTTGATTGGTGGGGTTGCGGTTGGCACTGTCACCGCTAAGGCGATTGCCGCTGCACGGCAGATTCCTTATTTTGCGGTTAACCATCTTGAAGGCCATGCGCTTAGTCCGCGGCTTGCCGATGATGTGGCTTTTCCCTATTTGCTGCTTTTGGTTTCAGGCGGCCATACCCAGCTATTGGCGGTCGCGGGGCCTGGTGATTATCGCCGCTATGGCACAACCATGGATGATGCCGCTGGCGAGGCTTTTGATAAATGCGCCAAGGCAATGGGGCTTGGCTACCCGGGTGGGCCGGCGATTGAAGCGGCAGCAAAATCAGGTGATGCCAAAGCCGTCGCGTTACCACGCCCGTTAAAGGGCAGTACCGGATGCCATTTTTCCTTTTCCGGTTTGAAAACGGCTTTGGTCAATCGGCTAAGCCAGCTTGGCGGACCTGAGGCGGCACCAATTGCCGACCTTGCTGCCAGTTTGCAGGCGGCGATTGCTGATTGTCTTGCCGATCGTACCAAGGCGGCAATAACCCGCTTTCGCGAGGAATTTCCGCATGATGATGCTAATCAGCCAGCGCTTGTCATTGCTGGGGGTGTTGCTGCCAATCAGCATATTTTTGCGGTTTTGCAGCGGGTTACAACCGATGCCAATTTCCGCCTCTCGGTGCCGCCAGCAAAATTATGTACCGATAATGCGGCGATGATTGCTTGGGCCGCGCTTGAACGGTTTGACCAGCCTGATGATCTAGCTTTTGCGCCGCGCCCCAGATGGCCGCTTGATCCTGAGGCCAGCCCACCACCCGGTCGGGGGGTGCGCCAATGACCCGCGCTACTGTGGCTCGCGCTGTTGTGATTGGTGCAGGCAGTTGGGGGGCGGCTATCGCCACCGCGCTGAACCGCGCTGGCCAGCAAACAATGGTTTTGGCGCGCCGTCAGGAAAGTGTTGATGCGCTGGCAATGGGTCGTTGTTTGCAATTGCCTGATTCACCGCCAGCAGCGCCCATTGCCGCAACGCTTGATCCTGTCTGCCTTGAAGATGCCGAGCTGATTTTTGTTGCGGTGCCTGTGGTGGCCAATCAAGCCAGTTTTATGATGATTGCCGAGCGTCAGAAAAATCACCCACCAGCGGTGGTTAGCCTCTGTGCAAAAGGCATTGGCAAGGCTGATGATGGCAGTGCCATGCTGCTTACCGACCTTGCGTCGCGATTGCTGCCAGACCATCCATTGGTGGTGTTCTCGGGGCCAAGCTTTGCGGATGAGGTTTTTGCCGAATTGCCAGCAGCATTGGTTGCAGCAAGCGATGATCTGGCAACTGCCAAGCGCATTCAAGACGCTTTTGAAGGCAGTAATTTACGGCTTTACAGCAATGATGATCCGGTTGGTGTTGCGCTTGCCGGTGCTATGAAAAATGTGATTGCGATCGCCGCAGGCTGCGCTGTTGGTGCCGGATTTGGCGATAATGCCAAAGCCGCCATTCTGACACGTGGGCTTGCCGAAATCGCCCGATTTGCCAGCTTGATGGGCGCTAAGCCGGATACGATTTTTGGGCTTGCTGGTGTTGGCGATCTGGCCTTGACCTGCGCTGGACCACATTCGCGCAATATGGCATTTGGCATGGCACTTGGGCGCGGCGAAGCACCGCCAGCCAAGCTTGCTGAAGGAAGCCGTACCGTTGCCCAGCTTGCTGCGTTGGCAAAAGCCAAAGGGGTAGATCTGCCGATCACAAATGCGGTGGACAATCTGGTTAATGATGGTCAGAATTTACATGCGGTTGTGGCAAGCTTGCTTGCCCGCCGTGCGGGTGCCGAATAGGCTCGATTAACCGATAATCAGCAAGACAGTATGATGCAATATTGGCTTATGAAATCTGAACCATCATCATGGTCATGGCAAAACCAGATGGATCGAGGCGCGGCTGGTGAAGGCTGGGATGGTGTTCGCAATTATCAGGCATCCAATAATATGAAAACCATGGAAATTGGCGATTTGGTGTTTTTCTATCATTCGGTCAATGAAAAACAGATCGTCGGTATTGCTGAAGTTTCGGCGCTCTATCATCCCGATCCAACCGATGCCAGCGGCCGGTTTGGCATGGTCAATATTCGGGCGGTAAAGCCGATGGCGGCGCCGGTGACGCTTGCGCAAATCAAATCTGATGTCCGGTTGGCCGACATGGCCTTGGTGCGCCAGTCACGCTTATCAGTTACGCCGGTTTCAGCTGAACAATGGGCAATCATTATGGAAATGGGCAAAACCAGCCTTTAGGCCTTATCACCTTAGGTGGCATTGCTTTGCGATTTTCGGATCAATAACAGATTGCGAAGATAGATGAATAGGCCAAGCCCCTGTCCACAAATGATCACTGGATCTTGCCGCCAAATTGCGTAAAGAAGTAAAACCGCCCCGCCACCAATCGAAAAATACCAAAAAGCAATCGGTATAACCGACCGGCCCTGACCTTCGGAGGTTAGCCATTGCACAATAAAGCGCATGGCAAATAGTCCCTGTCCGGCAAAGCCAATTATGATCATGATCTGTTCAGGGTTGGTTGCAAGACTGGCTGGTAAAAACGGAAATATTGCCAGCAACGCATTGGCAAAGCTGCGAACCGCCATTTCAATTGATGCTGACAAAAAAGCGATCATTGCGCTACTTCCTTTGATTTGGTCTTTTTATTTGCCGGCGGTGTCGCCATCACTTCATGAACCGCACCTTGGGCGGGCGCGCGGCGCAACAGCCAGATCACTCCCAAAACATCGGAAATGCCAACAAGCAACCGGTCAAGAATACGATATTTCGACGTGCCGGCAATGCGCGGGCGATGCGCCACTGGCACGCCAAGAACCACCCCGCCATGGCGGCGAACCAGACTTGGCATAAACCGGTGCATATGATTGAAAAAGGGCAATTGCAAAAACAATGCGCGTGGCAGGACCTTGATGCCACAACCCGAATCTGGATGTGTATCGGCAAGAAGGCTGGCGCGCACCCATTTCGCCCCACGCGATGCTAATAGACGCATGGCGCTATCATCACGGCGTTGGCGAATGCCTGCTGCCATGACCATCTTGCCATCTTTGCTTGCCGCGATAACCGATGATTCCAATGCTGGAAAATCGGCTGGTACATTTTGACCATCACCATCTAGAACGCCAATCAGATCGCCATTTGCCTGCAACAGGCCAGACCGGATTGCCGCGCTTTGCCCTGCGCGTTGCGAATGGCGAAGCACCCGCAATTGCGGAACCGCGTCAAGGGCTGCGGTCAATTCATCGGCGGTGGCATCATTGCTGGCATCATCAATATAGATGATTTCGAATTGACGACCGGCAAAGGCGGAACAAATTTCCTCAATTAATGGCCGAATATTGCCAGCTTCATTCATAACGGGTACCAGAATCGAAATCTCGACCGGGTTGCGGTTTGCCCGCACCGAAGCGGAACCGACCTTTTGGGTGGCCCCCGATTTAACGGCTTTTCGTTTGGTGGTTTTTGAAGCTGGATTTGATGCCATTGCTGGAACTATCACATCGACTGTTAAAGGTCTCTGCTTTTACTCCTTGCTAACAGTCGCGTCAAATATCTCGGTGCGATACAACAAAATAACCACTTCTTGGCCTTTTGATATGTTAAATCCGGATAATTGTATCGGTGTAGCGAGTCCAAGTTTCAACTGGCTGGCGGCGTCAAGAAAAGTGGCCTGGTGCCGTTGTTCGATAATGGCCAGCCCACCCGGTGCCTCGATCAAGAATAGCGCCGCTTCTGTCGGATCAAGAAGCAACAGATCGCGGCCAAGCAGAAATACCAGCGATGGTTCTTGATAGCCGCTTGTCGCAATTGCGGCTGGCGGAGTAGGGAAGTCGGCGATCTTCGCGGCAATCGCGCTTGAAATATGAATGCGGGACAAGGCTGGAAAGACCCCTGAAAAGACAATCATATGAAACAGCATTGCGGCGCCAATCATGCCAAAAAAGGGACGCCACAGGGCTTGGCAAATCCATAGATGGCCAAACCATGCTGCCAGCGCCGCGGCAAGTAAACCAAGAAAGGCGAAACCAAGCGCCTGACGGCTTGTCTCGCCGCCAAATGTCATTGCCCCCCAAATGACGACAAATGCCAGCATCAGCCCAACCGCAATGCCAAGATACCGAAGGCTGATGCCAAGATAATACCGCCATTTGGCGGTGCCATCTGCCGGTTTGGCAAGAACGGCAACCCCGCCAATCAAAAGTAAAATCAGCGCTGGCAAAACCGGTAACGGGTAATGCGGTAATTTGGTCGGAATCAGCTCGATCATCACCCAGAATGGCACAATCCAAGCCAGTAAAAACCGTGTTTCAGCGCGGCCGGTAAAGGCTTTAACCTGACCGGCGGCCCATATCAAAAGCGGCGTTGCTGGCCAGATCAATAGCGCCAGAACAAGCGCATATGTACCTGGTGCGGCGCCGTGGGATTCCTGTCCCGATTTGACCTTGGCAAGCAAATCACCTGATATTGCTGTTGATAAAAAGGCGCCATCCGTTGCCGCCGATACCAAAAGCGCCCATGGCAAACATAAAAGAAGGACGATGGCAAATCCGCGCCAGAACCGGATTATGGCAAGCCAGCGAAATTGCCGATGCCATAGGCATAGCGCTGCCACGCTAAGCAATGCCAGAACCGGCAGAACCGGCCCTTTGACCAAAATCCCTGCGGCCATCGCAAGCCAAAACCATAACCAACTGTGACGTGGTGGTGGTTGGTCGTTTTGCCATGCCAGATAAAGCTTCATCAACGCCCATTGCTGGGCAAGTGCCAGCGCCATTAAAACCGTATCGGTTTTGGCAAGATGCGCCTCGCCAAGCACCAGAAATCCGCTTGAAAATAGCGCCGCCGCCGCCAAGGCCGATCGCGGGTCATATAGCTGCAAGCCAATGTGATAAAGCGCAAAAACAGCCGCCAATAGCGCCAAAAGATTTACAAAACGGTAAGAGGCAATCGCATCCGGCCCAAAAATGCGGGCAAATGATGATTGCAGCCAGTAAATGCCAGCTGGTTTTTTTGCGCGCAATTCGTCTTGAAATCGAACTGTGACATAATCTCCGGTTTGTTGCATCTGTTTGCTGGCTTGTGCGAAACGTGACTCGTCACGATCCATGGGCGGTAGGGCCTGATGGCCGATCAAAACCACCACTGACAGGACTGCCATAAGGGCATATAGAGCCAGACGCGAATGAAAGAAGGGCAAAATCCGTAATCCTCTTATGCCACAAATGCAAAAAGCATAGCCAAGGCATAACAAGTTTCTAAAGGGTTAGGCAATGCGGATCATCGAATAATGCGCCAAAGATGCATCAAACAGGCGCGACGGTTGCGGTGCGGTGCGGCGTTTGATCCTGTCATGTTTATGTCTTGCCCCAATTGGACATTTCCTATCTTGCCTTTGAAACCATGATTTTGCCATTGGTCTGATGGCAAGGTGCATGACCCATCTTGGCGGCTGGCATTTTTTGTGCTGACATCACCGCCACGCCCGCCCCATTATCAACGGACATGAAATGCGCCGATCCGAAACCGCCACCATCCCGCTAGAACATACCCGATGGCGCCATATATGGCAGCTGGCATGGCCGATCATGTTATCCAATGTCACCATTCCGCTTGTTGGTGCGGTTGATGTGGCGATGATGGGGCGGCTTGATGATCCGGTATTTATCGGTGGTGTCGGACTTGGCATGATCGTGTTTAATTTCATCTATTTCGGGTTTGGCTTTTTGCGGATGGGAACAACCGGTCTTGTTGCCCAAATGTATGGCACTGGTCAGGATGATAAAATTGCCTTTCTATTGATTCGCGGCATTACGCTTGCGTTTGGGCTTGGCGGTTTATTCATTCTGGCATCGCCATTTGTCAGCATGGCTGCGCTTTATATGTTTTCGGCAAGTGATATGGCCGAACAATTAATGACCGACTATATCTCAATCCGGCTATTTGCGGTTCCAGCGGCGCTTGCCAATATGGTTCTTCTCGGCGGTCTATATGGACGCCAGCAAATGCGGCTTGGTATGGCTTTGCTGTTTCTGGTTAATGGCATAAATCTGTTTCTTGATATTGTTCTTGTTGCCGGTTTTGGCATGCGCGTCGATGGTGTTGCGATGGCATCAGTGGCGGCGCAATGGGGCGGGTTTGGATTTATGATCTGGCGCATCACCCGAATCTGGCCAGGCCAGCTTGGGCGATTGATAAGGCCGCTTGCTGGTGCGCGCCTGCCTTTATGGCTTGATTTTGCGGCTTATCGCCATTTTTTCACGCTTGGCCGTGATATTTTCATTCGCACCATCTTGCTGATTGGCTGTGAGGCTTTATTGCTCAATGAAGCTGCAAAGATGGATGATCTGGCGCTTGCCACCTGTCAGATTATGCTGTCGATTTTTGGGATTCTTGCTTTTGCCATTGATGGATTTGCGCATGCTGCCGAAGCGCTTGTTGGCGAGGCGATTGGCCAGAAGAACCCGACCATGCTTCGCATTGTGATTCGCCGGACAAATTATCTTGCTGGTATGATGGCCTTGCTATTATCGGTTTTGCTGTGGGCGGGCCAGCCGCTTATTCTGTCACTCATGACAAGCCAACCAGCCCTGATTGCATTTGCTGATGCCTATTGGCTTTGGGTTGTCAGCCTTCCGCTGGCGTCTTTTCTGGCCTTTCAGATGGATGGCATTTTTGTTGGTGCGACATGTGGCACCCAGATGCGTAATGCGATGATCATTGCCTCGGCCAGCTTTGCCATGGCCATTTTTTATCTTTCCTTTGGTTTGACCGGATTAATGGCCAGTTTTGTTGGCTATCTTGCGCTTCGCGGCCTAAGCCTTTGGTGGATGATTGGCCATGTTCACAACAAGGCTAAAGCTGTTGGCATTGGCGATTAATCTGTTAGTTTGGTAACGGTTGCATGGCACGCCATGGATCATTTTTGGCGGCATATTGGCAATTTTGATCAGTGGTTTTAGCGGGTCAAATCAATAGCGATTTTTGAAAAGGATTTAACAAAATGATCGAAAATTTTGGCCTGCAAAGCGCCGGATCAGCGGGAACCGAAATTCACCTGATGACAGTGGATGATTTTGCCATTTGGCAAGCCAAGGCCAGTGACGCGCATCAAGGCTGGATCAGCGCGCAAAATTTTCACGCCAAACCCGGTAAATCGATCTATTTTGCCACCACTGATGGGCGCATTGATTTCGCCATTGGCATTTTTGGCAATCATGCTGTTTGGGATGGCGCTGCCTTGGCGGCCAGCCTGCCAAAAGGCCATTGGCAATTTACCGCCGCATCGGATGATCTTGACGCTGGCTTGTTGGAAAGCCTCGCGCTTGGATGGGGGCTTGGGCAATATCAGTTTCACACCTATCGAAGCGCCCCTGCGCCGGCGGTCAATTACCTGACCCTGCCAGATGGCATTCATGCCGACCGTTTAATTGGCCAGGTGGGCGGGATTTATCTTTGCCGTGATCTGATTAACCAGCCGCCAAACCATATGACACCTGCAGCATTGCAAACGGCAATGGAGACCTTGGCCAAAACGCATGACGCCACGCTTGAAACACATAGCGGAGCAGCCTTGGAATCCGAATTTCCGGCAATCAATATTGTTGGCCGCGCAGCCGAAATTGCGCCAAGGCTGATGGATCTTCGCTGGGGGAAAAAGGGCCCGAAGGTTACTTTGATTGGCAAGGGCATCACCTTTGATTCGGGCGGGCTTGACCTGAAACCATCAAAGGCGATGGAGATGATGAAAAAAGATATGGGCGGGGCGGCAACGGTTCTTGGTCTTGCCGCAGCATTGATGGCAAGTCATGTTGATATTCAGCTTCGTGTGCTTGTGGCGGCGGCTGAAAATGCTGTTTCTGACCGGTCAATGCGCCCGCTTGATATCATCGACACGCGCGCTGGCTTGAAGGTTGAAGTTGGCAATACCGATGCCGAGGGGCGGCTGGTTCTTGCTGATGCCATTACCTATGCGCTGGAAGATACGCCTGATTTTTTGATTGATTTTGCCACCCTTACCGGTGCGGCGCGGGTTGCGCTGGGAACTGAATTGCCAGCCCTGTTCTGTAACCATGACAATACTGCGGCGGCAATTTTAGCCGCGGCAGATATGGCGCAAGATCCGCTATGGCGCTTGCCTTTATTTGATGATTATGACCGGCATCTTGATGCTGGCTATGCGGCCTTGTCGAGTACCGGCCTGTCGGGATATGGCGGGGCGATTACGGCCGCGCTTTTCCTGCGCCGTTTTGCCGGTAAAAACACCAATTGGGCGCATATTGATGTGATGGCGTGGAATTTGGCATCGCGTCCGGGTCGGCCAAAGGGCGGCGAGGCGATGGGGCTTCGCGCGCTTTATGGCTTTATCGAGTCCTTCCAGACTTCTTAATAGCCGCCTAATAGCCGCGTGCCCAATCAACCCTGTTTTCGGGTTCGCGTCCGGCCATGATGGCGGTGATCGCCGCTGCCACCTGCATGGCGGCGGTTTTTGGATTGGTTTGTGCGGCAACATGCGGCCAGATGGTGATTTTGGGATGTGTCCAAAAGGCATGATCGGCTGGCAAAGGTTCAATGGCAAATACGTCCAAAGCCGCACCGGCAATTTGCCCACTGCCAATAGCATCAAGCAAATCTGCTTCGACCAATTGCGGGCCACGGCCGCCATTGATGATATAGGCGCCTTTGGCAAGCTGGTTGAAAAGCTGGTGATTCATAATGCCAGTTGTTGCCGGTGTTAGCGGCAATACCGAAACCAGAATATTTAGCCCGTCAAGAAAGGGGGCAAGACCGTCATCACCAGCAAAGATTTCAACATTGTCAATTTGCCGCATACTGCGCGCCCAGCCGCGTACATCAAATCCAAGTGCGGCAAAACGCTGTGCAATAATGCCGCCAATGGCACCAACGCCCATGATGCCGATTTTCGCACCGCTTGCCGGTCTTTGCACAATGGGTTGCCATGTTTTGCTGGTTTGACAATCGCGGTAATAGGCAGCGTCGCGCCAGAAATCGAGTGCCGCCAAAATAGCCCAATGGCTCAGCGCATTCGACATATCCGGATCAACCAGCCGTACCAACGGAACGTCGCGCGGTACGGTTTGATCGCGCATCATATAGTCGACACCCTGACCCTGCATGATGATGCCGCGCAAATTCGGCATCTTAGCAAGCTGGCCTTTTGGCGGTGCCCAAACAAGCGCAATATCGGCAAGCTGGCCCTCGGGTGACATCAGATCGACGAGGGTGAAATCATCAAGATGACGGCCAAGCTTGGTTCGCCATCCGTCAATTTTTGAACCGCCATAAAATCCGATTGTCGTCATGGGATATTCCTTGTTGTTCATGGCGGAAATGCGGAACCGCCGATTAGCCGCCTGCTGATATCAAGTCCAAGGCCGCTTGATGCAATTGCGGTGTTGCGGCAGCAAGAATGCTGGTTGATTGACCAAGCTGGATTGGCTGGCCGTCAAGATCACTGACGGTAGCACCTGCCGCCAGCATCAGGGCAACAACCGCCATCATGTCATGCGCGGCAAGACTATCTTCCATCACCAGATCAATATGACCCGCCGCAAGCAATGCGTAATTGTGACAATCACCACCGTAATTGGTGACGGCCACCTGATCGGCAAGCCGGTCAAAATCAACCAGACGTTTAGCGCTTAATGCGCGCGGCGATGTTGTTGCCAATCGGGCAGCACCAAGCACGCTTTGCCCGCTGGGGGTAATGGCGGCGCCGTTTAATGTGGCGTGATGTGTGCCCGAAAATCCGTTCAGGCCGATATAGCATTCGGCAAAAACCGGCATATCAACAAGACCGGCAACAGGCAGATTGTGATGTAAAAGCCCGACCAGCGTGCCAAAGGCAGGCTTGCCACTGATAAAGGCCTTGGTGCCATCAATCGGATCAATGATCCAGCGATAGGCGCTGTCTTGATTGCCGGTGCTGGCAAATTCCTCACCCATGATCATGTCATCGGGGAATCGTGCAGCAATGGCGGCGCGTAAATCGCGTTCAACGCTTTGGTCGGCAATCGTAACGGGGGATGAATCCTGTTTGGTTTCAATCGCCGGATTCTGGCGGAACCATTTGGAAATAACAGGCCGGCTTACCAACGGCAAACCGGCCAGAAAGGCAATCATATCAGCCGGTGTACACTGACCGGCAGATCCGGTCAGTTCAGGCGTCATGTCAGATGGGCTAGTTGGCACCTTCAGCTGCGATATCATCGGCGCTTGGTAATGCGACAGGGCTATCAGCCTTGGCCCGCATCCATGCGATCAAATTCGCCCTGTCTTGTGGCTTTTTCAATCCGGCAAAATTCATCTTTGTGCCGCTGATATAGCCTTTTGGTTTGGCCAGAAATGCGTTCAGCGCGGCATAGTCCCAAGCGCCGCCAAAACCGGCAAGCGCTTCAGAATAGGTATAGCCTTGAGATGCGCCCAGTGGCCGGTTCACAACATTCCACAACGCCGGACCAACTTTGTTTTGGCCGCCAGCATCAAAGACATGACAAGCAGAGCATTTTTTTGACAGTTTTTCGCCTGCACCAAGATCAGCATCCGCCAAAAGCGCCATGATCGGCTCAGGGCCGGTATCAACCGGTGCTGCAGCGGCTGTATCGGTAGTTTCAGCAACCTCGATAACATAGGCGTTTTCAGTAAGTTCTTGATGCGGCACCATCACATCAGCGATTTTGACGCCTGTCATTAACAACAAGGCAGCAAACAAAAACCCTGCAAACACTTTATTCAAGCGCAATTCATCCATGCGTCATTCCCGAAATCGGGCTCCCAATTTGAACCAGCCCGAACGGGCAAGGCCTGTGGTCGAAAATCATGCGGTCGAAAAACCAACTGATGCGTGGTTAATTAGCGAAAATCGAGCCGCCCCTCAACCCCCTATCTCATGCTTTGTCACGTTATTTCGATAAATTGCTTTGCGCAAAAACAAAATATGTGATGAATTGCCAAAATCATGGCAAAAAATGACGCAAAAATCATCATTATTCCGGCACGGCTCGCAGCAAGCCGTTTGCCAGGCAAACCACTTGCTGAAATCGGCGGAAAAGCTATGATCCAGCATGTTTGGGAACGCGCAATGGTGGCCGATTTGGCACCAGTCTATGTTGCAACAGATGATCGCGCCATTGCCGATGTGATCATATCTGCCGGTGGTAAGGCTGTTATGACCCGCACCGATCACCCATCTGGATCTGATCGGGTTTTTGAAGCCATCGAAACAATTGATCCAGATAGGCGCTTTACCCAAATTTTGAATCTGCAAGGCGATCTTCCCGATTTATCACCCGAAATTCCGCATTTGCTTGGCGCAACGCTTGATCGTGGCGAAACCGATCTGGCAACGCTGGTCACGCCAGCCAGCGCCGAAGAAGCCGCAAGGCCGCAAGTGGTCAAAGCCGTTGTTAGCTGGCAAGATGCCGATTTCGGAACCGCGCTTTATTTTAGCCGCGCTGCCATTCCCACCGGCACAACAGACTTATTTCATCATATTGGCGTTTATAGTTGGCGCCGCGATGCGCTTGCCCGTTTTGTTGCTTTGCCGCCATCGCCATTGGAGCAGGCGGAAAAGCTGGAACAGCTTCGCGCGCTTGAGGCTGGAATGACCATTGCCATTGGCAAAATTGATACCGCCCCTGGCGGTATTGATACCGCCGAAGATCTTGAAGCAGCCCGCATGCGCGCTGCCGCAGCGCACCACAAAGATTGACAGCACAGCGTCACCCTCGTAAAAACGGCGCTTCGGGCCGGTCTTGATGACGGCAGGGTTGATCAGACCGTGACACAGGCCCGTTAAGTCAGAGGAAATTCGATGTCAGATGCAGTTAACAAAATCGCCTTTCAAGGCGTCCCCGGTGCCTATTCGCATATGGCATGTCAGGCCGTAAAGCCAGATATGGAGCCGGTTGCCTGCGCGTCATTTGAAGATATGCTGACCGAAGTCCAAGATGGACGCGCCAGCCTTGCGATGGTGCCTGTCGAAAATTCGATTGCTGGGCGCGTTGCCGATATCCATCATCTATTGCCATCATCCGGGCTTTATATCATTGGTGAGCATTTTCACCGGGTCAATCATCACATCATGGCACCGCGCGGTGCCACGCTTGATCAATTGACCCAAGTTCACAGTCATGCCCAGGGGCTGGCGCAATGCCGCAACCGTGTTCGCGCACTTGGCCTAACCCCCGTCATGCATCCCGATACCGCAGGCGCGGCCAAGGATGTTGCCGCCGCTGGTGATCCGAAAACTGGCGCCATTGCATCGCGTTTGGCAGCTGAAATCTATGGTCTCGATATTCTGTTTGAATCGGCTGAAGATGATGAACATAACACCACGCGATTTTTGCTCATGTCGGCGAAACCATCGGTTCCAGCCGCTGGAGGCGATATGATCACAACGCTGGTGTTTCAATTACGAAGCGTGCCAGCCGCGCTTTATAAAGCATTGGGCGGATTCGCAACAAATGGGGTCAATCTGACCAAGCTTGAATCCTATATTCGTGCTGGCGTTGCCGAGCAGGCGCAATTCTATATGGATGTTCAGGCACATATTGATGATCCGGCAATGCAGAACGCGATGGAAGAATTGCGCTTTTATTGTAGCAAAGACGAAGTTCACGTTCTAGGCAGCTATCCGGCAAGCCCATCACGGTCATAATCACAAGTCCGAATTTGGCATTTATTGCGTTAATAACCTTGCCTTTGGCCATAAAAAACTTGTCGAAACCGCTGCTTTGTTTCATACAGATAGGCAGGAAGGCTGGGCGGACGTTGCCCCTGCCAATTCGGTCAGGTCCGAAAGGAAGCAGCCGCAGTAGGATGTTTACGGGTCACCCAGTCTTCCGCTGACTTTTGGCGTTTTGGCGCATCTCGCTTGGCGTGGCCGCAATGGCCTTTCCCTTTTTCGGGGTTCAGCTTGGCTGAAGATGTCGCCAGCTTGATAACGCCAATCGCGACTGATCCGACCGGTCACAAATCTTCGCGTGGCCAAGAGCAAGAGATAGGTGTTTACCAGCCGATGACTGACACCGCCAAGCCAGCCTATCGCGTATTGGCCCGCAAATATCGTCCCGATACTTTTTCCGAACTGATTGGTCAGGATGCGCTTGTTCGCACGCTTGGGAATGCTCTTTCACTTGGCAGGCTTGCGCATGCTTTTGTGCTGACTGGTGTTCGCGGCATTGGCAAAACATCAACGGCCCGCCTTCTTGCTAAGGGGCTGAACTGCATTGGTGCTGATGGGAATGGTGACGCCACGCTTGAACCATGTGGACAGTGCGAGCCATGCAAATCCATTGCGGCAGGACGTCATGTTGATGTTTTGGAAATTGACGCTGCCAGCCATACCGGTGTTGATGATGCCCGCGAAATCATTGAAGGTGTTGGCTATCGGCCAGTTTCAGCACGCTATAAAATCTATATTATTGACGAAGTGCATATGATGTCGAAAAGCGCCTTTAACGCGCTTTTGAAAACCTTGGAAGAACCGCCTGATGCGGTAAAATTCATCTTTGCCACAACCGAAATCAGAAAAGTACCGGTTACGATTTTATCGCGGTGCCAACGCTATGATTTGCGTCGTGTTCCGGCGGCCATGCTGGCCGGACATCTTGGCATGATTTGCCAACGCGAATCGATTGCGGCGGATGAAGATGCGCTTGCTGCCATTGCGCGCGCCGCCGAAGGGTCGGTTCGTGACGCGCTATCCTTGCTTGATCAGGCCGCAGCAATGACCGCGGACAAGCTGACCAATGATATGGTTGCTGATATGCTTGGGCGACCCGGACGGCGCGAATCACAAACCGTCCTGACGGCCGCGCTGGCTGGTGATGCCCCTTCGGCGCTTGCCGCTTTTAACATTGCCTATAGCCGTGGTGCCGAGCCGGAAATGCTGGTCACTGATCTTTTAGACTTAATCCATCTTGCAAGCATGCAGGCCGCAGGTGGAAGTGATGACGCGCTGATCGAAAGCGAACGCGAAATAATTGCCGGTCTTGCCGAATCAGGCATTGCCCGCCTTGGACGGGCATGGCAGCTATTGCTAAAAGGCCATGGCGAGCTTGGCCAAGCGCCCAATCCGGCGGCGGCGTGCGAAATGCTGATCATTCGGCTGGCGCATACAGCGCACATGCCAACCCCGGGCGAATTGATGCAGAAATTACCAAAGACCAGCCCCTCATCGCCGCCAAGCGCATCACTGGCAACAGCCACGCCGGCACCATCGACACCTGTTGCATCGGCACCTGTCACATCATCAGTCGAGACAGCCCCAATCGAGACAGCAGAAATTGCGACAGCGCCAATCGAGACAGGGGCGGGCATGCCAAGCTCGCTTGCTGAGATTGTCGCGCTTGCCGAAACCAATGGCGAGATGTTGTTGGCAGCCCGAATCCGCAATCATGTAAAGCTGGTGTCGTTAAAACCGGGCAATTTACAAATTGGTCTTGTTGGTGCTGCGCCTGATCAACTGGCAGGCGATATCGCCCGATATCTTAGCCAATGGACAGGTCAACGCTGGCTTGTGTCACTGTCCGAATCTGCCGGTTCGCAAACCCTTGCCGAAGAACAGCGTGATGCCCATGAAAAGCTTCGCGACACCATCGCTATCGAACCTTTGGTAGCACAAATTCTAGATATTTTCCCCGGTGCCAGCATTGATGAAATCAAAAACCCCGAAGCCACGGATGCGGCAGGAACGCTTGTCGATGATAATGGGCTTTTGGAAGCTGGACAAAATAATGACGATGATGAGGAGATGTCGGGATGATGCGCAATATGGCTGGCATGATGAAAAAAGTCCAAGAAATGCAAGGCCGGATGGAAAGCATGCAGGCCGATCTTGCCGCGATGGAATTTACCGCAATGGTTGGTGGCGGTGCCGTTAGCGCAACGGTTAGCGGCGATGGCAAGCTGGTTCGGCTAAAGCTTGATCCGGCAGCTTTGGCACCTGATGATGTTGATATGCTGGAAGATATGATCTGTCTTGCCACGAATAACGCGCTTGATGAGGCGGCGGGTGAAAAGGCGCGTCTGCTGAAAGATATTACCGGCGGGCTGCCGCTTCCACCCGGAATGAATTTGCCGTTTTGAAATGCATAATTCGCTTGAAAATCTGATCCGTAAGCTTGGCCGCCTTCCGGGACTTGGGCCAAGATCGGCGCGCCGCGCAGTTCTGTTTTTGCTGAAAAACCGCGACCGTCTTATGCTTCCACTTGCCGAAGAGCTGCATAATGTCGCCAGCAATGTTCGCGCCTGTGTTGAATGTGGCAATCTAGATATCACCGATCATTGCAGTATCTGCGCCGATAGTCGCCGGGACCGTAGCCGCATTTGTGTTGTTGAGGATGTTGGCGATTTATGGGCGATGGAACGGGCGTCGGTTTATTGTGGGCTGTATCATGTTCTAGGCGGCACGCTTAGCGCGCTTGATGGGCGCGGGCCCGAAGATTTGCATATTGACCGGCTGGTTCGCCGCGCCGGACAAGACGATACTGCCGAAATTATTCTGGCGTTATCAGCAACCGTTGATGGACAAACCACGGCGCATTATATCGGCGAAAAACTAGCAAATCTGTCGCTTGATATTACCCGATTGGCGCATGGCATGCCAGTTGGTGGTGAGCTGGATTATCTTGATGATGGCACGCTGGCACAGGCGTTAAAAGCGCGTGCCAAGCTAGAATTTTAGCTAGCATAATTACGAGTCCGACCATGCCATTCATCACGCCATATCATCCGATCTTTGCAACCAAGCCCGCATCTAGCTTAGCAAGTCGGTTTTTGGTGTGGCCGGTGTTGCCTCGTCGACATCCAGAACTTCGATTTCGTCAATTTTATTGCCGCGTGAAATAATCTTGCCAGTTGATGTCTGGATATCCGAAATATCTTTTTCGGCTTGGGAAAAATGCGTTGCCAATTTGGCAACACGATCTTCGAGACGATGCACATCCTTCATCATCAGATCGACCTGTGTCTGGATCAGACCTGCCGCCTCATGCATGCGGGCATCACGCAAAATGGCCCTGACCGTATGCAGCAACAGCATCAGATTATCTGGCCCCGCCATATAGACACGCGCCTTGCGGCTGGCCTCGACCAGCTTTGGCAATTGAATATTGATTTCGGCATAAACCGATTCGGACGGTAAAAATAAAATGGCACTTTCGGCGGTTTCACCCGGGATAATATATTTTTCGGCAATATCCTGAATATGTTTTTTCACATCATTTTCCAGCAACCGCTTTGCTGCGTCACGTTCAGCATCATTTACTGCGCCAGCCAAACGGCGATAGGCCTCAAGCGGAAATTTGGAATCGATGGCGATTGGCCCGGGTGGATTTGGCAGGCGAAGCAAACAATCGACGCGCCGACCATTGCCAAGCGTTGCCTGAAAATCAAACGCATTTTCCGGAAGCGCATCACGCACCAGATTTTCCAACTGTACCTCGCCAAAACTGCCGCGCGCCTGTTTGTTGGATAAGATATTTTGAAGCTGCGTTACCTGATTGGTTAACGCCGAAATATGGGTGTTGGCCTCGGTGATGACCGCCAGCTTTTCAGCCATGCCGGTCAATGATTTGGTCGTTCTGTCATTCTGGTCACGAAGCGATTGTTCAAGCCTGTTGCCAAGGCGGCCTTCGCTTTGCGCCATCTGTTCGGCAATCAGCCGTTGCAATTCATTGGACTGGCTTGCCATTTGGGCAAGCTGGCCGCGCAATTCAGCAAAATCTTGGCCATTTTTCGGCTGTTTCCCGCGCCGTAAAAACAGCACACCAAGCCCAATCACGCCAAACAGGCCTGCGATCAAAATCAGTTCCATGCCAGTCATGTTCATCACCTGTAAAGCCGTTTCAAAAATGGTCTGGCATTTGCCTCGAGCCAAGTTTGACATGCTAGCAACTTGACTGCAACGACACCATCTTCTAATCCATGAAAACCGAAACTGACCAAACCCGGATGAAATGGTGCTGCACCAAACAGCATTGCCCGTTTCCTTTGGCCGAAGTCACATTTAGGAATTTTACTTATGCCAGCCACTGCCAAGCTTGTCCCAATTATTAAAGTGCCAGATCCGATTTTACGCGAAACGGCAAAGCCGGTGACCGAAATCACCGATGGCATTCGCCAGCTTCTGGATGATATGGCGGCAACCATGTATGACGCGCCGGGCATTGGCCTTGCCGCACCGCAGGTCAATATTGGCCAGCGAGTCATTGTTATGGATTGTGGCAAGGATGATGCACCCGAATTATTCAAAATGATTAACCCAGAAATTATTCGCGAATCAGACGCCCGCGCCATTTTGGAAGAAGGCTGTCTTTCTATTCCCGACCAAACAGCTGATGTTGAACGGCCAGCTGAAGTTGAGGTGCGCTATCTTGATGAGGCTGGTGAGATGCAGTCACTTGTTGCTAATGGGCTGTTGGCGGCCTGTGTTCAGCATGAGATTGATCATTTGAATGGCGTGCTGTTTATCGATCATATTTCCCGCTTGAAACGTGATATGATTTTGCGGCGGGTCATGAAGGAAATGCGTCAAACGACATCGCGCAACTAACTGGAGGTCATGCATGACCGCCTCGCATTCAGACGCTAAAATGGCAGACGCCGAAATGGCCGATACGCGGCCGCAGAAAGGCGCAAAGCAGCGCATTGTCTTTATGGGCAGCCCAGCCTTTGCCATTCCGACGCTTGATCATCTTGTCAAAACGCATGAGGTTTGCGCTGTTTATAGCCAGCCTGCCAAAAAATCGGGTCGCGGCATGAAAACAACGCCGGTGCCTGTTGCCGCCTATGCTGATGCTGCGGGCCTGCCAATTTTTACCCCTGAACATTTAAAATCTGCTGAAATTGAGGCGCAGCTTGCAAGCCATAATGCCGATTTGTTCGTTGTTGTTGCCTATGGGATGTTGTTGCCAACAACTATTTTAGCCATTCCGCGATTTGGCTGTTTGAACGGTCACGCATCTTTATTGCCGAGGTGGCGTGGTGCCGCGCCGATCCAACGTGCCATCCAAGCCGGTGACAGTGAAACCGGCATTTCGGCAATGATTATGGAAACCGGACTTGATACCGGCCCTGTTGTTGGCGTTCGTCAAACAGCAATCAGTAAGCATGATAATGCCGCTAGCCTGCATGACCGGTTGGCCGATTTGACCGCGGAATGTCTTGGTGTGGTGATTGCCGGCGCGCCAAATAGTTTGGCATCACCAATACCGCAAGCCGATGACGGCATCATCTATGCTGCCAAAATCAGCTCGGCCGACGCGATGATTGATTGGCAACAAACCGCCGATGATCTAGACTGTCATATCCGCGCTTTTGCACCCTATCCGGGCGCATGGTGTTTTGGGCCAAAAGGCCGATTACGCATTTTAGAGGCAAGCCCGATGGCGATGCCAGCAGCACCAAAGACCGAAAC
>ERZ802822.432-NODE-432-length-29965-cov-8.662440_pt1 | contig 29965 bp, 27 predicted proteins | sample MGYA00345649_ERZ802822 | MGnify/ENA primary metagenome ERZ802822 (study PRJEB30503, sample SAMEA104212359) | marine metagenome | biome: Westerlies Biome; feature: [SRF] surface water layer (ENVO:00010504) within the epipelagic zone...; material: water...
TATTGGACAAATTGAAGGTGGTTTTGTACAGGGATTAGGTTGGCTAACTTGTGAAGAACTTCATTTTTCTCAAGATGGAAAATTATTAACTACCGGTCCATCGACATATAAATTACCCGGAAGTAGAGATGTTCCTCCTATATTCAATGTCAAATTATTAGAAAATGCAGATAATGATGAAAAAACTATTTTTAGATCTAAAGCTGTTGGTGAGCCACCATTGCTTCTAGCTATTTCTCATTTCCTAGCTTTGAAAGAAGCTATCAAAGCATCATCAAAAAACTCAAAGCCTGAACTGCTAAATTCTCCTGCAACCCCTTCAGAAATTCTAAAAGCTATTTATGCTTAAAATTATCTAATATATATTTAAGTTTTTTATGAAGTAGTTTTTCAAGATTAATATAAATTGTAAAATGCATTTAAATTTTGTTAAGCTACTATGCCCAATTATTTACTGAGAATTATTCTAGCCTATGTCAAATATACTAATCAAAAATGCAAAAATTATTGCAACTATGGATGACAATAAACGGGAAATTGTCAATCAATCTATATATTGTGAAAATGGAAAAGTTGTTGAAATTGGAGAATGTTTAAACCCTAATTATGACAAACGAATAACAATTAATGCATCTGAAATGGTTGTAATTCCTGGTTTAGTTAATACTCATCATCATCTATTTCAAAATTTAACACGGTGTTATCCGAAAGCCCAAAACGAATCTTTGTTTGGATGGTTAACTAGCTTATATCCTATTTGGAATAAAATTGGCCCCTCAGACATATACATATCGTCATTAATTGGTTTATCAGAAATGGTCTTAAGTGGTTGTACTACTTCAAGTGACCATCTTTATCTTTTTCCTAATGGATCAAAACTTGAAGATCAGATTGAGGCAGCTAAAGATGTTGGTTGTAGATTTCACGCAACTAGAGGATCAATGAGTATTGGAGAGAGTAAAGGTGGTTTACCACCAGATTCACTTACTGAAAATGAAGATTCTATTTTGAAAGATTGTCAAAGAGTAATTGAAAAATTTCACGATAGCTCTGATTTCGCGATGTTAAAAATAGCTTTGGCTCCTTGTTCCCCATTTAGTGTAAGTCAAGATTTAATGAAAGAAACGGCAAGTTTAGCAAGAGAATATTCAGTAGGTATGCACACTCATTTAGCAGAAAATATAGAAGATATTGTGTACACTGAAGAAAAATTTGGAATGAGGCCTGGACAATATATTGAAGAATTAGGTTGGGTTGGAAATGATGTTTGGCATGCACACTGTGTCCAATTAAATGAAAAAGAAATAGATTTATTCTCAAAAACGCGTACGGGGATTGCTCATTGTCCTTGTTCTAATATGCGATTAGCTAGTGGGATAGCACCTATACGAAGATGTATTGATGAAGGTGTTAATGTTGGGTTAGGCGTTGATGGTTCGAGTTCAAACGATAGTGGAAATCTTTTAAATGAAGCCCGACAAGCAATGCTTTTACAAAGAGTTAACTTGGGTGCAAACAAATTTTCACCAAGAGAAGCTTTGTATACTGCAACTCGGGGTGGTGCTAATGTTTTGAATAGAAATGATATTGGCCAAATTTCGGAAGGCAAGGCAGCTGACTTTGCAATATATGACTTAAATAATATTGCACTTTCTGGAACCTGGAGTGACCCTTTAGCAGCTCTAGTTTTATGTTCACCAATGCAAACAGCTTACACAATATGTAATGGTAAAATTATATCTGAAAAAGGTAATCTAAATAATATTGATATTGGTTTGTTTTTAGAAAAACACAAAGAGGCATCAAAAAAATTATTAGAAATTTAAATTTTTATAATCCTAATTTCATTCTGTTTAAAATAATATTCTTTTAGATTAGTTGAAGATATTTCTTTATCTTTGATTCTATCAATAATCCAGAAATCTTGTTTCTTTTTTACTAATAGTGGGTGATGCCATACGTTTGCTTTGTAGGTTATACCAACACTTCCATCTACGTTAAAACATCTTAAAGTATCTAAATCAGGCAACTCATTTTTTTCCATAGATACAACTATTAACCAATCATGGTTTTGGATTGGCAAAAAACTTTGTGAAGCAATGGGGTGTTTTTCCATTATCTTAATTTGAATAGGAAATTCTCTTGGAGATCCTGAAAAAATTGATATCGCAGGTATTCCATTTTGATCTGATAATTTTAATTCTGAAATATTATGATGCCTGATAGTTGTTCCTTGATTAATAGATAATTTACTTGAAGAAAAACTTTTATTTATTATATCGCCAAATGGTAAAAAATTTTCTTTATTTAATTTTTCAATCTGGAGGTTGTTAATCATTTGATATTATTCCAAATATCCTAAGTCGAGAAACGCCACCATCTGGATAAATGTTTAGCCTAATATGTGTTGCTTCTTTTTGTGGATTTAAATCAAGACTAAATTTATGAACGTTATCAGCCTTTAATTTAGTTTGATCTAAAATTAAATCCCATTTTTCAGAGTCTTTGATTATATTCTCATTACTACTAACTACTTCAGAAACTGATGCTGCTTGTATTGATGCTCTATCTGGAAAGTTACCTTTGAAATGGGCTGTATCTATTTCAATTTCTTTAATCATAGCTTTTTTTGCTAACTTAATAATAATCCAATCATTGCCTGGCTCTCTTCTACGTCTTGTTTCCCAGCCGTCTCCCATAGTTTTACCTCTCCCTTCTGAAAGAAGAGCAGAAACATCTCCGTAATGGGCGTTATTGAAAGCAACAATTGATCCACCTAGATTAAGAGAAGATAATTCAATTAACTCGTTATTTTTAAACTTGCCCCAATCATATTTTACTTCACCAAATAGTCTTAATCTTGCAACACCTCCATCAGGAAAAATTTGCAACCTTATATAATTAAGAGTTTTGTTAGATTTGATATCAAAATTATTTTTTTTATCACCTATTAAAGAAGTCTTTGTTTTTAATAAAATCCAATCATCATCATCATTTGGAATTTCTGAACTGTAACAACCTTCTAAAGAAAAAAATGGAGGAAAATTTCCAGTAAAATAACTAGTATCTACTTCAATAGTTGATATTACGCCAGGTGAGCCAAGTTTTATTATAACCCAGTCATTCCCACCATCCCTTCTTCTTTTACTTTCCCATCCATCCATCCACTTTCCGTGTTCATCAAATTTATCTTCAATAAAGACTGGCTCCTTATCACTAAGCATGCGGATCGCTTCACCAAAAAATTCGTCAGAAACACTTAAAATTTTAGTTCCCATTTTAGGGGATGCTAAATTCACTAAAGTTTGAGAATTATTTTTGTCAGTCATAATACTTTCCTTTTAAAGAATACTATAGAGAAGAAAATCCCCTTGAAATGTATTGTCCAAGATTATTTTGTTTTAAAAATTTATTTTTTTCGTAAATTTTTTGACCTCTAAGCCAAGTTTGTATTGGCCAACCTCTAACTTCTATTCCCTCAAATGGGGTGTAATCTGAGCCATGATGCAAATCAGATTGCCTGATAGTATCTATTTTATTCGGATCCCAAATAGTTAAATCAGCGTCTGATCCAATTTTAATTGAACCCTTTTGTGGATGTAAGCCATACATTTTTGCTGGGTTTGTAGAAGTTAACTCTACAAATCTCTCAAGAGAAATTCTTTTCTTACTTACACCTTCTGAAAATAATATTGGAAGTCTAGTTTCTACTCCTGGTATACCATTGGGAACCCATTTAAAAGACGTCCTTGCACCAGGTCTGTCTTTACCTTTTTTATCTTTAAATTTGAATGGACAATGATCAGAAGAAAAAATATCAAAGGTGCCGTCAATTATACCTTCCCAAATAGCTTCTTGACTTTCCAAGTCTCTTGGAGGAGGGGAGCAAACGTATTTAGCGCCCTCAAAATCCATGTTTAGACCTTTCATATCATCTTCAGTTAAACAGATATATTGAGGACATGTTTCAGAAAAAACTCTAATACCTTTTTCTTTGGCCCACTTAATCTGCGACAGAGCTTCATTGCCTGAAACATGAACTATTACAATTGGTATATCTACTATTTGTGCATGACTAATAGCTCTGTGCGTTGCTTCTCTTTCAACGATTTGTGGTCTTGATATACCGTGAAAATAGGGAGCAACTTTACCTTCTTCTTCTAATTTTTTAGTAAGATATCTTATAGCATCATAGCCTTCTGCGTGAACCATTACCAAAGTTTTTTCTTTTTTAGCTACTTCAAAAACTTTCAATAATTCTTCATCATTTAACACTAGATCGTCATATGTCATAAAGACTTTAAATGACGTATAACCATCCCTAGCTAGAGCTGGGAGTTCTTGTCCTAAAACTTGGGGGGAAGGATCACTGATTATTAAATGAAAAGAAGTATCAATATACAAATTATCTTTGGCTTTTTTATGATAGTTTTCAACACACTCTCGAAGAGATTGCCCTTTTTCTTGCATTGCAAACGGTAAAACTGTTGTATTTCCTCCTGCAGCTGCAGACATTGTCGCGGATTGAAAATTATCAGCCATTTCAACATCTGGTCCTGATGGTTGATCTATATGAACGTGGGCATCAACACCTCCTGGAAGGATTAGCAAATCTGTTGCATCTTCTATTACTTCTGCATTATCACTTAAATCACCTATTGCAGAAATTTGTCCATCACTAATGCCGAGGTCACAATTTTCAACACCACTTTCTGTTACTATTTTTCCATTTTTAAAAATAAGATCAAGTTTTTCCATGTATATTTCCTCGTTATTTAAGCTCGTCTTTTAAATTATTTATTGCAATGTAAAGTTTTTGAATTTCAGCTCTTTCGTGATCTTCAATAAATGACAAATTACCTGGTGGCATTGCAAAAGATAATACGGATTGAGAATAAATATTATCAATATTATCTACTATGTCTTTTTTTGTTTCCAATCTGATTAATTTTGGAGCATTCGCCATGTTTTCCCAAAGAGGTTCTCTTGCGTGGCACATCGCACATTTGGATACTATTATCTCTTGAGCATTAGCTAAAATTGGTTTTGGTATTTTATTAATTAAAGTTGCGTTACCTTTCATTTCACTTAGTTCAGGTTTTCCGGAATAAGAAATATAAATTGTAAGCAATGTAAAAATAGTAACTGGTATAGCCACCCAATATGGTGGTTTAGATCCAGTGTGTTTTACATTAAAAAAATGTCTTATTAAGGCACCTATGATTAAAATTATTGGAATAATAATCCAAGAATATTTAGTAGCGTATATCAACGGATAATGATTTGAAATCATAATAAAAATCACTGGAAGTGTTAAATAATTATTATGAAGCGATCTTTGCTTAGCTATCATTCCATGTTTAGGGTCAGGTGTTTCATTTGCGATCAAACTAGCTACAACTTTTTTCTGTCCAGGAATAATAACCATCAGAACATTTGCTACCATAATTGTTCCTAAAATAGTTCCTATCTGCATAAAAGCACCCCGATAGCTAAATATTTCAGAGTAAACCCAAGACATGGCAGTAATCAGAATAAATATTGAACCAATAAGAGTATAGACATTTGTTTTTAATGAAATTCTGCATATAATATCATAAATCAACCAACCAAATATAATTCCTAAGATAGACATAATTACTGCTTCATATTTTTCAAAATCATACTTTATTATGTCAATCATATATAATTCTGCTCCAGCGTAGTATATCAACGCCAATAAAGCGAAACCTGATACCCAAGTCGCATAAGCTTCCCATTTAAACCAAGTTAATTCAGAAGGAAGTTTGGACGGGGCAACTAAATATTTTACTAAATGATAAAAACCACCACCATGTACCTGCCATGCTTCCCCGTGAGATTTATCTGGAAGATTTTTGCCTTGTTTTAAACTTAAATCAAGAGCTATAAAATAGAAACTAGACCCTATCCAAGCGATACCAGCTATCACATGGAACCATCTTAAGATGAGCTCGATCCACTCTTCGAAAAGAAATATCACCTAATCAACTCCCCCTGTAAGTACTGTAACCGAAGGGAGACAATAACAAAGGAACATGATAATGCTCAACTCTACTATTTACAGAAAATCTAATAGGAATCTGATCTAAGAAAATATTTTTTAAATTGTTATTTTGTTTTTTCAAATAGTCACCAGCATAAAATAATAGCTCATAAGTTATTTCTTCTAAATTTTCTGCTGAAATTAATGGTTCATTAATTCTACCGTCGTTGTTGGTGATAAAAGTGTCTATTAACTCTTTTTTCTCATTAATAATTTTATATAATTCAATCTTCAAATTAACTGCAGGTCTACCCTTACTAGTATCTAAAACGTGTGTAGTTAAACCAGCCATACATTTCTCTATTCAAGTTTGTGTTAAATATGCTTAAATATTCATCTACTCAATAATATCAGGTAAAACTATGTCCTACAAATATTTTACATTTATTTCTAAAAAAATCGGTAGTAAGAAATTTGTAAATCTACTTAAAAGTATTTATGAGCATTCCCCATGGGTTCCAGAAAGACTTTTATCTAAAGAAGGTATTGAAATTAAAACGAAAAGAGAGTTGCATATACAAATGAAACAGATTGTAGATGATGCATCTAAATTAGAAAAATTAAATCTGATTAGGGCCCATCCAGAATTAGGTAATAAGCTTCAAAAAATAAAAAAATTAACAAAATTTTCTCAAGAAGAACAGAAATCTGTAGGCTTAGATCAATGTACTGAAGAAGAATATAAAATATTAACAAACCTTAACAAAGAATATAGATCTAAATTTGAATTTCCATTTATAATTGCAGTTAAAGGTTTATCCAAAAATTATATAATAGAGAATATGAAAAAAAGAGTTAAAAATAGTCAAGAAGAAGAATTTAAGACTGCGATAAGTGAAATTCATAAAATAGCAAAACTTCGTATTAATGATTTGACTTATTGATTAGCTAATTTATTTTTTATGTAAGTTTATTTAGACAAAAAAATAAATTTTAGGAACTAATATGTTAGGTGACTTACAAGAAAATAAAGGTGTTATTGCCATTGCAACCACACCATTTGATGAGAAAAACTACATAGATTATGAATCTGTTGAGAGTCTTGCAGATTATTATCTAGAAAGTGGAGTTTCTGGTGTTACAATATTAGGTGTTATGGGAGAAGCCCAAAAACTTAATATTGAGGAACAAAAGTCCCTAATCAAAAAATATAGTGATAAATTAAAAAACAAGGTTCCAGTTATAGTAGGGGTGTCTAATCCAGGGATTGATAATTTAGAATTATTATCAAAGTTTTCAATGGATGCAGGAGCCTCTGGGGTCATGGTATCTGGAAATAATGGGTTAAAAAATGATGATCAAATAAAATCATATTTTGATCAAATTATAGAACGAACTAGAGATATTCCAATCTGTCTTCAGGACTATCCACCGACAACTAATGTTTATTTTTCTGAAACTGTTATCAATAATTTAATAGAAGATCATTCATCAATCCACATGTTTAAACATGAAGATTGTCCTGGCCATAATAAATTAACAAGGTTAATCAAATATAGAAAAGAAAATCTAAAAAGGAAATATAGCATCTTTGTCGGTAATGGAGGACTTTACGTGCCTCAAGAACTAAGAAGAGGCGCTGATGGAATTATGACTGGGTTTGCTTTTATTGAGATGTTAGTCAATGTGTTTGATTTATTTAATAATAATTCTAAGGAAAATTCTGAAGATTTATTTGATATTTACTTACCTTTGATAAGACATGAGCAGCAATTTGGAATAGGCTTGGCGTTAAGAAAATTTGTTTTACAAAAAAGAGGTATTATCAAATTTTCAAAAGTGCGTGCTCCTGGTCCTATACTTTCTAATGAAGACATTGAAGAAATAAATAATTTATTTAAAAGATTAAAGTCAAAATTAATTGAAAAAGATTTTCCCGTACCAGATGGCATTTAGTAAATTATGAAAATATTGTTATATAATCCAAATACTAGCGAATCTATTACTAATACACTTTATGATACAGCTAAATTGGTAGTAAGTGAAGGAACCACCCTTGTACCTATGACGGCTAAAAAGGGCTTTCCTTATATATCAACTAAAGTTGAAGCGCAAATTACAGGCACTTTGGTTCTTGAAAAAATAGCAGAAATACATTCACAATATGATGCGATAATTATAGCTGCATTTGGTGATCCAGGTCTGATTCCTGCAAAAACATTGTTTAATTTGCCGATTATTGGGCTAGGCGAAGCAGCTATGTTAAGTGCTTGCTTATTTGGTAAAAAATTCTCTATTATCTCATTTACGAATGCAATGGCCTCCTGGTATGAAGAAAGTGTTGAAGTACTTGGATTACAATCCAGATATGCAGGATTTAGAGCTATAGACGGTGTTAATTTAACTATAGATAAAATCCAAACACTTCAGAAGAAATCTTTAATTGAATCTGCTAAACTTGCTATCAACATTGATGGTGGTGAAGTGGTTATCTTTGCAGGAGCTCCACTGTCTGGATTTAAAAAAATTGTTCAAAAAGAGATTAGTGTTCCTGTCATTGATTGTGCTGAAGCAGCTGTAAAACAAGCAGAATCGGCAGTCGTTATGAATCAAAACACTATTAATAAACATAAACTACCACCTAAATCGTCAATTGGCGTTGATAAAAAATTATCACAATTGATTTCTCAAAAAGTAAATAATGGTTCATAAATGAGTAGAGATTTTATTGGTTATGGAAAAGAAAAGCCAAAAATTTTTTTTTTTTTTTGTAATAAAATTGCAGTATCTTTTGTTGTAAACATCGAAGAAGGTGCAGAACTCTCTGTTTCTTCAGGCGATAGTCAAAATGAACATGTATTCGAAAATAATAAAACTAAAATATTAGATATTCCAGATCTTTGTATGGAGTCTCATTTTGAGTATGGTTTACGATCAGGCATATGGCGTATTTTTGACGCTCTTGATAAATATAATATAAAAGCAACATTTAGTTGTTGTTCTTTGGCTTTAGAAAAATCTCCTTGGTTGATAGAAGAAATTTTAAACAGAAAACATGAAATATCTGCTCATGGTGTAAAGTGGATTTCCCATGCTTATTTCAGTAGAGAAGAAGAAAAAAAAATAATTAATGAATGTTACTCGTCAATTCTAAAACTTTCTGGTCGTCCCCCACTGGGTTGGCATACAAAATCAAGTACGTCACCATTTACTAGGGATCTTTTAATAGAGCATGGAGGTTTCATGTATGATTCTAATGCTTATAATGATGACATACCTTATGTAATAAGACAAAATGATAGGAAATTTGTAATTATCCCATATTCATTTGATACAAATGATATGAGATTTGATGGGAACAATGGTTTTGTACAAGGCGACGATTTTAATACTTATTGTAAAGAATCATTTAATCAACTTCTCTCAGAAACTGATGATGGTTCTTTAAGAATGATGTCCATTGGACTACATCCTAGAATTATTGGAAGACCAGGAAGAATTAAAGGACTTGAAGATTTTATCAAACATATAAAAACATATCAAAATGTATGGATACCAACAAGGATAGACATAGCCAAACATTGCTTAGAAAAAGATTTATTCAATTTTTTCTGATTAAATTTATGACATATATTTTGAGGTGATATGATAAAATTTTGCTTACGTTCAATTCAATTTGACTCTGTTTTATTATGAATGCTTAATTATTAAACATTTAAAATGAAAGGAATTAAAAATGATTACAAAAATTTTAAAAAAAATGTTTCTTTTTGTAACTATATCTTGTTTTAGTTTTAATTTGCATGCAGCAGATTGGACAATGGCCTCAGGATACCCAAAAAGTAATTTTCATACTCAAAATATAATTAAATTTATAGATGACGTTAAATCTACCACTTCGGTTAATATCAACTTAAACCCTAATGACACTCTAATTAAATTAGATGCTATCAAAACATCTCTTCAAAGAGGACAAATCCCAATTGGTGAGATTAGGTTAGGTATTTATGGTAATGAAGACCCAATGTATATCTTAGCAGGATTACCGTTTATTGCACCTGACTATTCAAGTGCTTGGATGTTGAAAGATGTACAGATGGAATATCTTCAGAAAAAATTCGATAAAAAAGGACTTATGATTTTATATACTGCTCCGTGGCCAGGACAAGGGTTTTATACTAAGTTTCCTGTAAGTAGTGTTTCTGACTTTAAAGGTAAAAAGCTAAGAATATATTCTACCGCCACACAGCAAATGGGATCTATGTTAGGATTTAATGCAACAATTCTTCCTTTTGCTGAGATTCCTCAAGCATTTTCTACAGGTCTTATTGAGGCTTTATTTACTAGTCCGCAAACAGGTATAGATATTCAAGCTTGGGATAATACGAAACATTTTACATATGCTGGAGCTATTTTCAGTAAAAATGCGGTCGTCGTTACCAAAAAAGCCTTTAACGCTCTATCAAAAGGTGATCAAAGTAACATTTTAGCTGCCGCAAAGAAAGCTGAGCTTAGGGGCTGGGAAATGAGTGCTGAAACTACTAAGAAGCAAATAGATATTCTAAAGACAAATGGAATGTCTTCTAAAAATGCCCCTGATGAAGTAATTAGCAAAATGAAAAGTATTGGTCTAGAGATGATGAAAAACTGGAGATCAAAAGCAAGTCCAGAGGCTAATGCTGTCTTAGATAGATATTTATCTTTGCGTTAAAATTTTAGCGAGATAGTCATGAGAAATAAATTAAATAAATTATATCTATTCAGTGGCTATCTCTCTGCTTTTTTTATGGTCTTGATTGCGTTGACCATTGTTGCTCAAATTTTAGGTAGATTTGTAAATATCACAGTAGATTCTACTGAAACTGCTGGTTTTAGTCTGGCTGCTTTAACTTTTTTTGGGCTTTCATATACTTTTCACAGTGGTGAACACATAAGAGTAACTTTATTTACAAGATTATTAGGAACAAAAGTTAGAAGATATCAAGAGCTCTTCTCTTTGTCATTTTGTATTATAATTTCTAGTTATTTAACATACTGGAGTTGGGACTTTGTCTACTTTTCATTCATTTTCGAGGATATTAGCCCAGGTCTATTAGCTATTCCTTTTTGGATTCCAAGGATAAGCATGTCTATAGGGGTAACTATATTCCTAGTTGCCCTTATTGATGATTTTTTTACAGTTTGGAAAAAGGAACAGCCGTCTTACGTAAAAAATGCTGATCCAATATTAAAAGATAATACTTAAAAGAGAAATATATGGCCACCGGATTATCATTAATTTTATTTATCTTGTTACTATTCCTTTTATCTTTAGGTATCTGGGTAGCTCCAGCATTAATTACCTTAGGTTATATATTACTAGAATTTTTTACTCCAGCACCTGTAGGATCTCTCCTCGCAAGTACATTATGGGATGCAAGTTGGAATTGGGCATTAACAGCTTTACCTTTATTTATATGGATGGGTGAGATACTTTTTAGAACAAGACTTTCTTCAGAAATGTTTAAAGGTCTTTCTCCAATGTTATCTAATTTACCTGGAGGTTTGTTACATGTAAATGTAGTTGGTTGTGGTATAATGGCTGCTGTTGCAGGCTCTAGTGCAGTAACTTGCGCCACAATAGGTAGAATGAGTATACCGGAATTAAAGAAAAGAAATTATGACGAGACCCTTAGCATAGGTTCTTTAGCGGGTTCTGGAACATTAGGTTTGTTAATTCCACCTTCAATCATGCTGATTGTTTATGGTGTTTTAGCTCAAGTCTCAATTTCAAGACTTTTCATAGCTGGTGTTTTGCCAGGTATAATGATTATTTTTATTTTCATGTCATATATAGCAATTAGATCTAAACTTAATCCTTCTTTAGCACCAAAACAAAATGTTAGTTATACTTTTTTAGAAAAAATAAAAGCAGCAAGAAACTTGCTTCCAGTGGTTGCACTAATATTTTTTGTTCTTGGATCAATTTATGGTGGTTATGCTACTCCAACAGAGGCTGCAACTATTGGCGTGATTGGAGCATTAATACTTGCATGGTCTTCAAAATCTCTTAATTTTAAAAGTTTTATGGATAGCTTATTAGGTGCAGTCAAAACATCTTGTATGATTAATTTTATTATTGTGGGAGCTGCCTTTCTTTCTGTTGCAATGGGCTACACTGGTATCCCAAAACAATTAGGACAAATAGTAAATGACTTTGAATTATCACAACTTTCACTTTTAGCAATTTTAACAATATTATACATTTTTCTTGGTTGTTTCCTTGAGGGAACATCCATGATGGTATTGACTGCATCTGTAGTTTTGCCAATGGTTCAGACAGCTGGTATAGATTTAATATGGTTTGGTATTTTTACTGTAATAGTTGTTGAAATGGCACAAATTACTCCTCCAGTAGGGTTTAATTTATTTGTTCTTCAAGGAATGACAGGTAGAGATATATTGAAAGTTACTAAAGCAGCCTTACCCTTTTTCTTTTTAATGTTATTAAGTATAGTTATAATTGTAATTTTTCCTCAAATTGTTACCGCACCTGTCAATTTCATGATCCAATGATAATTTTTTAGAGGATTTCAATTAATGAGACTTGCTATCGATATTGGTGGAACTTTTACTGACATAGTTCTAGAACACAAAACTGATCTTTACACTAAAAAAGTGCTTACTTCTTCCTCTCAACCTGAAGTTGCAGTAATTCAAGGCGTAATAGAACTATTACAAGAAAATAAAATCAATTCTTCAGATATAAAGATGATTATTCATGGTACGACTTTGGCTACAAATGCAGTCATTGAAAGAAAGGGAGCCAAAACTTGTTTCATTACAACTGAGGGTTTCAGGGATGTTTTAGATATTGGTTATGAAAGTAGGTTTGATCAGTATGATATACTTATTGAAAAAACAATGTCACTTGTCCCAAGAAAGTATAGATATGTAATAGAAGAAAGAACTGATATTAATGGAAATATAATAAAGCCAATAAATACGAAAAAATTTCAAAGTTTAGTAGATATTATTAAAAATGAAAAATTTGAAAGTATTGGAATTGGGTTTCTACATTCCTATGGGAATCCTAAAAATGAAAATGATCTAAAAGAATTTTTATTAAAATATTTACCAAATGTAGAAGTCAGTATATCTTCTGACGTATGTCCAGAAATAAGAGAATATGAACGTTTTACTACTACTGTAGTAAATTCATACATAAAACCTCTAATATCTTCGTATTTGAAAAAATTAGATACTGAATTAAGGCAAAAAGGTTTTAATTGTCCCCTCTTATTAATGACCTCTGGTGGAACTTTAACTAATGTAATAAATGCGTGTAACAATCCTGTCAGGTTAGTTGAGTCTGGTCCAGCAGGTGGTGCTATTTTAGCAACATCTATTGCTGAAGATTTGAAATTAGATAAAGTAATATCGTTCGATATGGGAGGAACAACCGCTAAAATAACTATAATTGAAAATCAGAAAGCAATTAAAGCTCGTGAATTTGAAGTTGACAGAAAGGCGAGGTTTAAAAAAGGAAGTGGTCTACCTTTAAGAATTCCTGTAATTGAAATGGTTGAGATTGGTGCAGGAGGTGGATCAATAGCACGGGTAAATAAGTTAGATCAAATAATCACTGGGCCAGACAGTGCTGGCTCAAACCCAGGCCCAGCATGTTACTCCAATGGGGGAGATAATCCAACAATTACAGATGCAGATTTAGTAATAGGGAAGATTGATGCTGATAAATTTGCTGGGGGTAAAATAGACCTGTCTAAAGAATTTGCTAAAAATGCAATTACAAAAAATATTAGTGACAAGCTTAACATTAAAACCGAAACAGCCGCATTAGCAATATCTGAAATTGTAGATGAAACTATGTCAAATGCTGCTAGGGTTCATACTGTTGAACAAGGTCACGAAACATCAAATAGAACATTAATTGGATTTGGAGGAGCTGCCCCTCTTCATATCTCTAGAGTTGCAGAAAAATTGAGAGTAAAAAAAATCATCATACCTACAAACGCAAGTGTAGGATCAGCAGTCGGTTTTTTGAAAGCACCTGTTGGATACGAAGTAGTAAAAAGTCTAAGAATGTTATTAAATAAATTTAACTTTGAAAAAATTAATAATTTACTAACATCTATGAAGGATGAAGCCGAAAAAATTATACAAAACAAGTCTGAAAAAACAGAATATATTGAAGAACGTTTTGCATTTATGCGTTATGCTGGACAAGGACACGAAATCAAAGTGCCTATAGACAACGAAGTGTTGTCTGCTAAAGATACAAACAAAATTAAAGAGTCTTTTGAAACTAATTACGAAAAATTATATTCTAGAATACTGCCAAATGCTGACATAGAAATTTTAACTTGGTCTTTGTCTTTATCTATTATAGATGAGAAATACACTAAATATATAGAACTTGACGCTTACAAAAACATTAAAGAAAATTCTTTAATTGATTTTTATGATTATGCAAGTGGAGAAAAAATGAAAATACCTAATTATGAAAGGACAAATTTAAAGCCTGGAGATTTTATACATGGTCAATGTGTAATAACAGAGGATCAAACTACAATAGTTGTTTCAAATAATTTTAACACAAAAGTTTTAAGTAACAATTTTTTGCAAATGGAACATATAAATAATGAATGAGAATAATTTAATTGATGATAAAAATAATATTCAAAATCAAGTGATGTGGAATAGACTTCTTTCTGTTGTTGAAGAGCAAGGCCAAACACTAGTTAGAACTGCATTTAGTCCAATTGTTCGTGAATGTGGAGATATATCTGCTGGTGTGTTTGATTTAGAAGGTAGAATGATGGCTCAAGCTGTTACAGGTACTCCTGGTCATGTAAATTCTATGGCGGAATCAGTTAAGCATTTTATAAATCATTTTCCATTAAACACTATGTTTGAAGGAGACATATTTATTACAAATGATCCATGGATGGGAACAGGGCATTTGAACGATTTTGTACTAACAACCCCTTGTTTCAAAGATAACAAAATAGTTGGTCTTTTTTCATGTACATCTCATTTGACAGATATCGGAGGATTAGGAGTTGGTCCTGATGCTACTGATATACATATGGAAGGTCTTTATATACCTATGTTGAAATTAGCTGACAAAGGTGTAATGAATAAAACATTATTAAAACTAATCGGTCAAAACACAAGACAACCAGTAGAAACAGAAGGTGATGTTTATTCATTGGCTGCATGTAATGATATAGGTTGCAAAAGATTAGTTGAAATGATGAAAGAATTTAAAATTGATGATTTAAAAAAATTATCTGATTTTATATATGACAAGTCTTTATCAGCTGTAGAAAATGAAATTAAGAAAATCCCAAATGGTGTATATAAAAATTCTATGATGATAGATGGATTTGAAAAGGATATTAAATTAGAGGCTAAACTAAAAGTTTCAGACAATTTCATATCAGTTGATTATACAGGTACTTCTGATAAATCAAAATTTGGAATCAATGTTCCGTTATCATATACCAAGGCTTATACTTGTTTTGGTTTGAGTTGTCTCGTTAGTGCAGAAATACCAAACAATGCTGGTTCCCTAAAACCTTTTGAAATTGATGCACCAATAGGTTCGATTTTAAATGCGCCATATCCTGCTGCAGTATGCGCAAGACATATTATTGGACAAATGCTTCCAGATGTAGTTTTTGGTTGCTTAGAAAAAGCTATACCTGAAAAGGTCCCTGCAGAAGGTGCTTCTTGTTTATGGAATATTACATTTCGTGGCAAGACTGATAGGGGTCCAAACAATAATTCTTTATTTGCAGTTACTGCCGTAGTTAATGGTGGCACAGGTGCAAGGCCAAATAAAGATGGTTTATCAGCGACAGCTTATCCTTCAGGTGTTAGGGGAACCCCAGTTGAAATTAATGAAGCCGTTGCGCCATTGTTATTTCTAAAAAAAGAATATAACCCAGGAAGTGGTGGTAAAGGAAAATTTAATGGTGGTTTAGGTCAAGTTATTGAAATTAAATCTGCAATTGATGAAGATATGGATTTGTTAGCCTCTTTTGATAGAATAAAATTTCCAGCTAGAGGCAGATCACACGGAGAAAATGGAAATGCAGGCCAGGTCTCTATTAAAAATAAAAGAAAGCTTAATGGTAAGGGAACTCAAGTAATTAAGGCAGGAGAAATATTACAAATATTTACACCTGGTGGTGGAGGACTTGGAGATTACTCTGATAGAGATAAGGAATTGATAGAAACTGATATAGAAAACGAATTGATATAAAATTTATTATTTATATTGGAATTCCAAAATTTCTATTAGGTCTTGGAACAAATTTTTTTATATTTAATTGAAGTTTGGTTAAATTTTCAATGAGAGCAGTTGCTGCAGTCATACCTTCTATAATAGGTAAATTAAATTTATGACTTAAATCTTTTGCAAGATTTATTATTCCCGCGCTAGTAATAATGATTGCTTCAGGACTATCTTCTGAAATAGTTCTTTGAATTTCATTTTCTAATTTTGTTAGATTTGACTTTGACATTGTCTCCATATCTAAGATTGGGACTTCAATAGACTTTAATGAAACACATTTGTGATCCATATCATATTTAATTAAATTATTTTTTAAGGCTTCATGGGATTGAGATACATTTGTAATAATTGAAAATTTATTAGCTATTATATTGGCAGTATAAAATGAAGCTTCTCCAATACCTATGACTGGTTTTGAAGTAACCTTTCTAATTGTATCAACTCCAATATCTTCAAAAGATGCAATTATAAATGCATCTGATGAATTATTATTTTCTATTTGTTTAACCAAACTTGAAATATTAGTTGTTTCTAAATAATGACTGAAATAATCATCTTCTAAATTTTCTTCATTTATATAAATACTAGAATTTTCATCAATAATTTTTGAGGCACATTTTATTAGCTTTTCATTTGATATAGAAGTCCCGTATGGATTTATAATACAAATTTCTATGCTCAAATTTAATTACTCTATTTATTAACTATGTTGGGTTTCTCTAAAATACTTAACGCTGGTAATTCTTTTGTAAATTTTTTGACTTCAACTAGTGTAGAGTGAGCTGACGGGCCTTGTGCTAGTGATGAAGTTCCTATATCGGCAGTTAATACATTTGGGTTACCATGCACACAAAATCCGCCATCGTCAACAGGGTCGTACCAGGCACCTACTGGAAGAAAAACGACACCCTTCATAACTTCTTTACTAATAACAACTCCTGCAAGACATTTACCTCTTTTATTAAATATTTCTACAATATCTCCATCCTTTAATTTTCTCGTGAGAGCATCATGTGGATGAATCTTCACAGGTTCTCTACCAGATATTTTATCTCTTTGGCTTTCAGATCCGTTGTCAAGTTGACTATGTAACCTATTATGTGGTTGACCTGATATAAGTTGAAGAGGATAATGTTTAGTTAAAGATGAACCCAGCCACTCTTCTTGTTCCAACCAAGTTGGGTGACCAGGGCAGTCCTTATAATCAAAATTTTCTATAGTTTCTGAAAATATTTCAATTTTCCCAGATGGGGTGAATACAGGATTTTTAATAGGATCTTTTACAAATTCTTCTAACAAAATAGTTTGTTTTTTTGGAGACAATACTTCTTGAAATCCATTTTTCCAAAACTTTTCAAACTCAGGTAAATTAAAACCAGCTTCTTTTGCACCCTCCTTTGCTTCGTCCCACAAATATTTTAACCATTGATCTTCATTTCGATTTTCTGTGAATTTGTCTTTAATATTAAGTTTTGAAGAAATTGACGAGAAAATCTCATAGTCTGATTTTGATTCTCCTATTGGTTCGATAATTTTATGCATTGGTGATATAGTTTGATCCCAATGTCGAATTCCAATATCATTTTTCTCAAGTGACGAAGTGGCAGGTAAAACAATGTCAGAGTGTCTTGCTAGGCTATTCCACCAAATTTCGTTTACAATTATACTATCTGGTTGTTTAAATGCTTTAACAAGTTTTTTTAAGTTCATCTGATGATGGAACGGATTACCACCTGCCCAATATACTAATTTAATATCTGGATATTTTATTTCTTTACCGTTATACGAGAATATTTCACCTGGATCTAAAAGCATATCTGATATTCTTGCTACTGGTATAAAGTCTGAAACATCATTTTTGAATTGATCTAATGCTGGCCATTTGTGATATTGAACTGGGTTCCCAATACCGTTTTCAGCGCTATATCCAAGGCCGAAGCCACCACCAGGCATACCAATCTGTCCAAGCATACATGCTAGGACAGTAATCATCCAATGAGGTTGTTCACCATATTGTTGTCGTTGTAAAGCCCACGCCCCAGTAATCATAGTTCTATTAGTAGACATCTTTTTTGCTAAATTATATATTGTGTTACTGGGTATTCCAGTAATTTTAGATGCCCAAAAAGGAGTTTTTGCCTTACCGTCAGATACTCCTTTTAAATATTTTAAAAATTTATTATACCCAACACAATATTTACTTATAAACTCTCTATCAACTAGACTTTCAGTTTCCAAAATAAATGCCAAACTCAGCATTAAAGCAGTATCTGTCCCTGGTCTTATTTTAATCCATTCTGCTTTACTAATTATATCAGCTTCCATTTCCATGGGGCTAACATTAATAAATTTAATACCCTTTTTTTCACATTTTTTAATGTAGTCTTTGGTAGTATGTTTACCCACTCCACCAGAAGTTACTTGGGAGTTTTTAAGTGGCAATCCTCCAAACATAACAATTAACTGGGAATTATCTTTGATGTTGTTCCAATCTGTATGAGTATCAAGAAACTTTCTATAAGATAAACCAATAACATGTGGCATAATTGTTTCACTTGCAGCATAAGAATAAGTATTAACTGACCTTGTGTAACCACCATAACAATTAAAAAATCTATGAAGTTGGCTTTGGGCATGGTGGAATCTTCCTGCTGACCCCCAACCATAAGAACCGGCAAAGAAAGCTTTATTTTTATATTTTTTCTTAATTCTACTTAGTTCAAAAGCAGCGATATCTATAGCTTCATCCCAACTTACAGGAACAAAATTATCGGATCCACGTTTGTCTCTCGCACGTTTTCCTGTCAAAGACATTTTACTATTAGCAAGTTCTTTTCTTATCTCACGAAGATAACCTTTTCGAACATGTGGAACTTTTATTCTTAAGTCATCGTCAATGCTATCAATTATTCCGTTGGCGATACTCGATGGGTCTTTATCATTCTCATATGGTCGCATTCCAACAAGTTTATCATTTTCTATCTCAGCGTAATAACTTCCCCAATGAAAAGAAGTGGGTTTTCTAATTTTGCTTGGCATTCTTACCTCTTGTTAAGAATAGATTAATTCTTAATTTGATTTTAGTAAATTATATTATCATCTAGAAATTTAGCAACGTGAATGGCTTGCTTATCTAAACCATCCTTGATTTGGCATCTACATGAAGTCCCATCTGCAATAATTTTAATTTCTTTTGAATTATTTTTTATGGCTGGGAAAAGTCTTTCCTGAGCCATTTTCATTGAAATATCATAAGTGTCTTTGCCATAGCCAAATGCTCCAGCCATTCCACAACAACTTGTTTCTATTGTTTCCACATCTAACCCTTCAATGTAATTTAAAATTTTTTGAATTGGCTTAACAGCATCAAATGCTTTTTGATGACAGTGACCATGAAGTAACACTTTTTCATTTAATTTTTTAAAGGTAAGATTTTTACATTGTTTGACTAATAATTCTTCAAACGTAAAAGAATTATTTTTTAATAGTTCGGTGTTCTTATTTTTTAATAAAGCAGGTAATTCGTCCCTAAATGACAAAATACACGAGGGTTCTAATCCAACTACACTAATACCCTGTGATATATAAGGTAAAAGAGTTTCTAAAACGTTAGTTGCCTCTGTTTTTGCATTATCAATCAAACCGTTACTTAAATACGTTCTTCCGCAACACATTACTCTATTAATATTTTTTGATTTTGGAATAAAAGGAAAAAATCCTGCAGCATTTAAAACTTTTATTGCAGATCTTACATTTTCTGGTTCATGATAACGATTAAAAGTATCTACAAATAAAATAACTGGTGTTTTATCTTGTGTCTTATCTATTGTATTTGGTAATTCACTATCTTTGAAGTAATCATTTCTCCATTTGGGAAGTGGTCTTTTAGCTGTGAAACCTAATAATAGCTCACTTATTTTAGCTAAACCTGGCACTTTATCTCTAAGATTCATTATTTTAGACATCTTTGATGCTAATGGGGCATATTTTGGAAGGTAAGCAACAAGTTTACTGTTAATATCCAAACCATATTTTTTGGCTTTTAGATAAGATAATTCAATTTTCATTTTTGACATATCTACACCTGTCGGACATTCTCTTTTGCAGGCTTTACAGGATACACATAATTTCATGGTATCTGTCATCTCTTCACTGATTAAAGCATCTTTTCCAAGTTGTCCCGAAAGAGCTAATCTAAGAGAATTTGCTCTTCCTCTAGTCGAATCTTTTTCATCCTTTGTAACTCTGAAAGATGGACACATTACTCCACCGTCCAATTTTCTACATGATCCATTATTATTACACATTTCAATTGCACCCTGAAAACCACCAGCTTTACCTGTCCACGAAGACCAGTCTAAAAGTGTTTCAATATTTTCAGCGTTATAAGATGGCGCATATCTAAAAAGATCTCTACTATCCATTTTAGGAGCATCAATAATTTTCCCAGGGTTAAATATATTATTAGGGTCAAATGATTTTTTTATGGTTCTAAAAAGATCATTCATGTTCTTCCCAAACATTACTTCATTGAATTCAGATCTTGCTATGCCATCTCCATGTTCACCAGAATAGGAGCCATTAAATTTTTTAACTAGATTACTAGTTTCATTTGCAATATTTCTCATTTTGGAAACATCTTCTTGAAGTTTCATGTTAAGAACAGGTCTTACATGAAGGCATCCAACGGATGCATGAGCATACCAAGTTCCTTTGGTGTTATATTTATCAAATATTTTGTTAAGACCGTCAGTATACTCAGCTAAGTCTTTAAGCTCAACGGCACAATCCTCAATAAATGAGACTGGTTTTGCATCTTGCTTCATTGACATCATAATGTTTAAACCAGACTTTCTCATTTCACTTACTTTAGACTGAAGGGAAGTGTCAGTTACATCTACAACTCCACCAGGCTTTTTTGTATTTTTCCATGAGTATCCAAGATCATTAATCAATTCGTGAAGCTTTTTTAATCGAACTAGATTTTCTTCCATATCTTCTTCTGCAAATTCAACCAAAAGTAATGATTTAGGATCTCCTTTAACAACTGCCTCTACAGTGGGCTTAAACATATCAATTTTTCTTGCAAGCTGTATCATAGTGTCATCAACTAGTTCAACTGCTACTGGATCTAGTGGAACAATATGTTGTGCAGCATCCATTGCTTCATAAAATGAAGGAAAGTGACAAACACCCATAATCTTTTTTGATGGAAGAGGTGATAATTTTAATGTTATCGAAGATGAATAAGCAAGGGTGCCCTCAGACCCTATTAACAAATGTGACAAATTTATACCATCGCCTACTTTACCATTAGGTCTATTTGCCATTGCATCAGGAAGTAGGGCGTCAATATTGTATCCACCTACTCTTCGAAGAACTTTTGGAAATTTTGCAAGTATTACCTCTTGGTTATCTTTAGCTAATTTCAAGAGATCTAAAATAATTTTGGTAGCAACACCATTACTTACATTGGGATCATTATTCTCTATTTTCCCAAAATTGTATATTGAACCGTCATATAGTATAGCTTCTATTTCTAGGACATTGTCTCGCATCATCCCATATCTAATCGATCTACCACCACAACTGTTATTTCCAGCCATGCCACCTATAGTGGCTCTGCTTGAAGTTGAAACATCTACTGGAAACCAAAGTCCAAAAGGTTTTAAAAAACGATTTAACTCATCCAAAACTATTCCAGGCTCAACAATACAAGTCATTTTTTCTTTATCAAAATCAATGATTTTGTTTAAAAACTTGGAATTATCAATAACAATAGCTTTATTAACTGTTTGCCCACATTGGGATGTACCTCCACCTCTAGCTAATAATGGGATTTTACTTTCTCTTGCATAGTTAATAGTTTCTATTAAATCTTTTTTTGTTTTTGGAATTAATACACCATACGGAACCATTTGATAAATTGAAGCGTCTGTAGCATATCTTCCTTTGGTAAAGTTATCGTAATAAACCTCAGCTGAGGTATTATTCTTTAATTTTTTTAATAATTGGTCTGTATCGCCATCTGGCATTGAAATAACCTTTAATTTTGGTATTAAATTCTGTATGGAAAGTTTTAAATTTAAAGTGTATAGATAAAATAAGACATTATCTTAATATTTTCAATAAAACTTAGTACATAAAGAAGGAATTTTTTAATTATGAAAAAAAAATATATGCCAGGAAAACATTTTTTACAATTACCTGGTCCTTCAAATGTCCCAGATAGAATTTTACGAGCTATGGATTACCCAACAATTGATCATCGTGGACCTGATTTTACAAAACTAACTCGTGCATGTCTTGATGGAATGAAATCAATATTTAAAACTACTTCCGATGTAATTATTTTTCCTGCGTCAGGAACTGGTGCATGGGAAGCAGCTTTAGTGAATATCCTTGATGAAGGTGATTTGGTATTAATGGTTGAAACTGGTCATTTTGCATCATTATGGAATAAAATGGCCCTTAAACTTGGAATTAAAACTGAGTTTTTAGAAACTGACTGGAGAAGAGGTGTTGAACCTGAAAAGTTGTTTGATCGATTAAAAAAAGATACTGAAAAAAAAATAAAAGCTGTTTGTGTTGTACATAACGAAACATCTACTGGTAGTATTTCAAGGATAAAAGAAGTAAGAGAAGCAATTGACTCCGCAAGTCATAACGCATTATTGATGGTAGACACAATATCTGGCTTAGCTTCTCTAGAATATAAACATGACGAATGGGGTGTTGATGTGACGGTGTCAGGATCTCAAAAAGGATTGATGTTACCTCCAGGATTGTCCTTTAATGCAATATCTGAAAAGGCTCTTTTAGCCTCAAATGAAAATAGTATGAAGAGATCTTATTGGGATTGGAAAGAACAAATTAAATCTAATGAGTCAGGATCTTTCCCTTATACGCCAGCCACTAATCTTTTATATGGTCTTAAAGAGGCAATAAATATGCTTCACGAAGAAGGGTTGGCAAATGTTTTTAAGCGCCATGATAGGCACGCAGAAGCTACAAGAATTGCTGTTCAAGCATGGGGATTAGAAGTTCTTTGTCAGGAAGAAAAAGATTATTCCAGTGTTTTAACGGCTGTTAAATTACCAGACGGTCACAATGCTGACGGCTTACGAAAAATCATACTCGAAGAATTTAATATGTCACTTGGAAATGGTTTATCAAAACTAGCTGGTAAAGTATTTAGAATTGGTCATTTAGGAGATTTCAATGATTTAATGTTAATGGGAACATTAAATGGAGTGGAAATGGGACTTTCTTTAGCTGGCGTACCTCATCAAAAAGGAGGTGCTAGTAGAGCTTCAGAATATTTAACAAATAATATTGTAAAATGAGTAAAATCAATTTTTTTCATGGTTTAATTAATTCTTTATTTGATAAACCAATTAAAAGAAGACCTTTTAATTTTTTTTCAGAAAAGAAACAACCTTTATCTTCTAAAGACATTATTGAAAACGTTGCGTCTGCGAAAGGTGAAGTGTCAGCTCTTGAATATGCAGAATTATTAATGCAACATTGTGAGAAATTAAACGATAAAGATTTAATAAATTTTTTTAAATTAATTAGGGATAATTTTGATATTTCTACTTCGGAACTCTCTGAAGCTATTGATCAATATAAAGTAAGTAGTAATTCAGAAAATTTAATAACTTTTATGAAACTTTCAGAACCTAAAAGGCGTGAAATTTTTAGAAGATGTAATGGAATATCGAAAGGGACTATAAGATTAGTTAATTTAAGAAAAAGATTGTTAGGTCTTTTAAAAAAGAATCCTGAACTTAACGCAGTTGACTATGACCTCGTCTACTTATTTAAAAACTGGTTTAACAGAGGCTTTCTTATTTTAAGGCCAATAAATTGGGAAACACCAGCTCACATACTCGAAAAAATAATAGCTTATGAAGCAGTACATGAAATAAACTCTTGGGATGAGCTCAGATTAAGATTAGCACCTAAGGACAGAAGATGTTTTGCTTTTTTTCATCCAGCAATGCAAGACGAACCCATTATATTTGTTGAGGTTGCTCTAATGAATAATATTCCATCCAAAATTCAAGATGTTTTAGAAGAAGAAAGACAGTTAATTGAGCCACATGAAGCAAATGTTGCAGTTTTTTATTCTATATCCAACTGTCAAAAAGGATTGTCAGGCATCTCCTTTGGTAACTTTTTAATTAAGCAAGTCGCTAATGATCTAAAGTTTGAGTTTAATAATATTAAAAAGTTTGTAACCTTGTCACCAGTGCCAGGATTAAGGAATTGGATTAAAAATAAAAAACCTAAATTTGAAATGACTTTAGAGAAATTTAAAAAATCTGAGCAATTCTTGAAAGTTGAGCCTAGTTTAATGAATTGTGCAGGTAATTACTTTTTAAATTCTGATAGATCTGATGGAATGCCAAATGATCCTGTGGCAAGATTTCATTTAGGTAATGGAGCATCCTTAGAGCAAATTAATTATTTAGGTGACACTTCATTAAATGGCTTGAATTTATCAGGTGGTTTGATGGTAAATTATCTTTATGATCTTGATAAAGTAGAAGAAAATCATGAAGCATACACCTCAGAAAATAAATTAAATATTTCAAAAAATGCAAAAAAAGATTTAATACAACATATTGAAGATGGTGAATAAATTACAAAAAGGAAAAAAATGACTATTTTTAAGTTTTTAACAGTTTTATTATCAATTATCTTTTTTTCTACGCATGGTTATGCAAAAGAAACAAAATATAGTTGTAACCCTAAAAGTGCCGCTGCAGTCAGATCAAATGGTATTCAAGTATTTAAAATCACTGGAAAAGAAAAACCAGTCGAAATTACTATTAAAGATGGCGAAGGTATTGAATCAGGTTTGTTTATGGTTAATAAGTCTAAATATGAGATCTTAGATTTAGGAACTGGTAAGGCTTATGCTTTTGATAAAAACGAACCATGGACGCATATACAAGATATTTTCTTCTTAGATAATAATGTTTTGTCTTTTATTTTAGCTGCAAACGCATCTATAACTCGATACCTTTGTAATGAAGTTAAATAGTAATTTCAAAAGTATTTATTATAGATTAAATTATATGTTAGATTAAAATACAAATATATTTAGGTGATAAATGTTCACTCGTTCACGACTTATGAAATTTTGTACGTCTGTATTGATTAAATTAAGAATGGATGAGGAAAAAGCAAATGATACATCTGATATTCTAATTGAAGCGGATTTGATGGGGCATTCTACTCATGGTGTAAGGCTCTTACCTCTATATATAAAAGATATTGAAGCAGGTAACATGGTTGTTACAGGTCAAGAAGAAATAATAAAGGATACTGGAGGCTGTTTGACAATTGATGGAAAAAATCTTCCAGGAATATGGTTAACTAAAAAAGCTTTGAGTTTATCAACTGAGCGAGCAAAATTATATGGGACATCAACAACGCTTATAAAAAATAGTCACCATAATGGAGCACTAGCTGCATATATGCTTCCAATAGTCAATAAAGGTTTTGTTCCAATAATTAAAAGCTCTGTGCCTTCTTCAGCTACTGTTGCGCCATTTGGAGGAACAAAAGCGCTTTTAACTCCAGATCCAATGGCTTTAGCTTTTCCAACAAATAATGAGCCTGTAATTATTGATATCAGTGCATCAATTACCACTAACAACATGATTGCGGATAAAATATCTAAAAATGAATTATTTGATTTCAATTGCTTGCTTACATCAGATGGTATTCCCACTAATGATCCTAAAGAAGTTTTTGAAAAAAATGGTACAGTTATGCCTGTTGGTGGATTAGAATATGGTCATAAGGGATTTGGTCTTGCTTTAGGTATTGAAGCTTTGTCTCAAGGTCTATCTGGTTCAGGCAGAAGTAAAAAACCAAAATCAATGAATTTATCAACATTTGTTCAAGTTATTGATCCAGATGCATTTGCAGGTTTAAAAGCTTTTAAAGATGAAATGTCCTTTCTTTATCAAGAATGCATAAGTAATCCTCCAATAGATAAAAATAATAAGGTAAGGATGCCTGGACAGCAGGCTCTGTTAAAAAGAATCAAATCTATAAATGAAGGCTTTAACTTAAGTCAAGAGACTGTATCAGCCTTAAAAGATATTTCTAAAAAATTTAATATAATTTTATAAATCAAGCTTACCTTCCACGCCATTCACTTACTTCTCCGAGTAAATTTAAAAGATCATTTAATTTCTCTGCTCCATAGCGTTTTTGTATTGCTTTATATACAACATCCATGTCAGGTGCGATTTTACTTAATATTTCTTCTCCAAGTGGTGTCAAAGTTAAATTTATTCTTCTTCCGTCTTTATTATCAACAAATCTTGAAATGAAGTTATTCTTTTCAAGCTTTCCAATAATTCTTGATAAACTCGGAGCTAATATACAAGCGTCAAATGCAACTTGACCAGCGTCTGAAGTTCCTTTTTCACTTAATACTCTTAAAACTCTCCATTGCTGTTCTGTAAATCCATACTTGGTTAAAATCGGTCTAAAAGATAACATCATTGCTTCTCTTGCTCTTAACATTGCAATTGGCAAAGATTTGCTTGTTTCAGGAAAAGTTACTATATCGATATTGCTAATTTTACCATCCCCCCAGATAAATAAAACAATTAAATAGATCTATATGTAAATTAAATTTACATTTAAAATTAAATATATTCATTATAGAAAATTAATCAATATTTATAGCCTAATTATCACAAAGTATGATTTAATCAAATTTATAGTTTTATTTAATTTTCAAAACTGTAGTAACTAATTTTAACATATGTGGATAGATTTATGAAAAATATTGCAAAAGAAAAATTATATAAAGACGAATTGTGCCTTGGAGTAGGTCTAAGACAAAGTAGAACAGCTGATATAGGTAAAATAATGGCTACTTGTGACTATGACTGGTTATTCATAGATATGGAACATAATAGTATGGATATAGATGTTGCTTCACAAATTTCTGTTGCAGCACAAGATGCAGGTGTAACACCTATTGTTAGAGTGCCAGATTTTGCTCATCATCATGCAACAAGAGTGCTTGATTGTGGAGCAATGGGTATAGTTTTTCCACATGTTGATGATGCTGAAACAGCTAAAAAACTTGTTTCTTATTGTTTATTTCCTCCTAAAGGTCATCGTTCTATGACAGGTTTATTGCCACAACTAGATTTTAAACAAACCCCAATTTCAGAAGTTGCGACAATCATTAATGATAGTATGTTAATAGTTATAATGTTAGAAAGTCCAAAAGCTATTGAAAATGTAGACAGTATAGCTTCTGTTCCTGGTGTAGATGTTGTTTTAATTGGGACCAATGATTTATGTATGGAAATGGGAATTCCTGGAGATTATGCTAATCCTAAAATAAAAGAGGCATACAAAAAAGTTATAGCGTCTTGTAAAAAATATGGAAAGACGCCTGGAATGGGGGGAGTTTATAACGAAGAACTTATGTCAGAATATATCGATTTGGGAATGAAATTTATATTGTCAGGGTCTGATCTATCTTTTATGATGAGTTCTGCATTACAAAGATCTAAAAATTTGAGATCTTTTCAAAAAAAATAATTTTAATCTTATCTGGAGTATCCAAAATGAGTGAAACACCTCTTTTTTCATCTTTAAAAATAAAGTCTAAAACGTTTAGGAACCGTGTGGTTTTATCGCCAATGTGTCAATATAAGGCAAAAGATGGTATTATTAGTGATTGGCACTTACAACACTACTCGAGATTTGCATTTTCAGGGCTCGGTGCGGCTTTTATTGAGGCAACGGGTGTCTCGCCAGAAGGAAGAATTGGACATGGGTGCACAGGTATTTGGAGTGATGATCATGTTGAAGGTTTATCCAAAATTGTGAAAACCTTTAATCAGTATGACTGTTTAAGTGGTATTCAGCTTGCTCATGCTGGAAGAAAAGCAAGTTTTTTAAGACCTTGGGATGGTGCTTCCCCAATTACTGAAAATGATAAAATAGAGCCAGCTTGGCAAACTATAGGTCCAAGCGCAATTCCTATAAATAACAGTTCACCAGTACCTAAAGAGATGACTATTGAAGACATTAATAGAGTTAAGGAGGATTTCAAAAACGCTGCTATAAGAGCAAATATAGCGGGTTTTGATATTCTTGAAATCCATGGTGCTCACGGTTATTTATTGCATTCCTTTTTTTCACCAATATCAAATATGAGAAATGATCAATATGGTGGAAATTTTGAAAATAGGATTAGGTTTGCTATGGAAATAATCGCAGATATAAAATCTGTTTGGCCAGAAAATAAACCTCTTTTTTACAGGTTGTCTTCTATTGATGCTCCAGGTCAAGGCGCTACTATAGAGGATAATGTTCAACTGGCAAAGTCGCTTAAGATAGCTGGAGTAGATGTAATAGATTGTTCATCAGGTGGTATAACTGGATCCCCTGTCCTCACTAAATCGAAGATTATTCCTGGTTTTCAAGTTCCTTATTCAGAAAAAATTAAGAAAGAGGCAGAGATAAGTTCAATGGCTGTAGGGGCTATAATAAACGCTGACCAAGCAAATGAAATAATATTAAATAAAAGAGCTGATTTAGTAGCGATGGGAAGAGAGTTGCTTGCAGACACACAATGGGTTTATAAAGCCGCTACACATTTTAAATTAGAAAATGCAAAGTCATTTCTTCCAGATAGTTATTCTTTCTATTTATCTAGAAGAGACGACTTTTTAGATAGATCTGCAAAACCTGCTTAAAAAAATTAATTAGGGGTAAATTGATAAAAATCAACTGGTTTTAAGAGCTTGTTCTGCTGAGATTCTAAGGCGCCAAGTTTAGCGCTTTCTTGAGTGTAATTAACCCAATTGGGGTCTGCCCACATAGCAGCTCTTTTTTTTTCCCTATCATCTGCACTTTTATAAACCCATATATGGGTGTATTCATTCGGATTTCCAGTTTCGGTAGTCGCAAAAAGTAAAGGTTGGCCTAAATGTTTAGATTGTACGGGTTTACCTTTTTCTTTGTACAGGTTTAGATGGGTATTAATAGTACCAGGCTTACAGGTGTATGTTCTAACGTCTAATAGCATAAATAATCCTCAATATAATTTAAATAATAAAACTATTAACTTTTTTTATAAGATTGTAAAAGATTATTAATGATACAAATTATTGGAATAAAATAGTGGGTTTGGGAGAAAAGATTAACACAGTCGAAAGACTTGTTATAGATGCTTCAAGAGTTAGCAGGTACCTTGGTTATCCAAGGAAGGTGCCTATATGGAAATTAGAATTTAATCTGCCAAAAACTTGTTATATATTTCGTGAAAATAATAATTCAGATATAGCAATTGATATTGAGAACATGATGGGCTTTGCAATTGTCCCAGCTTTATCTGAAAAAGAAGCTCACAATAGATTAAAAACTCTTATTCCATCAATTGACATAAAAGATAAGATTGTAAGATTATGAAAAAAATTTATGTTGATGCTGATGCATGCCCAGTTAAAGAAGAAATAATTAGGGTTGCAATTCGACATAATACACCCGTTTTAATGGTTTGTAATGGAGGTATTAGGCCTTTTAAAAATAATTTAGTTGAATTAGTAATAGTTTCTGAGGGTCCTGATGAGGCAGATAAATGGATACATACTAATGTAAAA